>MDSW01014485.1_pt1 | contig 13114 bp, 12 predicted proteins | sample 811171 | NCBI WGS metagenome assembly MDSW01 (sample SAMN05326641, study PRJNA326480) | marine metagenome | isolation source: seawater | place: Atlantic Ocean: North West | collected 2012 | reverse complement strand
TGTATAATGAATTTATTTACAAGGACTTTTAGTAAAATATTTAAAAGCTCTAATCAACAAGAATTAGACAAAATTCAAAACATTATTGAAGCAATAAATAATAAAGAGAATGAAATTAAGTCTCTTACTGAAGCAGATTTTAAAGAAAAGACTTTTAATTTTAAAAAAAACGCTCAAAATGGTTCTATAAAAATTGACGAGATAATACCAGAAAGTTTTGCATTAGTAAGAGAGGCTGCTAAGAGGTCTCTAGGCGAAAGACATTATGACGTGCAGTTGGCTGGTGGATTAATTCTTCATAATGGTAAAATCGCTGAAATGAAAACTGGGGAAGGAAAAACTCTTGTTTCAACATTGCCTGCATACTTGAATTCTTTAGAGGGAAAAGGTGTGCATGTAGTGACTGTAAATGACTACTTAGCAAAAAGAGACTCTGAATGGATGGGTAAAGTTTTTAGCTATTTAGGATTATCGACTGGCTGTATAACTAACGATTTAGATGATTTTGTTAGAAAAAAAAATTACAAAAATGATATCACATATGCAACTAATAATGAACTCGGATTTGATTATTTAAGAGATAACATGAAATACGAGCTGGCCGATATGGTTCAACGCGATCATCACTTTTGTATTGTTGATGAAGTTGATAGTATTTTAATAGATGAGTCTAGAACGCCTTTAATAATTTCTGGAAAACTTGAAGATAAAACAACTCTTTATATTACTTCAAATCAATTTATTAATCATTTGCAAAAAAATGATTACGAATTAGATGAAAAAAATAAAAATGTAATTCTTACTGATTTAGGTATCGATAAAATTGAGAAACTTGCAATCCAAAAAAGAATATTAAAGAATAATAATTTTTATGATCCAGCTAATTTAGATTTAGTACATCATGTCAACCAGGCTTTAAAAGCTAATTTACTTTTTAATAGAGATACTGATTACATAATTAGAGACGGCAAAGTACAAATAATTGATGAATTTACAGGAAGGGTTTTAAGCGGAAGAAGATTTTCTGACGGGCTTCATCAAGCAATTGAGGCCAAAGAGAATGTAAAAGTTGAAGAAGAAAATCAAACATTAGCATCAATAACTTATCAAAACTATTTTAGATTATATAAAAAATTATCTGGGATGACGGGAACGGCTATAACAGAGGCAGAAGAATTTTTTGATATATATAAACTTCCAGTTGTTTCTATTCCCACAAATAAAAAAATGCTTCGTAAAGATTTTAATGATCAGATATTTAGAACTGAAAAAGAAAAATATAATGCAATTACTAATAAAATAATTGAATGCAACAAAAAAGGCCAGCCGGTATTGGTTGGAACAACAAGTATTGAAAAATCGGAAAAAATTTCATCGTACCTAGATAGTAAAAAAATAATTCATAATGTTCTAAATGCTAAACAACATGAGAAAGAGGCAAGTATTATCGCTGAAGCTGGTAAAATAAATGCGGTGACGATTGCAACTAACATGGCTGGAAGAGGAACTGATATAAAATTAGGTGGAAATAAAGATTTTCTTTACGATGGAAAAAAAGAAGATGAAAAAGAAATTAAGAAAAATGAAGAAATTGTAAAAAGTTTAGGTGGATTATTCATAATTGGAACTGAGCGGCACGAGAGCAGAAGAATAGACAATCAATTAAGAGGTAGATCTGGTAGACAGGGAGACCCTGGCAGTACAATCTTTTTTATAAGTTTACAAGATGAATTGATGAGAATTTTTGGAGGTGACTCCATCGATGGAATGCTGCAAAAATTAGGATTGAAAGAAAATGAGTCTATCGATCACCCCTGGATAAATAAAGCCATGGAGAGAGCTCAAAAAAAAGTTGAAAGTAGAAACTTTGATATTCGAAAAACGTTGATTAAGTTTGATGATGTAATGAATGATCAGAGACAAGTCATATTTTCGCAAAGATTAAAAATTTTAAAAGAGAATGATATTAACGAAATTTTGAAAGATTTTTTTGATGAGATAATCATCAATTTAAATTTAGTCAAAACTAATTTTCAAAAGTCAGGGGATGAAAAGATATATCTCGCAGAAATGAAGGGTATAACTGGGAATGAGGTTAGTGATAATGAAATACTAGAATTTGGGAAGCTAAATGAAGCTGGGTTTAAAAAAAAAATACAAAGTTTGTACTCTGAGAAAAAAAATTCAAGAGTTAAAATTTTAGGGGAAGATCAAAATAACAATTTAGAAAAAAAAATATTTTTACAAATTATCGATTTTTCATGGAGATCGCATTTGCAATATTTAGAGCAATTGAGACAGGTAATCGGCTTAAGACAATATGGCCAGAAGGACCCTTTATCTGAATTTAAAAAAGAGGCGTTCGTTTTATTTGAGGGCTTATTATCGAAGATTAAAAATGACTTAATAAAATTTCTTCTCAATCTTAATATTGTTATATCAAATGAGGAAAAAAGTGAAAATAAACTAGAAGAAATTAAAGAAAATAAATCGGAAAAAAAAGTTGGTAGAAACGAAAAATGCCCGTGTGGATCGGGTAGAAAATTTAAATATTGTCACGGAAATGTATAAATTTAAATTTTTTTAAAAGCATTTAAAGCTTTCGCTCTTGCTTCCTCGTGCTTTACTATAGGATATGGATAATCTCTTCCTAATTTAAATTTTTCATTATTAAATTCCCAAGGTTTGTGAATAAATTTTTTTGGTAAATTTTTTAATTCTGGTACCCATTTTTTTACATATTCTCCTTCTTTATCAAATTTCTCTCCCTGTAAAATTGGATTAAAAATCCTAAAATAAGGAGCTGCGTCTGCTCCGCTACCTGCAACCCATTGCCAACCAGCAACATTACTAGCAGGACTATAATCTAATAAACAGTTTTTAAAATATTTTTCACCCTCTTTCCAATTAATTAATAAATGTTTTACTAAAAATGAGCCAACTATCATTCTCACTCTGTTGTGCATCCATCCAGTAGAATAGAGTTCTCTCATACCGGCATCAACTATTGGATAACCAGTTAAACCTTTCTTCCAAGCTTTTAAAAATTTAAGATTTTTTTCCCATGGAAATTTATCAAACTTTTTCGAGTAATTATTTTTTAACATATGAGGAAAGTGATTTATTAAAGAGTGATTAAATTCTCGCCACCCAATTTCAGCTAGAAATTTTGATGTTCCCACAGTCTTAGATTTTTTTTTAATGCATTCATTCCAAATAGTTTCTACATGAAGATGGCCGAATTTTATAAATGGAGATAATTTTGATGTCCCAACTATATTTGGAAAATTTCGACTTTCAGAATAGTTAGAAATTCTTGCTTGAATAAAATTTTGTAATTCCTTTAAGGCAAATTTTTCATCAGGTATCCAGATTTTCTCAAAATTTTTGAACCAATTTTTTCTAGGTAATATTTTTTCTGGTTTGATCTGATCTTTGAAATAACTTATTTTCTTTTTACATTTTTTTATAACTTTCTCTTTCGATGGTATTTTTTCATTATAATGTTTTTCCGCTGCTCTCCAGAAAGGAGTAAATACCTTAAATGGAGTACCATCGCTTTTCTTAATTTCATTTATTTCGTTAAGAACATTTCCTTTAAATCTTTTATGATAAATATTTTTATTTTCAAAAGTGCTTAACAAATATTCGTCAAATTTTAGATAGTCGGGCTCATAAACCTTATTCCAATAAATTGCGAAATCTTTATTTTTTATCAATTTATCAAAGAAAAGTTTAAAAGAATTAGTCTCTACTATTTCAAGAGTAATATTTAAATTATTTAATTTTTCTCTAAAATTCAAAAGTGATTTACTAAGCCACCATTTTTGAGCCTCTTGGTCTTTGAAGATATCCTTTTTATATAAATAAAATACTATCACTTGATCGTGATTTATAGTGGCTTCGATTAATCCATTATTTTTTGTAAACCTAAAGTCATCTCTTAACCAAAAAAGTCCGATCTTTTTATTCATGAATAAACAATTATCAGAATAATTTTTATATTTCGATGTGTAAAAATCGTTGGTGGTGGCCTTGGTAAGAATCGCACTTACGACACATACCTTTTCAGGGTACTGCTCTACTACTGAGCTACAAGGCCATTTGTTAATTAGTAGAATTTGATCAATGTTTTACAATAGTTAACTCTCATATTCCACTGATAATTGTTCAATCTATTATTAAGAGATAGATAAAAATTTCTTATACTATAGATAATCAAATATTTCATACAAAGACTTAATAGAGCCATGGTCTGTCAGACTATTAATTATGGTGGTAACAAATGCTCCTAATTATATCTTCTGATTTTTGTTTTTTTATAATATTAAATGTTCTATATATAAAAATAAAATCAATTATATGTAAGATGCTTCAAAAATTAAGAAATAAAATATTGAAAAAATTATCTAAAAAAAGCAATTCGGATAGATTTATCAAGTATACTACCTCTGAGGCTGTAATAAAATTCAATATGTCTACAAGACCACCACATGCTTATTGTTTCTATAATGCCGTGAAATTAGCCAAAAGATTAAATTATAAAAGTATCAGTGTTATAGAATTTGGCGTAGCTGGTGGTAATGGTTTATTTTTTTTGGAATTATTTGCCGAACAACTTTCTAAAGAGTTTAATATTGATATAGAAATATATGGATTTGATCTTATAAGTGGCCTTCCTTCGCCTCAAGACTATAGAGACTTACCATATATATTTAAAAAAGATCTATTCCCAATGAATAAAGACGTGTTAAAAAATAAATTAAAAAAATCTATAATTGTTGAGGGAGATGTAAAAAATACTACTAAAGATTTTTTTGAAAAGTATAATCCAGCTCCAATAGCGTTTATTATAAATGATTTAGATTACTATTCTTCTACTATTAATTCTTTTAATATTTTTTATGGAGATAGTAAATTTTATTTACCCAGAATCTTTTGTTATTTCGATGATGTGCTAGGTGACGAAATTTCAATGTATTGTGATTATTCAGGTGAACTTCTAGCGATAAGCGAGTTCAATGAAACGAACAAAAATAAGAAAATACTCTTAAATAAAAACCTCGTTAGTTCCAGCAAAAACCATTGGCGATATCAGATTTACTATTACCATGACTTCTTACACCCAAAATACAATGATTATATCGAAACAGATAATCAAGAAGATAAAGGAACTTTTTTTCATGGTTAACGTTAAAAATAAAATAATAATTAAAAATTATGACTATAATAAATATAATTTTTATAATTTTTTCTTGAATTTATTGAAATGTTATACAAGCGAATTAGATCTTTTGCATAAAAACTTGCCAAAAAATCTCATCCCAAACGAAGTTGTTACAGTCAAAAATGATCAAAACTTATCTTTTTATAAAATTCTATATCAAATTGATGAAGGTTATGATTTGAAATTTAAAAAAAAAAACTCTGGCTTTTTAAATGTGTTTGATCAATTTGTCTCTTTCATTTCAAAAAGTATTTTTAAAGAGGAATTAATTTATCAATCAAGACCAACTTTAAGAGTAAATTTTCCAGGGAATAAAGCAGTTGGTGACTGGCACCGTGATAGAGAGTACAATCATCCTTTAGAGGAGATAAACGTATGGGTGCCTATAACAAAATCCTTTAATACTAATGCTATTTGGATTGAGAGTGAATTTGATAAAAATGATTATAGTCCTATCAATCTAGATTACGGTCAATTTATGATGTTCGACTCCGGATTAAAACATGGAAACAAGCTAAACATAGAAGACAAAACACGTTTAAGCTTTGACTTTAGAGTAATACCAAAATCATTATACAACGATAATTCAAAAAAATCATCTATAGACACTAAAATGAAATTTAAGATAGGTGATTATTACAAGTCTACACAAAATTTAGTTGGATAATATTTTTATCTTAAGTAAATTTTTAAAAATAATTTTACTTTATTTTATTTTTTAAAATCTAAAAGTAATTCTACCTTTAGTTAAATCATATGGCGTCATTTCAACCATTACATTATCTCCAGCAAGAACTCTAATTCTATTCTTTCTTAATTTTCCTGCTGTATGAGCTAAAATTTCGTGGTTGTTTTCAAGTTTAACTCTGAACATTGCGTTAGGTAGAAGCTCCGTTACCTTTCCTTTAAATTCTAAAGTTTCCTGTTTAGCCAATTAATTTCCTTTTTTTAACCTTATTTTTACTGAGTAAGCATGACCATCTAAATTTTCATGCTCCGCTAAATTTATAACCGATGATCCTAATCTTTCAATACCTGTTTTTGTTATTTTTATAAAAGAGTGTCGCTTTAAAAAATCATTAACAGACAATCCTGATGAAAATCTTGCTGAGCCTGATGTCGGTAGTACGTGATTAGGGCCAGCAATATAATCACCGATAGCCTCTGGAGAAAATTTACCTATAAAAATTGATCCTGCATTTTTTACACCCTTTATTATTTCTTTGTTCATATTTGTATTTAGCTCTAAGTGTTCAGGTGCTATTGTATTAACAGCTTCTAATATATTTTTTTTATTACTTGCAAAAATAGCTAATCCGAAATTTCTTAAACTTTTTGAGGCAATATTTTTTTTTGGTAATTTCTTAAGTAGTTTTTTTAAAGATATATTTACCAATCGAATTAAATTTTTATTGTTAGTAATCAAAATTGATTGAGCGTTAACATCGTGCTCTGCCTGAGCTATTAAGTCTGCAGCAACTAAATTTGGATCAGCGAACTTGTCTGCAACAATACTTACTTCCGAGGGTCCTGCGACCATATCTATACCAACGTCTCCAAAAACTTCTTTTTTTGCACAAGCTACAAAAGCGTTTCCAGGTCCCACTATCTTATCTACTTTTTCAAATTTTTTTGTTCCATAGGCTAGTGCTGCGATAGTGTGGGCTCCACCAGTTTTATAAATTCTTTTTACTCCACATTTTTTTGCAGCATAAACTACTGCTGGATTGATTTTAGAGTCTAAAGAAGGAGTCGTTAAATATATCTTTTTTACTCCTGCTACTATTGCAGGTATACAATTCATTAAAACAGTGCTCGGGTAGCTTGCAGTACCTCCAGGGACATAAACTCCCACTTTTTCTAATGGAGAATATTTATAAGATAATACATTCTTATATTTATCTTTGAATGAAAAAGAGGAAAATTTTTGTTTCGAGTGAAATTTTTTAATCCTATTAAACGCTAAATTGATTGATTTTTTTATTTTTGAATTGGTCTTTTTTGAAATTTTATTAATTTCTTTGTTTGAAAATATTAGTTTGTTAGATTTTGTTTTTATTTTCGAGAATTTTTTTTCATAATTTATAACTGCTTTATCTCCATTTTTTCTTACATTTTTTATTATTTTACTTACAACAATAGTTTGATTTTTTTGGATAGATTTTCTTTTGTCCAAAAATAATCTTAAATTGTTTAAAGAATTTTTGTTATTTAAATTTAATATTCTTAACATTACAAAGTTTCGTGTTTTGGTTTATTTTTTGTATCCCAGGCTTCTCCTTGATCGTCTAAAGTCACTTCTATAACTTCAGAGATAATTCTTATTATAGAATCACCAGCAAAAATTATTTTCATTTCATAGTTATTATCAGGAGTAATATTTGTTTCAATAGCTAGAAAATCCAAAAATTTGTCTTTTTTAAGCTGATTAATATTTTTTGATACCACCGTTAAGACATTTTCAAACTTTAGAATGGTCCTAATACGTTTATTTTTCCTAAAAACTCCTTTTTCAATATCTTCCCACATAAAACGATTTAATTGCATAAGAAAAATTTTATTTTTTTTTAAATTTGCTATGTCTGCAATGCTTGCAATAGAATCTTGTAAATGAGCTGAAACTACTCTTAGGTCTTCCTCGGTTCTTGCTATTAGTTTTAAATTTTTTGGCTCCATTTCAAATTCTTTTTATCTTAGCTTTACAATTTTTAAGTTTTCTCTCTAAAAATTCATATCCTCTATCAAGATGGTAAATTCTGTTTACTATGGTTCTATTCTCTGCAATCAAACCTGCTAGTACCAAACTAACAGACGCCCGTAAATCAGTAGCCATTACTTCAGCTCCTGTTAATGTTGTAGGACCTTTGATAATTGCAGTTTTGTCTTTAATTTCTATCTGAGCACCCATTCTTCTCAATTCTGGCACGTGCATAAATCTGTTTTCAAATATATCCTCTTTTATTTTTGATATGCCATTAGCCTGAGTTAGAAGAACCATCAATTGGGCTTGCAGGTCTGTAGGAAGCCCTGGATATGGTTTAGTAATTATATTTATATTTTTAAGTTTCTCAACTTTTTTAACGATAATCGAACTTTTTTTTTGTATAATTTTGACACCTATTTTTTTTAAAACATCAATTTCACTTTTAATAATTTTAGGATCAATTTTATCAATTATTAAATTCTTTTTAGCTAATAACGTACCTGCTATCATGTAAGTACCAAGTTCAATTCTATCAAAAATTACTTGGTGTTTGATTTTTGAAGTTTTGATTTTATTTTCGGAAATAGAAATTGATCTACCTTTTAAATGTATTTTCGCTCCCAGTTTTTTTAAAAATTTAATTAAATCTATTATTTCTGGTTCAATTGCACAATTAGTTAAAGTAGTTTTGCCCTTGGCTTTAAAAGCAGCAAGTAGAGCATTTTCAGTTGCGCCTACTGAGATGGATGGAAATCTTATTTTTGTACCTTTTAGACCATTCTTTGCATCTGCGTAAATATATCCGTCTTTTATTTTTATTTTTGCACCTAATTTCTTTAAAGCAAATAAATGTAGATTTACTGGTCTAGTACCGATAGCACATCCGCCGGGTAAAGAAACTTTTGCTTTTTTATATTTGGTTAATAAAGATCCTAACACTAATACACCAGCTCTCATCGTTTTTACGAGTTTGTATGGAGCCAAAGTATTTATATTTTTATTTTTATTTGAAATTTCAATAACATTTTCTTTTTTTAATAAATTTGTCTTTAATCCAATAAAATTCAACAACTCGATCATAGTAAAAATATCTTTAACAAGAGGTATATTTTTAATTGTTACATGTTCTGCAAGAATTGAAGCGGCTAATATTGGCAGAGTTGCATTTTTAGAACCTGAGATGGAAATTTTTCCGCTTATTTCTTTCCCACCTTTAATTATAAGCTTTTGCATTAAAAAGATTAAACTTTTGGAAGTGTTACACCTTTTTGTTTCATATATTTACCTTTTCTATTGGCATAAGTCACATTTGGTTTTTCATTACCTTTAAGAAAGATAAATTGGGCTACACCTTCATTGGCATAAATTTTTGCTGGTAAGGGAGTTGTATTTGAAAATTCTAAGGTAACATGTCCTTCCCAACCAGGCTCTAAAGGTGTCACGTTCACTATAATTCCACATCTTGCGTAAGTTGATTTGCCTAGACAGATAACCAAAATATCATCTGGAATTTTAAAATACTCTATTGTTCTTGCTAGAGCAAAAGAGTTAGGAGGAATTATACATTCTTTTCCTATTTTTGTAACAAAACTCTCCTTTTTAAAAACTTTTGGATCGACTATGCCTGAGTTAACATTAGTAAAAATTTTAAACTCATTAGATACTCTAGCGTCATATCCATAAGAGGATAAACCGAAAGAAATTTTTCCTTTTCTTACTTGTTTATCTACAAAAGGTTTTATCATACCATTTTGTTTTGCAGACTTTTTAATCCATTTATCTGATAAAACTGTCATTTTTTCTTTTTTCTTATTTTGATTTTTTTTCTTTTTTTAAGGTTTTGTTTTAGGGCAGCCTCACGACTTCTTATTAAAGAATCTTTTTTTTCAAAAGATCTCATTTAAGAAAATTAGTTTTTATCTGGGTTCGTTAAGTCCTCTAACGTTATAGGTTTATTAATGTCATGCATCAATTTTTCCTCGGACTCTTTAGGGTTATTGACTGAACGCTTCGCTCTTCTTTGTTCAATTCTTGCTTTTCTTTTAGCCTCTTTTTTCATAGCTTTATCGCCACGTGTAGATTTGTAATCGTAGTGAATTCCCATAATAAGCGTCCCTTCATTAATTCTTAAATTTACTTCTTGAACTTGATTTTTGCAAGTCTCTTGATTGAAGATGATTAATAATAATAAATAATACCGACAAAAATACGGCAACTAATACATCTTGAAGTGGAGTGGCGTTTGGGAAACCGTAATTCCACAAAATTACTAGTACTAACCACGCTATCCAATTAATTTTTTTGATCATCAATCTTGCAACCCTGCTCATTACAGTTCTTTCCTGAAGCAATATTATTAAAAAAATCTAAAGCTCTTATAGCTGTCATCATATGATTTTTATAAACATTCAAATACCCATTTAAGCTTTCTGAAAGTTTTTTTGCCTCTTTCATCATCCCTAGTTTTACAAAGTTTACAAGCATAATTGCATTGCCATTAGGAATTGTATTATCTCCTATATCAATCGGTTTAAAAAAAGTATCGTTATTATTTTTCGGACTTTTTAAAAAAATATTTTTATCCTCTAAGAAAAATTTATCTATTGCCTCTTGAGTCAATTTTCTAGCTAAATCTTTATATTTAAAATTCATTGTTTTGTCTGATAGGTCATTAATAGCATTAATTAAAAAAGCATAGTCTTCAATAAAAACTATATCGCTTGAATAACTATGGTAAATCTTCCCTTTAATATATTTTTTTTCAATTTTTAGGAAAAATTCTTCAGCTAATTTTAAGTATCCCTTATTAGGTAAGATTTCACTAGCTGCGATCAACCCGCTTATCATAAGACAATTTATGTCCAATTGAGTTTTGTCATCAAAAAATGGTTTTTTCTTTTGTAATCTAATTTTCAAAAGCTTTGATAAAATCTCTTTAGTTGGTTTTTCTTTTTCGACTAAAATAATTTTATTTTCCCAATTGCCCTCTGGCCTAATATCAAAATATTTTTCAATATTTTCTATATCTTTAATTTCATTATAAGAATAAACGTAATATTTGCCCTCCACTCCATCGCTGTCTGCATCAAAAGCGGAACCTAAAAAACCCTCGTCATTTAAGAAATTTTTTTTTAAAAATTCAATTGTTTGTTCTAATTTATCTTTGAAATAAACGTCTGAGTTTAATTTACAATATTTAGAAAGCAACATTATAAATTGAGTATTATCATAAAGCATTTTCTCAAAATGAGGAATGATCCAATCTTCATCTACTGTGTATCGTGCAATTCCACCCTCAACATGATCGTATATTCCTTTCGAGCAAAGTTGTCTTATAAGCAGATCTATAGGCTTCAAATACTTTTTATTTTTTGAAGTATTGTAAAAATAAAGAAGTGTTTCAAATAAATTAAAAGTAGGAAATTTTGGTGCGCCTTTATAGCCTCCCTTGATTGGGTCTAAATTATTTAGGGACATCTCTATAATAGGCTCTAGATCCTGATTTAAAACAGAATTTTTTTTTAAATCTAAATTTTTTATAATTAGATCTTTTTGGTTAACAATTTTTTCTCTTTGATCTTTATAGGCATCAGAAACTTTTTGAAGAACCTCTTTAAATGATGGCAAGCCATTTTTTTCCTCTTTAGGAAAATAAGTCCCACCCATAAATGGCACTCCGTTTTCATCTAAAAACATCGTTAATGGCCACCCGCCTCCTGTTTGATTGAATAATTGAAATGAGCTCTGAAAAATAAAATCTAAGTCTGGTCTTTCTTCTCTATCAACTTTTATATTTATAAATAATTGGTTCATTATTTTTGCTGTATCACTATCATCAAAACTTTCGTGAGCCATCACGTGACACCAATGACAACTTGAATAGCCAATACTAAGTAGTATAGGTTTTTTTGTATTTTTTGCTAATTGCAATGTCTCTCTATTCCATATCTGCCAATTTACAGGGTTGTCTTTATGCTGTTGCAAGTATTGACTTCGTTCTTTGTCTAATAAGTTTTGACTTAGAGTCATTTAAAAAATTTTTTTTTAATAAAAAAAGATAATATTAACAAACCTAGGAACATTAAAATTGGATAGTATATTTCAGGTAAAATTATTAATTCAATAAAGCTAAAAACTTCGTTTTTTTGTATAAAAATATTTAGACCGTTTCCAACTGAACACAAAATAAATACGCCAGGAATTAATCCAAAGATGCTTGAAAAAAAATAATTGCTTTTTTTCATATTAAATAAAATTGGTAGTAAATTTTGCAAAAAAAACGGAAGGCCTAAACCTCCTACAAGTCTATATATAAAATAATAATAGAACTCATTTCTTTGAAACAATTTAATATATTTAATATATTTTTTCCAAAGTAAATTTTTAACAAGTTCATTAAAAAAGAAATTGCCTGTGATGTATAGGGCTAATGCTCCTAAAGACATAGAAATGGCTACAACAGTTGTACCAATCCATTTTCCAAATAAAATACCTGCTAATAATGTAATTGGTAATCCAAATCCTAACAAAAAAACCCAAACAACAGAAAACATTGAAAATATTATTGTATTAATCAAAAAGTTTTGGGTGATTAAGTTTTCAGCCATCAACTGTAATTCTTTATAATAAGAAAAATCATTTAACCTTGTGATTTGAATGTTCATAAAGACAAAATAAAGAAATATTATAAGTAATACTAAATACACAAACCCTAAAAGAAATTTAATTTTTTTACTCATAATTTATCTGTACAATAGACATTATTTAAAATATACACCTTTAAATATTTATGAAAAGAACATATCAGCCAAGCAATTTAGTAAGAAAAAGAAGGCACGGTTTTCGCTCTCGAATGGCTACCAAAACTGGGAGGCAACTTATAGCAAGGCGGAGAGCAAAAGGAAGAAAAACTCTTTCAACTTAAAATATTTTAATGGTTAAGCTTGAAAGCTTAAAAAAAAGCTACCAATTCAAAAAAACCCTTAAAGAAAAAAAGGTCCATACTGATTATTTCTCGGTTTTCGCTACAAAAAATTTTTATAAGCCAAAATATAAATCTAATTTATTAATAAGTTTTATAATGAAAAAAAAAATTGGAAATGCAGTGAAAAGAAACAAAATTAGAAGAAAATTAAAAGCTATTGTTCAAAAATTATTAAAAAAAAGAGGTGCAATTAATAAGG
>MDSW01106419.1_pt1 | contig 13115 bp, 11 predicted proteins | sample 811171 | NCBI WGS metagenome assembly MDSW01 (sample SAMN05326641, study PRJNA326480) | marine metagenome | isolation source: seawater | place: Atlantic Ocean: North West | collected 2012 | reverse complement strand
CCTTTTTGTTGTTATCGCTAATTGTCATTATTTATATCTATTCCTAATGTTCTGAATTTTATATTTACGACTTAAAACTAAATTACTTTTTAAAAGTCAGGTTTATCAAGACAATAAATACTAGAGGCATTATCATGGTACAAAAGAGCTTTTTCATTTTCAGAGTACCCTTTAGTGAGTCGCTTGAACGAATTCCAAATGACATTATAACTACAGCTAATTTTATCAACTGGAAAATTTGATTCAAATAGACAACGATCTACACTAAATTTCTCAATTGTATAGTTATACCAATCGCGCGTAGCCTTCATAAGGGTTTCACTGGATGGTGGTTTCAAGCCCAAGTGCCAGCCAAACCCGTTTATTTCCATGTTAATGCCACCAAGTTTAGCAAATACATTAGAGCATTTAGCTAATTCAGAAATATTTTTTTTCCAAACTTCAAATACTTCCTGCCTTTTATTTGCATAAGGACCCACGCCTAGAGGTCCTCCAAAATGATTTAAAATAATCTTTGTGTCAGGAAATGCTTTAGCAAGATCTATTAATTCAGGTAACTGGGGATGATATAACCATGCTTCGTAGCTAAGTCCGTATTTAGACAAATGTGCAAAGCCTTCTCTATATACCTTGTGCATTAACAAATGAGGGGGGCGTTTACCGCGGATTACAGGCACATCATTACTCTTATCCCATGGTACGCTGTGTCGAATTCCTCTGAACCTGCCCCCACCGGCAGAAATTTGTGACTCCAAGACTGGTATAACAGCATCACCCAATAAAAGATTTGCATGCCCAATAATACCCGAGGCAACACGGCTCGCACCATAATGACCAGAAGCGCTCATTGCAGCTATCCCATTTACAAATTCTGTTTCTCCAATAGGCCTCATTTCCTCAGGTCCAGAAGCCTTATACATGGCACCACATTCTATGTAGACGGTAGAAACAATATTATGACCACCGTTAATATCTGCCAAAATATCGTCTAAAAGATAGCGAGATTGCGTTTGATCATTCCGAAACTCCCAAAAGTGATGATGCGGATCGCAAATTCTTAAATTCGGCTCTAATGCCTTTTCATCACTGAGCCCGAGCCAATCCGAGTTATCTTCCATATTAGCCTTCTTCCTTAATAATTAAAGAACAAAGTAAATAAACAGTAGGAGCAATAACTATAGAACATTAATACAAATTTTTAAAATTTATGAATAATCACAAATAGTTTACACGTGTATTAATATGATGGTTAGTTGAACAAATATAAAACTGAATAATAATACTTACTGTGAGAAACCTATTTTTTATACTCTATTTCTAACGCTATAATATCCTCTTCACCCACGTTTATAGCATTATGATCAAAGCCATTGCCTACATCATAAAAACTAGCCTTTCCTGACTCTGATTTTATTGTACCACTCGATCCGTCTGAATCCTGGTGAATTAGATTTCCAGACTTCAAATGATATGCAACATAATTTTTATCGTGCCGATGCCACCCAGTTTCTTGACCTGGTTTGATATGATGATAAGTAATCCGTGTACTTTCATTTTCCAAAAGAACCTCAGCACTACTTAGATTAGTTTTTAAAACACTATTTTCATTAAAATCTGATTTTTTAGACATATGCATTTACACTATATAATGAGCCTAGATAAACGTAAGTAATAAAATTTACTCCGCAGCAATAGAATATTCTGGTGTTTCTAATTCTGGAACAACTTTTTCCATAAACAGCTGTAGTTCCTCTAATAATTCATCTTTAGGCTGCTGAGCCCAATGCCATATAAGCGTTATGTATTCGCAGGGAATGCGTGAATATATTTCCTGCCAATCAGCAATAGCATCATCTATTGTGCCGCCAAGAAAAAATTTGGATTCTTTCATTAATTTAAAAGCTTTTTCTGAATCATTATTAACTGCATCCACATTATGATTAGCAAATACACTATAAAAGTTTTTAAATATATCTAGATCATATTTTTTTAGCCTAATATCAAAATCCTCGGCAGATTTTGCGATTCGCGTATGTCGAACTAAATTTTGATTCTGACCATACTGAACATTGCGACCATGTTTCAATGACTCCTCTACATAAACTTTTGCTAATTCAACTACACTATCAGTTGGGTTGAAATAACTAGGACTAAAGCCATGTTTAGCGGCAAATTCAATGGTTGCACGACTTCTTGCAACCGCACAAAAACAAGGTGGGTGTGGATTTTGATAGGGTTTAGGCACAACAGAAATACGACGTAAAACGCCATCTTCATCAATTTCACCTTCAGCACCTGCTTCACCCGCTATCTGGTGACCTTCATACCCCTTAATCCCTGATTCCAGAGGATAAGGCGCCTGATAATACTTACCATCCAATCTAACTGAATCCTTTGTCCAACAATCAAGTACCATCTGAACACGCTCTTCAAAAATTTCTCTATTTTTTGAATCATTGGCACTACCATCAGATACTGTGGCCACGGCATCACTGCCTTGGCCCAGAATATTTGTCCAACGTGATTGATAGCCTCGTGCAAAACCAACAAAATATTTTCCATTGGTCAAATGATCTATCATTGCAGTTTCTTCAGCTACACGAATTGGATCATGAGTTGCCATTACATAGCCAAAAGCTCCTACCCTTATATTTTTAGTGTAAGCAGCCCAATGAGCATTAAGCACTCCTGGATTAGGACCAACCTCATAGCCCTCAGAATGTAGATGATGCTCAATGGTAGACATACCCCAAACACCCATCTCATCTGCTGCTTTAATTATATCAGTCCACTCATGGATAATTTTATGATATAGCTCGGAATCACGTCCGAGAGGACGTTTTTCTTTTCTTTCTTCCTCATCCTTTGCCGGAAATACAGGATAAAGCTGCACGATAACCTTTGGTGATCCCATGACCTAACTTCCTTGCTATTTAAATTACTAATATTTTAACAAACCAAATAAGACACTAAAATAAATTATTATCTATAACCGCTATATCCAGTATTATATAGATCAATTTGCTGACTCACTATTTTTTATAAAGCTAAACGTTTGCCTATAATCTTATCAAGATATGATGTCTATTATCATACTAAATTAATCAATAACACCTCGTTTAATTGCCCAGAAAAACAAAGCAACTATGCATACAAACAATAGTAAAGCGCTCAATGCTAGTGAGAAATGAATTCCTATTAATCCGCCTCCAAAACCTACTGTGAATCCGCTAAACGTTCTTCCTCCCAAACTTCCTACATTAAACAATCCAATGGCACGGCCTCTTATCTCTGGGGGAGCGTGTAATTGGGCTAATGTTCGTGTCATAGAATTAAATGATAAATCAAAGAAACCTGCACAAAGCAATAAAATAATTGCTAATATATAATTTGTAGAAAGAGAGAAACCTAAAATAGCCAATGCCCACATTATGCCGAGAATAAAAGATGTACGTGTTTTTGCTTGCAACATATTTCGGGCCTCTAAAACTAGACCAGCAATAAGAGCGCCCGCCGCATTGCCCGCCAGCAGAAGACTATAATATAGACCTTGCCCGCCATAGCCGAGGTCACTCGCAAACTCTGGCATTTGCGGCTGATGGGCATTACCAACAATTGTCGCAGCAAGGCCGGCAAGAACAGACATAGTGAAGACAATTGGAATACCAGATATTTGACGAACAGCCTCAATTAAATCATGTAAACTCGTCATTGCTAGAGGAGGTTTCTTGCCGTTTTCCTTTATGGGTTTTGGGTTTTTAATTAGCCACAATGTAAGGGGAAGATAGATAAGAATATTTAATAAAATTCCCTTTGTTGGTCCAACAATTAATAGTAGAGCTCCTCCTATGGCTGGGCCTAATAACATGCCAAGGGTCATGGCTGTCGCGAGTAATCTAATACCACTTTGTAATTGCTTTGAACCAACAACATTATGAATTAATACTTGGCCTGCAGGCGCCCACAATGCTCCCGCAAACCCATGAACAATAAGAAGAATTACAGCATGCCACTTTTCCAGACTATCAGTGGCAAATAATAATCCCCAACCTAACGAGCCCAACATAAACAAACTCATTGCAACTTGAATTATACGTCTTGGGTCATAACGATCAGCTAAAGCACCTGCCCAGATAGAACCAACAAGAAAAGGCAACCAATGAGAAATAACAGCAAACCCAGCTAAAGAAGGTGAATGAAATTTTTCAAATATTATCCAGTAACTTATTACATGCTCAACACTATCAGCCATCATTGCCAAGGCGGCACCAATCAGATAGTGGCGCGAAGCAGGATATCGAAGAGCAGCGTAAGACCTCTGGTCTGCTTCATTCAATTTTGAAACTCTTTTTTCCATTAATACAAAAAGCCAATGCAACCAAATTTAATAAGAGGATAATAGTTCAATACAACCACGCGAAATGGTTACCATTTTTACTAATATCCAAAATTCAAATCTTTGGTTTTGGCTATTAGCCAAATACAAGTTCGGGAAGTATGGTTACTATACCCGGAAAAATATATAGTAGGATAATTAATGCCAGCAGCAAAATCCAATAAGGTGTAGACCCCTTAAATATATCCATTAAAGTAATATCGCCTTCGTGGCCAGCGGGAATTGACGCTCTAACGGTGTAAACCAGAAGGCCAAATGGTGGCGTCAAAATACCAGCTTCAATAGCTAAAATTCCAATCAAAGCATATGCTAGAGGGTCGAGACCAATCGCGGTAGCAATCGGGGCAAAAATTGGCACTGTTAAAAGCATGATAGAAACCGAGTCGACAATCATTCCCAATACAAACCATACCAGCACCATAATTGTTACAACCTGCCAAGGGTCCAGGCCGGCATCAGCAAAGAAGGTTTGAATAGCCGATACGACGCCCGTCATTGTCAATGTACGTGAATACAGTTGAGCAGCTATAAGCAATATGAGCAAAGGAGCGGCAGTTCTTCCAACTGCTAGAATACCAGCATATATATCAGGCCAACGCATTCCCTTAATAATACCTAGTAAAAGAGCTATTAGTGCTCCCATACCCGCAGCTTCAGTGGGAGTGAATAGGCCAGCCCAAATCCCTCCCAAAACTGTAACGATTAGTCCCAGCAACCCTAATCCACTAGTCCACATAGACAAAGAATCAATCTGTTTTTCGTCAGATAGATCACTAACTTCTTGCTTAGACCCAGGGGTTAACCCAACTAATTGTGGTTTTAGAAAAGATGCTCCTAATATGTATATTGCAAAGAAAGACACCAAGATTAGACCAGGCAAAACACCCGCTAAAAATAGTTTTCCAATGGATTGCTCTGTTAAAATACCCCACACTATCATCAGCACACTCGGGGGAATAAGCATCCCTAGGCACCCGCTACCAGCTATTGAGCCTAAGGCAAAGCTTTTATTATAACCATGGCGCTTCATTTCAGGATATGCAATTCGGGTAAACGTCGCCGCCGAGGCAATACTTACACCAGTGACAAAAGAGAATACAGCATTCCCAAACAGTGTAGCTAAAGCTAAGCGTCCAGGAATACGACGAAATGACCGCTGGAGACCTACATAGAGATCACCTGTAGCTCCTGACCTTCCAATAAATTCGCCCATGAGCATAAATAACGGTATGACAGCAAAAACATAGTCACGGATAGCGTCATAGAAAGTGTTCTGTATTAGGGCTAGTACTACTGTTTCACGACCGGTAACCATATAAATACCAACCGCACTTGTTACTCCAAGTGCAATGGCGACATGTATTCCAGAAAATACTAATACCAAAAGGAGTATTAGTACGACAGCGGCAATATCAGCAGAAAACATATTTAGAACTCCTCGATGGCTTAGCCAGCAATATCCGGTTCAGCCTCGACAACGTAAGATGGCAAAATTTCTTTTAAAGCTAGAATCATATAATTAATTACTAGAAGGCCAGCTGATAATAAGACAACTACACGAGCAGGCCAGGTAGGAACTCGTAATGCACCTTCACCCTCAAATTCGCCGGTAATTATAGCGTGCCAAGCAGGCTCAATAGTACCTATAAATAAGCCAGCAAAAAACAAAGCGCCTAAGATATACCCGGCGCTATTTATAAACCTTTCGGGTTTACCGCCGAGTAAATGCAGAATAAAGTCTGCTCGGAGCATCGATCGGGCCATAACACAGTAAGCTGTTTGCATAAAAGCAATCATCACGATTGCGTTTTTTACTAATTCATGCGTACCTTTCAAAGGGAAACCAAAGGCTCTTCCTACCACATCAATAAGAATATAAAAAGCTAGAAGAAATGCCCACATTGCTGCGACAACCATTAAGCCCCTACTTAAACGGCTTGACCATATATCAATCTGACGAATTATTGGGATGTTCAAATAAGACAAGATCCTCATACCCCTTTTATTATTACAGAATCTCTAGATTAAGAAATTATTGCTTCAATTATTTTATTTTAACCAGACTAAAGATAAACTAGCAAAAAAATTTCCTAATTCATTCTAAACTGGGGCAATGAGCCAAAACGGCAGCCGTTCCAATAGATAATTATGAGTATATTAGTGGTTTCATGACTTGTCACGCCCCAATAAGGCAGTTAACAATTATTTAGGATAATTTGAATAATTAAAAAATAATAATAAAATAGAGTAGTTTTTTTGTTTATTATAGTTAAACTGACCTAGTCTACCCTTGCAGATCGTAAATTAAACAACGATTCTGTAACAACTACAATGGAACTATATAGTTCCAAAAGTAATATGAGGAGAAGAAACTTGTCTAAAACACTTGGAATATTGGCAACTGGTGCTCTAGCTATAGGATTAGCTGCAGCCCTACCAGGCGCAGCTAGTGCCGATAAATTTAATTTTCGTATGGCGTCAGGACATGCACCGGCCACTGGTTATGTAAGAATGATGTCCGAACAATTTGCTCCACGAGTAGTAGCGAAGCTTGAAGCAATGGGACATAAAGCTACCTTCAATGAAGCCTACGGCGGTTCAATCGTTAAAGTGGCTGAAACACTTGAAGGAGTTAAAGATGGAATAGTTGATCTAGGTGGATATTGTTTCTGCTTTGAACCTTCTAACTTGTTCCTTAATACCTATCCACTATGGATGCCATTTGACGCACAAAATGCCACCCTCGGAACAAAGGTAGCTCGCGAAGTCTATAATAATGTGCCGCACATGGCCGGAGTATTTGAGAAAAAGTACAACCAAAAATTATTAGGGCTATTTGGATTTGATAATTATGGCCTTTACACAACCTTTGCCTGGGATTCTGTTGCCGAGCTTAAGGGTAGAAAAATGTCCGGTGCAGGTCCAAACTTACCTTGGGTAGAGGCAGTTGGAGCTATCCCGGTTGGTACAACATTACCTGACGTATACCCATCTCTGCAAACAGGCGTTTATGATGGCGTACTTCTGTTCCCTTCCGTTGGCTGGAGTCATAAACTCTTTGAACCAGCCCCTCATTATAAAATTGTTGGATTTGGTTCAAAAACATTCCATGGTGTAACCATAAACATGGACACATGGAAGTCGCTACCAGCGGACGTGCAAAAAGCAATGTCTGAAGCCGGAATGGAGACAGAAGACTTTACAGGTCCTTGGGTTGACGAACTAGAAGCGACTAACCTTGGCCGCATGGTTATGGCAGGTGCAAACGTTACACGAGTAACGCCTGAAGCCCGTTTAGCTTGGGCTAAAACACTTGCTGGTTTTCCAAACATGAGAGCGAAAGAAGCCGATTCAAAAGGTTTACCTGGCTCCAAAGTAGTTGGAATGGCAGTCGATGTAGCAGAAAAACTAGGTCATAAATGGCCGGTTAGATATGTCATTAAATAATATATTAAAATAAATAAGTATTTAGAAGAGCCGGCCTAAAAGCCGGCTCTTTTTCTATGTTTATTTAATAATAGGGTATATAAAAAAAAAGCTTACACATAGATACGTAGGAGAATGATAAATGAAACTCCCAGTATTATTATTTTTGACATTAAACATTCTTTTTATACCCATCGCTAATAGCGATAATGTGCAAATACAAATGCAGATAGACCGGTCTAAACCAAATGCCAGTGCCACACCAGCTGAGCGACCTCAACTTACATTTAGTGGCAAGATTAAACAGAACACATGTCCGTTTAGTTTTAACGCTTATTTTTTAGGTAGAATCCAGGATGGCCACATAAGTGGTATGGCCGGTGAGGGGACAAATTATGACTGGGCGATAGCCAACGATGGAACATTTCAAGGCAGATTACCATTAAAAAAAGATGCCTCTGGCGAGCAAATATATCAAACAATAAATGGACGAATCACCAATAAAAATATTTCTATCAATATTCAATATGGAACCTCAAATAGACCCGACCTTTATTGTATAAGTAATGGAAACAATATTTTTGTTGGAGGATAAAGCTTCATATTACCAGTTTCTCGGCGCTCCACAATTTTAGTTTGGCGCACCCGACAGGATTCGAACCTGTGACCTTCGGCTTCGGAGGCCGACACTCTATCCAGCTGAGCTACGGGTGCGCTAAAATGACAGTACGCTTTTAGTTTTTAGGGTCAAGTAAGTTCAACCCTTATAATGTATAAAGCCAAAGTAAATTGTTTGAGCTATAGTATGTACAAATACTAGACTAGAAATCAATTGTATTGATAATGAAGTTAAAAAACATGAAAATATTGATATGAAAAAAAGTAAGAATGACAAATTGAAAAAAACTGATCAAGAATGGCGATCCCTACTGACCCCGGAACAATATCATGTGACACGTGAACATGGAACTGAGCCTGCTTTTAGCGGTGAGTACAATAACTGTAAGGATAAAGGTATATATAAATGTATCTGCTGCGGAAATCCTTTATTCCATTCGGATCAAAAATATGATTCAGGAAGTGGCTGGCCAAGCTTTTATGACCCTATAACCAAAGAATCTATCGAAAGTCGTGAAGACAATAGCCTTTTTATGGTTAGAACTGAAACTGTTTGCGCCAACTGCGATGCTCATCTAGGGCACGTCTTTACTGATGGTCCTCAACCAACAGGTCTTAGATATTGTATGAATTCACTTTCTCTAGTCTTAGAAAAATTGCCTGAAGATGATTAATCTTTTGTTATATCAAGAAAAACATCTTCAAGGTCAGGTTCAACTGTAACTAAGTCCGTAATTGTCAATCCTGTCTTAGAAAGAGTTTCAACAAAACTTGATATATCAATTTGACCAGTTCTATAACGAAAAACCATCTGATTTCTTCCAATAACCTCAACATCAAAATTGTTTAATTCAAGTACTGCATCGGTAATATCTTCAGCTACTGAAATATGTAATTCTTTACTATCCAGACTAGCCACCATTTTATGTGTTTCATCGCAAGCTATGAGTTCACCATTATTAATTATTGCAATCCTGTCACATAACTCTTCAGCTTCTTCTAGATAATGAGTGGTGAGTAATACTGTTGTACCCGCCGCATTAAGTTCTCGAACAAAGGTCCATAGTGATTTACGCAATTTAATATCAACACCTGCTGTTGGTTCATCGAGTACAAGTACTGGAGGATTATGAACCAAAGCTTTTGCCATAAGAAGACGTCTACGCATTCCCCCAGAAAGATCTCTTGAGTATGTTTCTGCTCTATCTGATAGACCAACTCTTTCTAATATCTCTAAAGTACGACGTTCATTATTAGGAACCCCATAAAGACCCGCTTGTAGCTCTAATAATTCTCGTGGGGTAAAAAAGGCGTCAAGATTAAGCTCCTGAGGCACCACTCCAATTGCTGCACGAGCTGCCCGCGCATGACTGTCGATATCAATACCCCAAACTTTTACCTTGCCGCTAGTCTTTATAACTATTCCTGAAAGTATGTTTATTAAAGTTGATTTCCCTGCGCCATTTGGGCCAAGCAAACCAAAAATAGATCCACGCTCAATATGTAGGTTAATATCTTTCAGTGCATGAGTGTCTATACCCTTCTTCTTTACACGATAAACTTTGTTCAAACCTTCGAGACTCAAGGCGTACTTAGGTCTCCTAATTGAAGACTGTTCAGAAACAGATGAATCATATCTAATACTTTCATTCATAATGCTATTACGGTAAACGGATACCCTCACCCTGCTAGTTGAGCCTGAACAATTATTAGATTATTTATGACCCGGTGATTATTATAGCAACTACTTTTGTTAGATTAAAAATGTAAAGGAGATAGTTACTGATGAAACCACCAGAAATTATAGAGGTTGAAAGAGCTGTTTTTTCCTGTGACGGTGGTGATGATCTGCTGGGGCATCCCAGGGTTTTTCTAAACATGGGTAATAAAACAAAAGTCGATTGCCCGTACTGCGGTCGTCAATATATACTTATTTCCAATAATTAACGCTGATAATAATATACAACTCCGGGTAAAAAAACTGACTAAACCGGCTAAACTAATTACTCTTAAAACTAAGCGATTAGAAGTTTTACCAGCTGATCGCGAGCTTGTTCGAGCACTTATCAATAATCGACAACTAGCGTCCAAATTAACAGGGGGATTAATTCACCGGGATTTTCCTGATTCGGAACTAGCTGCAAAATTACCAGCATTTGCCCAGCGACTTGATGATGCATCTAATCCTGCTCTCGGAAGAACAGCTCCAGCCGCAATTGGGGGATGGGGTCTCTGGCTGTTTTTCTATAAACCTGAGAGATTGGTTGTTGGCGCCGCTTCATTTAATGCGCCCCCAACTAATGGGCAAGTAGAGCTTGGTTATCAAGTTGTTCCTGCACACCGAAGGAGGGGTTTAACATTTGAAGGATGCAGCGCTCTAATCGAGTGGGCATTTTCTGATTCTCAGACAACGAGTATTGTAGCTGAATGTAACTCAAATAATATTGCTTCCGTCCATACTCTTGAGAAGCTAGGGTTTACATTATTAGAAAATCGAGTCGAACAGCTGAAATGGCAGCTATTAAGAACTGATTGGATATCATTGCATAAAAACAATTTGATTTAATTCAAATTATAGAAAATATTAATATAGAGGTATTAGTGAAAAATTTTCATAAAGATTATGTCTTGTATGGCCATCCACGGTCTGGCAACGCTTACAAGGCCGCTCTAATTCTTTCAATGACAAATACCATTTATGAATTTATAGCTGTGGATCTACCAAATGGCGGTAATTTAAATCAGGACTTTTTAGATATTAACCCACTCGGTAAAATACCAGCACTTAAACATGAAAATATTTTACTACGCCAAAGTCATGATATTTTACGTTATGTTTCAGAAAAAACGGGGAAATTCGGTCCTGACGGCTGGGATGAAGAATCGCGGATAGGGGATTGGATAGGTTATTCAGTAGATTTCATGAGCTATGGCATTGCCCGACTGCGTTTTGAAAGACTTTTTGGAAATTCCGATCAATCAATACTAGAATACTTTAAGGTTACAGCTGATCGTGGTTTGAAAATTATTGAACTGCATCTAGCTACAAATCAGTGGTTAGCTTGTGCACGCGCAACCATTGCTGATATATCGGTGTACCCTGTTATGACCTACATAGAAGATGCTGGCTATAATACTGCTGATTTTCCTTATATAAACGATTGGATGAATAGATTTCAATCATTACCAGGTTTTGCACAACAAATAGAATTAATGCCTGTAAAAAGTTGGCCACCAACTAAATAATAATAGAAAGAAAATAAGAATCTAGTATGGCTGATATCGAAGATAAAAAAACATTTTACTTAATTGATGGGTCAGGGTTTATCTTTCGCGCCTTCCACTCATCTCCCTTGGATGCATATAAACGTTCAGATGGGGTATATACCAATGCTGTAGCTGGTTATTGCAGCATGTTGCTCAAACTAATAGACCAAGCAAAATCGGGTGGAAATTTAGGCTATATGGCCGTTATTTTCGATGCTGGCAGAAAAACTTTCCGAAATGACATTTATCCAGAATACAAAGCAAACCGTGAATCACCTCCTGATGAATTAATTCCACAATTTGAACTGGTTCAAGAAGCAACTCGAGCTTTTAATCTACCAGCCGTTCAGATGGTAGGATATGAAGCTGATGATTTGATAGCAACCTATGCTAGGGATGCAGTAGATCGTGGAATTGAAGTTATTGTTGTGTCATCAGATAAAGATCTAATGCAGCTAGTTCAGACAGGTATTACCATGTTTGACCCGATGAAAAACCTGCTTATTAACGAAAACGAAGTGATTGAAAAGTTTGGTGTCCTTCCAAAAAAAGTAATCGATGTGCAATCTTTAGCAGGAGACAGCTCTGATAATATTCCCGGGATACCGGGTATAGGTATAAAGACAGCAGCCCTTTTAATAAATGAATTTGGTGATTTAGATACGCTACTTTCGAGAGCTAATGAGATTAAACAACCCAAACGTCGAGAGAACTTAATTAACTTTACCGATAAAGCTCTTCTTAGCAGAAAGCTAGTTACACTAAAAGATAATGTTGAGGTGCTTGAAAAATTAGAAAGTTTTACTATCAAGGACCTTGACCAATCTAAAGTAGTATCATTTTTAAATAAAATGGAATTCCGAACCTTAACCAGACGAGTAGAAAGTCGGTTTTCATCAGAAACCAGCCTTACCTCGCCTCCTGATTTAGAAAAAAAGGAAAAAAGTGCTAATAGCAAATATGAGCTAATACAAGACAAAGAAACCTTATCAAGGTGGATTACGAAAGCTTATAAAATTGGCACAGTAGCTTTTGATACAGAAACCACCTCCTTGAATGCTATGCAAGCAGAACTCGTAGGGTTTTCTCTTAGCATAGAAAGTGGCAGTGCATGTTACGTTCCATTAAAACATAGGTATAAGGTCACAAAGGAGCTAGATCTGACGGATAGTGAGAAAGGAAAGAATAAAGAGATCAAGCAGATTCCCATAGCGGTAGCACTATCACTATTAAAATCTTTGATCGAAGACCCAACGATATTAAAGGTCGCACATAATGCTAAATATGATCTTATGGTCATATCTAGAAACTGTGAAAAATATTTAAATGAAGAAAAAACAAAAGTCCTTAAACCAGCTGCAGTAGATGATACTATGTTGCTAAGCTATGTTCTCGACGCTGGGCGAGG
>MDSW01043003.1_pt1 | contig 13115 bp, 17 predicted proteins | sample 811171 | NCBI WGS metagenome assembly MDSW01 (sample SAMN05326641, study PRJNA326480) | marine metagenome | isolation source: seawater | place: Atlantic Ocean: North West | collected 2012 | reverse complement strand
GGCTAAGAAGAAAAAGAAAGCTGCTCCAAAGAAAAAGAAAAAAGCAGCTCCTAAGAAAAAGAAAAAAGCAGCTCCAAAGAAAAAGAAGAAGAAAGCTGCTCCTAAGAAAAAGAAAAAAGCAGCTCCAAAGAAAAAGAAGAAGAAAGCTGCAAGAAAGAAAAAGAGAAGATAGAATATCTTTAATTTTCCAAGAAAACTTTTTAAGGTTTTCTTTTTCTTATCTTTTTTACAAAGAAGAAAACGGGGTTATGCCCCGTTTTTTTATTGTGAAATATTAAATATTATTTACACAATTAGAAATGCTTTTAGTTCAAAATTTAAGTCTTCTTAGATCAGATATAAAAATTTTTGAAGATATTAATATATCTCTAGGTTCAGGCAAGATAATTGTTTTAAAAGGAAAAAATGGATCTGGAAAGACATCACTTTTACGAACTATTTTATATATACTTGAACCATCAGAAGGTAATATTTATTGGAAAAGTAAATTAATTACAAAATCTTTAAATGATTTTTATAGCAACCTAACATATATTAGTGATAAAAATACAAGCATTAGACAATTAACAATTCTAGAAAATATAAAAATTTGGAAAAATATTTTTATATCTAAAGTTAATTATGAAGAAATAAATAATATATTAAAAATTTTGAAGCTTTATGACTTTAGGGATAGAAAAGTAAGTATACTATCGTTGGGACAAATAAAGAAATTGGAATTATTAAGATTAATTATAGAAAATAAAAAATATTGGATTTTAGATGAGCCATTTACTAATTTAGACTCTGAAACTATAGATATTTTATCACAGTCCTTTGAAGACCATTGTGTCAACAAAGGTTCTATTTTGTTTAGCTCACATCACAACATTACTTTTGGAAGATCAGAGGAGTTGGTGCTTCAATAAATGTTAAATTTTTTTAAAAAAATAATTTTTTTTTTCTATAGAGAATATAAAATTAATCTAAGTGGTTTTCACGATATATTAACAAATATATCTTTTTTCTTTATCTCTTTATTTATTTTTATTTTTTCAATCGGTCCAGAAAAAGAAAAGTTATCTATTTTAGGAGTTGGAATAATTTGGAGCCTTTTATTGCTTAGCTCAACATTATCAATTAGAAAATTTTATCAAGATGATTTTGAAAATGGAAATTTATTAGTACTTTATTTAAATGGCTTTAGCTTCGAATTAATTTGTGTATTAAAGACAATTTCACATTTTATATATGTTCAAATTCCATTCTTGGTTTCGATACCAATTGCTGGTATTTTGCTAAATATTTCATTTGAAAAACTCAATTTTTTATTGCTTAGTTTTTTAATTGGATCATTAATATTATCATGTCTGGGATCTATTTCATCATCAATGAATTTATTAAATCAAAGAAATTATTTGTTGGGAAGTATTATTGTTATGATTTTTAGTATTCCGGTTATAATTTTTTCTGTTAGTATGATTAATCAAGAAAATAACTTTAACTCTATTATAAGTATACTATTTGGTATATTTTTAATTACATTTGCTGTAAATCCTTGGGCAAGTGGCGGATGTATTAAATTAGCTATACAAAATAATTAATTATGAAATTTTTATTTAATCCAAATAGATTTAACGTTATTGCTGACATAATAGTAAGGCCAATAGCGTTTATATCTATAACACTCCTAATAATTGGTTTAATTTTTTCTTTGTACCTCTCTCCAGATGATTACCAGCAAGGATCAACAGTGAGAATCATGTACATACACGTTCCAAGTGCATGGTTATCACTTATGACTTATTTTATAATGACAGTTTATAGCATTATTGCTCTTGCATTTAGAGTTCCATTTGGATTTATAGTAAACACAGCCGTAGCCCCAATTGGAGCAGTTTTTACATTAATTTGCATAATAACTGGATCATTGTGGGGAAAACCAATGTGGGGAACTTGGTGGGTATGGGATGCAAGATTAACATCAGTTGCTATACTTTTTATAATTTATTTAATAATAATTTTTATAAATTTGTCTTTTGAAAATAGAGTTGTTAGAGAAAAAATTACAGCTATATTTGTGCTTGTTGGATCAATTAATTTACCAGTAATAAAATTTTCTGTTGATTGGTGGAATACTTTACATCAGCCAGCTACAATAAGTAAATTATCAAAACCAAGTATTGATCCATCTATGATGACTCCTTTAATATTAATGACATTGGCCTTTGTTTTCATTGGAATTTTAACTGCTATCTTTAGAATAAAATCGGAAATTCACAAAAGAAAATATAGCTAATAACCATTTGTGACTTTTAGTCCCGTGGATTAGATATCTTTATTACATATTTTTGTTATTAGTTAAAAAATGTATTTTTGGTATATATTTGGAGCATACTTTTCAGCGTTTATATTAATAATATTGCTGGTATTAATTAGTTACATTCAATTTAAAAAAGCAAAAAAGTAATGAGTCTTCGCTTTCAAAGATTATTAATAATTTTATTTTCTATTATTATGGTTTTAACAGCATTGTTGCTAATATTATTTAATGCAAGAGAAAATATTTCTTATTTTTATACACCTTCTGAATTAAATATATCTACTATTGATAAAAATAAGCAAATTAGAATAGGGGGTTATGTTGAAGAAAATAGTTTTGTAAAAACATCAGCTACTTCCTTTAGTTTTAAAATTACCGACAACATAAATTCTATCAATATTACCTACGAAGGCATTCTTCCTGATCTGTTTAGAGAAGGTCAAGGTGCAGTAATAGAAGGATACAAAAAAAATAAAAATACAATAAGGGCGACAACAATTTTTGCTAAACATGATGAAAATTATATGCCTGCTTCAATAAAAGAAAGTTTAGAAAATGATGGTTATTGGAATAAAAATTACTAATGAGTAGTTTGTTTGGTTTTTTAAGTTTAATTTTAGCTACGGGACTTAATATTTTTTTGATATTTTCAAAATTCTATCTCAAACTAGAATTAAATAAATTTAATTTGATAATTCGTATATCATCAACTTTTACTTTTTTTTCATTTTTTTCATTAATGTACGCATATATAATTTCAGATTTTTCAAACTTTAATGTTTTTCAAAATTCTCATTCTGAGAAGCCTTTAATTTATAAAATTTCTGGAACTTGGGGTAATCACGAAGGATCAATGCTTTTGTGGTTATCAATATTATCTGCGTATGCCTTCTTTTTTTCTTTTACTAAAAATATAGATTTAGAAATAAAAAAACTAACACTTATAATTCAATCATTTATTCATATTTTATTTTCATGTTTTGTTTTACTAGCATCTAATCCTTTTTTAATTAATTCTGTAATTATTACTGAAGGACTTGGATTAAATCCAATTTTGCAAGATCCTGGATTAGCGGTTCACCCTCCTGTTTTGTATGCAGGATATGTTGGCTACTCAATCATCTTTAGCTTAGCAATTGCTGCTTTAATAAATAAAAGTGATAGTGACGATTGGCTCTTTGTAGCAAAGAAATGGTCATTGATAAGTTGGACGTTTCTAACAGGCGGCATTGCACTTGGTTCATATTGGGCATACTATGAGTTAGGTTGGGGAGGTTGGTGGTTTTGGGACCCAGTTGAAAATATATCACTAATGCCTTGGATTGCAGGTTTAGCATTGGTGCATTCTCTTTTAATGATTAGAGGTGAGCAAATTTTAAAAAAATGGATTATTTTTTTATCAATATTATGTTTTTCTCTGAGTATTTTTGGAACCTTTTTAGTTAGATCTGGTATTTTGACAAGCGTTCACTCTTTTGCTGCTGATGCATCAAGAGGATTATTTATTCTATTAATTTTTTTTATTATTACTGCGTTTGGTTTAATAGTTTTTTTGCTAAAAACACCAAAAACATCAAAACCATTAAATTTATTATTTATAAATAAAGTATCAGCACTTCTTTTAAATAATATTTTAATGATTATTGCTACACTAACTGTTTTGTTAGGAACAATTTATCCTATTTTAATTGAAGTTCTAACAAATAAAAGAATTTCAGTTGGTGGTCCATATTTTAATGCTACTGTAATACCAATAATGATACCAGGTTTTTTACTCATGAGTATTGCGCCAATTTTGTCTTGGCAGAGTAACAAAATTAGAAGTGCCAAAAACTATGTGATTTGTTTTATTGTGATTAGTTTAGTAGTAACTATTCATTCATTTTTTTCAAATTTTAATACTTGGGGAATAGTAGGGTTAATTTTAGGTATTTGGATAATAATTTCATCTTTAATTGCAATTATTACTTCCTATAATATAAATATTAATTTTAAGTTTATTAAAAAAATTAATCCTCACATTGCACATATAGGAGTAGGAATAGCAATCATTGGAATAACGTGTTCAAGTGTTTTTAAAAGTGAATTTATTCTAAATCTAAGTGAAGGTGATAATTTTAAAATACATAAAACTAATATTGTTTTTGATAAAATTGAAACAAGTAAAAATGATAATTTTCAGGCTCTTCGAGCCAACTTTGTGATTGAAAAAAATGAGGGAAAATTAAAAACTGTAAAAGCTGGTAAAAATTATTACGACGTATCTAAAATGATAACAACTGAGGCTGGAATATTACATGAGTGGAACAGAGATATTTATTTTATAGTTGGTGATAAAACAAATAATGATTGGTTAATTAAAGTATACGTTAATCCTTTTGTAAGTTTTATATGGCTCGGAGTGATTATTATGATTTGTTCAGGTTTAATAGGAGTATCTAGAAAATGAAAAAATTAATTATAATATCACCTTTAGTGATTCTTTTTTTTCTTTGTTCAGTTTTTTTAATTTATTTACTTAGTGGTAAAGACCCAAATAAGCCACCAAGTGCTCTATTAAATAAAAAAATGCCATCATTTGAGAGTAATTCTTTATATGAAAAAAAATTATTTATAAAAAATGAAAGTGTTAAAAACAAAAAAGTTTTAATTAATTTTTTTGCTTCTTGGTGTACTCCTTGCAAAATAGAGCATCCTTTATTTTTAGAATTAGCTTCAGAATATCCCAGCTTGTTTATATTGGGCTTTAACCATAAAGATAAACAAGAAGATGCAATTCATTATCTTAAAAAAGAGGGAGATCCGTATGACTTTGTTGGGGTTGACTCTAGCGGTTTAATAGCGTTAGAGTTTGGAGTATTTGGACTACCAGAAACCTTCTTAGTTGATGAAAAAGGTAAAATAATATTCAAATATATGGGACCTCTTACAAAAAAGATAATAGAAGATGAAATCATACCCAAATTATAAAATAATTATAAAAATGATATTTTTTTTATTTGTCTTTGTTGCAGTTAGTAATGCAAATGAAAATATTGAAGAGAGAATAAAAAAAATTACTTTAGAGTTACGTTGTATGACTTGTCAAAATCAAAGCGTTTACGACTCTGATGCAGAGTTCTCAAATGATATTAGAAAAATTGTAAGAGATAAGTTTAACCAGGGTAAATCAGAAAATGAAATTAAAAAATTTCTTGTTGAGAGATATGGTGAATATATTCTATTTAGGCCTTTGTTTAATTACAATAACTTGTTTCTCTGGGCTTTTCCTTTCATATTACTAACATTTGGCTTATTTTTCATGATAATTAGTACCAGAAAAAAATAAATTTGATCTAACAATTTATTTTGTTTTTTTACATTTAGCTTATATGGTCTTAACATAATTTGAAAATATTTCTTTAAGGGGGAGACGTGAAAAAATTTTTATTATTTGTTTTATCTCTTAGTGTGCTTGGAGTAGCTTCAGTGGCTAACTCACAAACAATAAGAATTGGTACTGAAGGTGCTTATCCACCATGGAATAATATAAATTCTGCTGGTGACTTAGAAGGTGCTGAAATTGATTTTGGTAATGAAGCTTGCGAAAGAATGGGTGTAACTTGTGAGTGGGTGACTCAAGATTGGGATGGAATAATTCCAGCTCTGCTTCAAGGTAAATATGACATAATAATTGCTGGAATGTCAATTACAGAAGAAAGAAAAGAAAAAGTTAACTTTACAACAGGTTATATGACAGATGGTGCAAGATTTGCTGTTTTAAAAAATAGTGGTTTAGCAGACTTAAATATTGCAGGCATGGCAAAAGTAAACTTAAATAATGCTGGTGGTAAAGAACAGGCAGCTATTGGTCAATTAGTTGCTGCTATGGACGGTAAAACTGTTTGTGTTCAATCATCAACTATCCATCAAAACTTTTTAGAAAAACACATGTCAGGGGCAGTTGATGTTAAATTATATCAAGCAGTAGATGATCATAATTTGGACCTTGCGGCTGGCAGATGTGATGCCGTATTGGCAGATGTTGGTTCTATAATTGATTTTATGGAGTCAGATGGTGGAGTAGACGTAGCATTTACCGGACCTACTTTCTCAGGTGGGGTATTTGGTGATGGAGTAGGTGGAGCAGTGCGCAAAGAAGATAATGATATTTTAGAAATGTGGAATGCTGCAATATCAGAAATGTCAAAAGATGGAACTACCGCAGAGATTACTAAGAGATGGTTTGGTAGAGATATCTCTATGTAATTTAAATAGTAATATTAAAAAAAAGCGGTTTCTTTAAAACCGCTTTTTTTATGTTTTGCATTAAACAATGAATTAGATTACTCAATACTTTAAATAGATATTATGACTTCATTATTAGGATTAATTATTCAAATCATAAACCTGTTTCAGTTTATTTTAGTAATTTACATAATTTTTACATGGTTGATTAATTTTAATATTATAAATACTAATAATCGCTTAGTTTATACAATAATGGATGCAATGTATCGTTTATGTGAACCCAGTCTAAATATTGTCAGACGATATATACCCACATTTGGTTCATTAGATTTATCACCAATTGTAGTTTATCTAGGTTTATGGTTTATAAAAAGTTTAATAATTGAATATTGGCCAAGATAGTTATGAACAAAATAATTGATGGTAAATTAATTGCTCAAAATTTAAGAAATAATTTAAAAGAAGAAATTGCTCAATTAAAATTAGAATATAATAAAGTTCCAGGACTTGCTGTTGTTCAAGTTGGAAATGTTGCTGCTAGTAGTGTTTATGTAAAGGCAAAAACAAAGAGTGCCCAAGAGGTGGGTATTGAAGTTATTGATCATCATCTTGAAGAAAAGATAACTGAAGTTGAACTAATATCTCTAATTATAAAACTAAATAATCAAAAAAACGTTAATGGAATTTTAGTCCAACTTCCATTACCAGAGCATATAAATGAACAGAAAATTCTTGATAGTATAAACCCTGAAAAAGATGCTGATGGTTTCCATCCAATGAATGTTGGAAAATTATCTATAAGCTCAAAAAATGATGAAAAATTATTAGTTCCCTGTACACCATATGGATGCCTAATAATGCTTCAAAATCTTGATTTTGATTTAACAGGTAAACATGCAATTGTTATTGGAAGATCTAATATAGTTGGAAAACCCATGGCTCAATTATTGTTGAAAGAGTCCTGCACTGTTACTATTGCACATTCAAAAACAAAAAGTTTACCAGAGTTTTGCAGTAGTGCAGATATTATAATTGCTGCAGTAGGTAAGCCAAATATGGTTAAAGGAAATTGGATAAAAGATGGGGCAATAGTAATTGATGTTGGAATAAATAGAATTCAAAAAGAAATTAAAGGTGAAATTAAAAATAAAATTGTTGGAGATGTTGATTTTTTTGAGTGTGAACCCAAAGCTTCAGCAATAACACCAGTTCCTGGCGGTGTCGGACCAATGACAATAGCTTGCCTGCTTAGAAATACAACAATAGCTTTTAAAAATTCTTTATCAAAGAAAACTGATAATCTTAATTAATCTTTATGCTTAAGATTTCCTTTTTTATGAACAAAATAAGCTTTGATTAGTTCATTTTCATCAACATTTGTTTGATTATGATTAGCTTTTACTATTAAGTTTTTCTCTTTATAAAAAGAATATTCAAGAATATATTTATGTAAAAATTTAAATCTGTACCTTGTGGCATCTAGTGCATTACAATCTAAAAAGGCAGGAAGGGCATAGATTAGATCTTTAGTATAAAAACGTGTGTATATCTTAAAAAATTCATCTGCTATTTTGTTTCCCTGTTTGTTTTTAATATTATTATTAAATGCTAAAAAACCTGTCTCGGTGTAGTAACCCAGTCTTTCATGAAGTGTCAAAAAAACATCATCTGGTAGACATTCATTATACCAATCATCTGGTATATGATCTTTAAATTCAGTATCACTATCAATATAAAAAATATGATCTCCATATTTTCTGGAGTCACTCTGAGCAAAAACTTTGTATGAAAACCTAACAGCATCTAATAGGTAATATACTTCAGCGTATTTTTTGTATTTTTCATAATTTCTATTTACAAAATTTAAACATTCAGGTTGGGCAGAGTAAAGATCAATGTAGAATATTTTATCATGTTTCTGGTATTGATTAATATCATCTTCAACATAACAATAGAGGGGTATCGATTGATCTGTTTTAATATATGAGTTAATTAATTTAGATGCATAAATATCATACAATTTTTTATTAAAAGTAGTTATAAAAATTTTTTTCATAATAGGCTTTTAATTATTTTTTAACCTTAGTGAGTTTATTTTTATAAAACCTGCAGAGTCTTTTTGATTAAATTCACCTTTTTCATCAAATGAAACTAACTTGTTATCATAAAGTGAGTTTGGTGATTTTCGCCCAATTACTATAACATTACCTTTAAATAACTTTAGTTTTACACTACCATTAACTTTTTTTTGGGTTGCGTCTATTAGATTTTGCATTGCTTTACGTTCAGTTGAAAACCAAAAGCCGTTATAAATTACTTCAGCGTACTTAGGCATTATTTCATCCTTTAAATGTGCTTCCCCTTTATCAAGTGTAATACTCTCAATTGCTCGATGGGCATTAATTAATATTGTACCTCCGGGTGTTTCATAAACCCCTCTTGATTTCATACCGACAAATCTATTTTCTACAATATCCACCCTACCGATACCATGTTTACCGGCAATTTCATTTAGCCTTTTAAGTATTTCATGAGCTTTAAATTTTTTATCATCTATTGAGATTGGATCACCATTTTCAAAATCTATTGTAATTACATCTGGTTCATCAGGTGTGTTTTTTATACTATTAGTTCTTGTAAATATATGTTCTGGGGGCTCATTCCATGGATCTTCAAGTATTTTCCCCTCTGATGAAGTGTGTAAGAGATTTGCATCTGTACTAAATGGTGGTTCACCAATTTTATCTTTAGCAACTTCTATTTGATTTTTTCTAGCATAATCAATTAAGTCATTTCTGCTTTCAAAATCCCATTCCCTCCAGGGAGCAATAACTTTTATATTTGGATTGTTTGCATAATAACCAAGTTCAAATCTTACTTGATCGTTTCCTTTGCCTGTAGCACCATGAGCGACAGTATCAGCACCAACCAATTTAGCGATTTCAATCTGCCTCTTAGCGATTAGTGGCCTTGCAATTGCAGTTCCTAACAAATAAGTTCCTTCGTAAATTGTATTTGCTCTAAACATAGGAAAAACATAATCTTTAACAAATTCCTCTTGTAAATTTTCAATAAATATTTCTTTTACACCTAGATTTTTTGCCTTTCTCTCAACAGGTGAAAGTTCTTCACCTTGACCAATGTCTGCTGTAAATGTTACAACTGAACATTTGTAGGTGTTTTGTAACCATTTAAGAATTACACTTGTATCTAGACCACCTGAATAGGCTAAAACAATTTTTTTCATCAACAATCTTCAATTAACTTATTATATGATGCCGTAAAACCCTTGAGTGTATATGTGTCATTTGTAACAGTGCCTCTTGAAGACTCCCCTGTAACAAGCAATTTCAATCCTTTTTTCATAGCAAAAATAACTTTATTGTCTTCCTCTGTCCACGCAGCACTAGGTAAATCTTTTGTTGTGTAAAAAGTATAATTTCCATTATCAATATTTACATTGATGTTTGGGCCTATTTTGTAATCGTAGCCTGCTTCGATCTGTATAACAGTTTCAGGATTTCCAATATTTTTGTATACAAGAATATAAAATTCACCTCTATTTTTTTCGGGAGACAAATCAGTTTCAATTGCCAAACTTCCAATGTAGCAATACTCATCTGTTTTTACAAAGTTCCACTTTCCTTTTTCAAGAGAAATAGCTTCAATTGGTAGCATGGTTAAACAAAAGAAAATTACCAAAATTATTTTCATCTATTTCACCTTTTAGTATATCTTACACAATTAGTTAAGAAGGATTAAAGATTAAAGAGTAAAATTAAAAAATATGGATAAATCAAGGCTATTAGAATTGATGAAAAAAGTTGTTGATGACCGCGACCAAATGGCTTTTTCTGACATATTTGATTTTTTAGCCCCAAAATTAAAGGCTTATTTTATTCAGAATGGTCTTTCTGCTGATAATTCAGAGGAATTGACTCAAGAGGTCATGAGTACAATATGGACAAAATCTCACCAGTATAATGCTGAGAAGTCAGCTTTCACAACTTGGGCGTATACAATTGCAAGAAATAAAAAAATTGATTTTTTTAGAAAAAATAAAAAGATTGATTTTAATGAGGAAGATATAAGAGAGTTTTTATATGAAAATAATCAAATCGATAGACTCAGCGAAAATGAAGCCAAAAACCAGATAAGTATGATTAATAGAGAATTAGATGCAGATCAAAGAAATATGATAAAAATGAGCTTTTTTGAAAATAAAAGTCATAAAAAAATTGCCGAAGAGCTTGAAATTCCTCTAGGCACAGTTAAATCAAGAATAAGACATATATTAATAAAAATGCAGAGAATTCTATGAACGGAACACTTGTTAAAAACCAACTTATATTTGATTACGCATCAGGCTCTCTAGGACTTTCTAAGTCAATATTTGCATCTACTTACCTATATTTAAATTCTCAAGCAAAAGAGCTTAACAATAAATTCGAAAACATTATGGGTGAAAATCTTTTCAGCAATGAAGATATTCCAATGTCAAAATTGAGTTACTCAGATTGCATTAAAAATAAGTCTAGTTTAGAAAAAAAACAATTAATTAAAGACAATAGCCCTATAGCTAAACTTGTTGGACCAATTGAGCAATTAAATTGGAAGCAAGTTTATAAAGGCTTTAAAGAATTCACTCCAAAAATATCTGATGATGATGAATTAAAGCTTATAAAAATGGATCCAGGCTCATCAGTACCTCTTCACTCTCATGGAGGTAAAGAATACATTTTAGTGCTAAGTGGAAGCTTTTGTGATGAATATGGGGAATATAATAAAGGCGATATTCAAATAAATGATCAAAAAATTAAGCATACACCTATTGCATGTAAGGAAGAAGGTTGTATCTGTCTCACAATAACTGAAAAGGAAGTAATTTTTTTTGGTAAATATGGTTCCTTTTTAAATTTATTTACATTTATTAGATCTTTTTTTAAGTAATTTTCTTAATCTTGTTTTATACTAAACAAGTGACTGAAATTAAGACTTATTACTCAAGAGCTAGTTTTGTAGAAAGCACCCATAGAGTTAAAATTTTAGTCAGAAAAGCAAATGGAGAAACACTTTTCTCTTCACATAATGAAGACGATTATATCTATCCAAGATCTGCGATAAAAATTTTTCAGGCCATACCATTTGCAAATTCTAGAGCAATAGAAAAATATAATCTTAGTGAAAAAATGATTGCACTTGCATGTTCTTCACATAGAGGGGAAGATTATCATGTAAAAGAAATTAAAGAATGGTTAAATAAAATTAAAATTAGTGAAAAAAATCTTAAGTGTGGGAAACATTATCCTTTGAATGAAATAGCAAAAGAAAAGTTATTACGACTGAAAAAAAAAATTAGTCAAGTTCATAACAATTGTTCAGGCAAGCACTTAGCAATGTTAACGACATGTTTAGAAAATAATTATAGATTAGACTCATATCTTGATTTTAAACATCCACATCAAAAAAAAATTAGATATATTTTTGAAAAATTTTCTAACACTAAAATAAAAAGAAATAATTACGGTATAGACGGATGCAGTGCCCCTCAATATTCTTTAAAAATGATTGATGTATCTGAGATGTTATCAAATTTAACTAAAAGTTATAACCAGCAATTTGATTTTAATTATGAGATTAATTTATTAATTAATTGTATTACAAAATATCCAAAATATATAGGTGGCACGGACAGTTTAGATACCAGAGTTATGAGTATTTCCGGTAAAAAAATTTTTTGTAAAGGAGGTGCAGAAGGCGTCTTTTTATTTTCTCATTTAGAAAAGGGTATTCATGGAGTCATTAAAGTAGAAGATGGAAATGAAAGAGCCATACCTCCAATAATTTATAAATTATTTAAAAAATATAAAATTATGAATTTGAAAGAACTCAAAAATTTAAATAGATTTTATAATTTTAAACTAGTAAATCATGCAAAAATAAAGGTTGGCTCGATTAAAACTAATTTAAAATAATTACTAAAATAATATTTATAATTAATGTAAGTGGTAATCTAACTAAAAAGAAAGTTTTTTTGTTTGTATCTTTTGAATAAATAAAATAATAATCAAATATCAACTGCAAGCTTAGAGAAAAGATTATAAATAACAGTAGTAAAGTTTTACTATAACCTAGCAGATCTAGAGTGATAATGAAAACCGATATTAAACTTGGTAGAAAGCCATAAAAAGCCAGTAAATTATCAATTTTTTTATTTAAATTCCAATTAGTTGCACCAATAAATACAAAAATAATTAATGTGTAATATATAGTAAATGAATGTGAAGTAATTTCATTAATTTGAAAAAAATAATATTTGTTTACAATTAAGTAAATTAAAGGAATTAAACCCAAATAAGACAGAAGATACTGGATATTAAATTTTATGTACATTTTATGAAAATTAAAGATTTACAATTACTTAAAATAGAAAAATACTTAAATAACAAAAAAATTATTAGTTCAAAGTTATTGTCTGATTCATTTGGAATTAATTGCATAAAAATAGCTACAGAAGATAAAAAAAATTATATCATAAAATATTATAAAAAAAATAACTATAAATTCAATGCAATTAAATCTG
>MDSW01030557.1_pt1 | contig 13115 bp, 9 predicted proteins | sample 811171 | NCBI WGS metagenome assembly MDSW01 (sample SAMN05326641, study PRJNA326480) | marine metagenome | isolation source: seawater | place: Atlantic Ocean: North West | collected 2012 | reverse complement strand
CGGGCATCGCGCGAGGGCGGCGGGCGTGTGCTGTGACGCGCGGGGGAGGGGGGTGGGGCGACGTCGCCGAGCGCGACGATCGAGCGAACACGTCAGAAGTTCGCATCATCCGAAACCGCGCGCCTCAAATCGCGGCGTCCCGTCTCGGTCACCGACTCCTTGGTTTGTTCCGTCCACGGGTCGCGTTTTCCCTTTGAACGAAACTTCGTGACCCGATCGAGGGCTCGCGTTTGAACGAGGAAAATCGTCGAACGAACCCATCTCCTTCGCACGCGGTCGACCAGATGGATCCCCTCGCGCCGCTCCGCCCGGCGTGTCAGATGATCGTCTCGCGGTGTAACACCGTCTCTTCCGCGTCCCCGAGGGTCACAAGCATCGCGCACGCTCCGCGCGCCGGGCGGGTGACGCGCGCGTCGGCGAACGTCGAGACGAGCATGGCGCGCGACGCCGCCCCCCCCGCGGCGGGAGGCGCCCGCGCCCCCCCCGCCGCGCGCCGCCGCGCCCCCCCCGCGCGCTCGACGCGGGGCGCGCTGCTGTGCCGGGCGCTCGCCGCGTCGCTCGTCGTGACGCGCCTCGGCGCCGCGGACGCGGACCTCCGCGCGTCGCGGCCCTTCCCGGCCGCCTCCTCGCGCGACGCGGGTCCCCTCGCCGTCGCGGCGAGCGGCGTTCCTCGGGCGCACCCCGCGGGGTCCACCACCGCGGGGTCCGACCTCGCCTCGAGCTCGCGCCCAGATCCCGCGTCCAACGACTTTGATGATCGTCAACACGGCCCGGATTTCCTCGCCTGGGCGCGGCGCCACGATAAGCTCGCGGGGTACTGCCCCGGCGCCCTCCCCCCGTGCGCGGAGTCTCTGCACCGCGAGGGGATCTGGCGCGAGAACGCGCGGCTGATCGACGAGCACAACCGCGCGAGCGGCTCGCTCATGAAGAAGGGCCTGACGCGATTCGCCGACCTCACCGTCGACGAGTTCACGTCGCATCACGCGACGTACTCCGCGCCCCTCGTCGGGGGGGGCGCCGACTCGAGGGGCATCCGAACGAGTAGTTCATCGGATCGCGCATCATCGGAGAGTGGTGCATCGAACGGCGGCGTGTTCGGCGTCGCCGACTCGTTCTCGGACGACGACCGCGACAGCCGCCAGCCGCAGCGCGGCCTCTCCCTCCTCGCGCCGCTGCGCGCCGCGCGGAGAAGAGCCTCCGACGACGGATCGTCGCCCGAGGCGTTGACGCTCAAGGCGGCGACGGACGCGGCGGCGCGGAGTGGCGACGCGCTCCCGAGCGAGGCGGGGGAGTCGGCGCTCAGGGCGGCGGCGCGGGAACCCTGGTCCCTCGACGGCGTGTTCCCCGCGCTCGGCAAGGGGACGGCGTCGCGGTCGCGGTCGCGGGGGGGGAAGAGACGAAACGAGGCGGATGTCCCGGATTTCGTCGGATTTTTCTCCGGGGAGGCGGATCCGGAGGCGACGGACGCGAGCGACCGCGACGGACGAGACGGATCGGGCGCGTCTCCCTCGGAGGCGGTCGGTTCGGGTCAGTCGTCAGTCGGTTCGGGTCCGTCGTCGGTCGGTTCGGGTCCGTCTTCGGTCGGTTCGGGTCCTCTCGGAACCGACCACCCGCGTCGTTTCGACTGGAGCGACCTGTACGATTTCGGCGCGGTGGTCCACCAGGGTTCGTGCGCCGGGTGCTGGGCGTACTCCACCGCGGCGGTGGTGGAGGCGGCGAACGCGATCGCGGGCGCGGAGCACGTCCGCCTGAGCCCGTACTCGCTCCTGGACTGCGACGGCCTGGACCGCGGGTGCGCCACCGGGAACATGGCGAGCGCGTACAGCTGGATCCAAACCTCCGAGTTCGGCCTGCCCCCGCTCGACAAGTACCCCACGCGATCGAGCACGGGCGCGTGCGACCGGCGGGGGCTCAAGGCGGGGTACGACCCGAAGAGAACCCGGGGGGGCGCGGGCGCGAGCGCGAACGCGCGAGGCGTCGCGTCCGCGAACCTGGGCGACCTTCCCGCGCAGGGAGACGACCCCTCCCGGATCGCCGCGGACGATCGAGACGTCATCTCCGCGAGTCGTTTGGGTTCGTCTTCGAACGTTCGGACGGAGGGGTACTGCGACCTTCCCGTGCTCGGCGCGGACGCGGAGCGCCAGATGCTCGACGCGCTCGCGCAGCAGCCCGTCGCCGTTGGCGTGAACATCCACGCGCTTCAGTTTTACGACTCCGGGGTGGTGACGATCGACGACTGCCCCCCCGCCGACGCCGATCCGCTCCGCGCCATCAACCACGCCGCGGTGCTGACCGGCTGGGGCCACGACGAGGCCACCGATCAGTACTACTGGATCCTCAGGAACACGTACGGGGAGAACTGGGGCGAGGACGGGTACGCGCGCCTCGCGTTCGGCCGAGACGGGGACGGGTTCGGGACGTGCGCGCTGTACACGGAGGGGAATTACCCGCTCGTGGGAAGCCTACGGTGCACCCCGGGCGCGGTGCGGAAGGAGGCGGTGGCGCACGGGAGCCGCGTGTGGCTGTACCCCGGGGGGTATAACATGGGGCCCAGGGACCGCGCGGGCCCCCGGGGCGGCGTCGCGGGGGTCCTGGAGGAGGTGTGGAGCGGGGTGGCGGGGGCGATCCCGGGGTTGGATGCCTTGGCGTTCGCGAGCGACGACGCGGCGAAGTGGGCGCTCGGCGCGGCGGGCGCGCTCGCGGCGGCGAGCGTCGCGATCATGGCGGTCCAGGCGAGGAGGCTCGCGGGGATGCGCGCGGGGGGCGGGGCGGGGGAGCGCGTGCGCTTGCTCGCGACCGAGGAGGGGGGGAGAGGGGGAGGGGAGCGACGATGATCGACGCGTCGTCGAGCGGGGACGGAGCGATGACGGTCTGACGATTCATCATTCTGAGAAAACTCTTTTTCCTCTTCATGGTCACGCTGCTCGCTCGCGGATTCTTCCGCCAGCAAGTTCGACTCACGCGTTTCGCGCAACGTGGCGCGATGAACCAGCGGCGGCTCCGGCGCGCGCGGGTCGGCCCCGCCGCGGCTTCCGGCGCTCCTCCTCCGGCGTCGTCTCGCGCGTTTCATCAGCGGGCCTTGACGAAGGTCATGTTCGAGGGCGCGAGGGTGGAGGGGAGCTGGCCGTTCATCTGCTCGTGCGTGTAGATGCCGCGCGCCTTGAGCTCGCGCGCGATGCGGCACTGCGCGCACGTGGTGCAGATGCAGGTGCACATGCAGTCGCCGCACGTGTCCTTCTCGGTGATGCCGAGCTTCGCCTTGAGCGTCGTCTGCTGGGGCCCGACGCAGCACAGGCCGGAGATGGGGGAGCAGACGGGGCCGACGCCGGCGAGGAGGGCGTAGCACGAACCCGCGGTGCAGAAGGCTGCGCGCGTTCCGTCGCGAGGCGCGGGGGAACGGCGTCGAGGGAGGGAGGGATCGAGTCGAATCGCGCGCGGAGCGGGGGGAGGTCGGGGAGAGCGTCAGGGCGAGCGCGAGACGCGAACGGGCGCGCTCCGGGAAACGACGCGCGTCGAGGGCGCGCGCGTCGCGAGCGGGGCGTCGCGAGGGATCGGGCGGCGAACGCGCGCGCCCGCGGGTCGATCCGCGCGGCCTCGCGATTCCGCGTTGACCGACCGGAAAATGGCAATTGCGCGAGGGAGGGGGTACGCACGAGTGCCGTAGATGATGCGGTTCCCCGACGCGTACGCGTACCCGCCGGGCATGCAGCACGTCTCCATGTCGGAGGTGCAGTCGAAGAGGCCGGTGGACCACTTGTCGGACATCGTTCGAGGGGGGGGCGTCGAGCGAGGATGCGAGCGCGCGTCGGGAAAAGTGATTGCTCAGCCGACCGACCGACGCGGATCGGTCTGCGCGTTCAACACTCTGCGGCCGCGCTTTCTCTGAGGAACAAATCTCGGGTTAACAACCCCTCTCTCGGACGGGGCGAAAAAAGAAACGGCGCCTCGTCATTCACCCACTTCTCGCGAGGGAAACCGCGTCGCCCCCCCCCTCCCCCGCCTCCAATCCCCGGCGCCTACGCACCAGAATCGTCCCCCCTCCCGCGCCCACGGCCGACCCGATCGCCCCGGCGACGCGCTCCGCCGCCCCCGTGGCTTTCCCCCAGACCCTCGCCGCGCGACAGCTCACGACGCACGCGGTGACGGCGCTGACGAAGAGCGCCGCGCACGCCGCGTAGACGACGTTCGCGGCAAACACAAGACGCGGCGGAGGACGCGCGGACGCGGCGGAATCGTCCGAAGTCGCGTCGAAGTCCCCCGAAGTCGAAGCATTCGAAGCATTCGAAGCATTCGGAGCGTTCGAAGTCGGAGTCGGAGTCTGCGCGACCGCGACCCCGCGCGCGGCGGGCGGCGACGGCGCGCGCGAGGACGCCGGCGAAGGCGCTTCCACCCCTTCCTTCCCCGGGGAGGCGCCTTCGCCTTCGCGCTCTCGTTCGCCGAGCCACGCGAGGAACGCGTCGTACGCGTCCACCTCCGGAGCCGCGGGCGGCGGAGGGCGCGGCGGCGGCGCCCTCGCGCTCTGCGCGGACGCGGCCGCCGGAGCGGCGCTGGCGCCCCCCTCGACGACCGACGCGCGAACGACGGCGAGGAGCGCGGAGTCGTCCGCGCACGACGCGACGCGTTTGTTATTCTCGTTATTCGCGTCAGAGCCGCACGCCAACACACGCCGCGCGAAATCGACGGCGCGCCCGGCGTCGCGATCGGCGCGCGCGACGGACGAATCGGAACCCCCACCGGTGACGGTCTCCGCGAACGCGGGGACGACGTCCGCCGCGCACGAACACTCCCCCGCGTCGCGCGCGGCGACCGCGGCGCAGCACGCGTCGGCGGCGACCGCGAAAGGCGGCGACGCGACTTTTTTGTCGGAGGGACTACTCGGAGGGACGGTCGCGACCTCCCCGCCGAGACGAAGGTTCGCCGACGCGAAGGCGGCGGCGTCGGCTTCGTCGCCTCCGTCGTGAAAGAGTTCGGCGGCGAACAGCTCGCCGCACGCGCTCGAGGCGTCGGCTTCGAGCGTCGCCGCGCACGTCGCCCGCCTCTGGATCCACGCGAGGGCGAGCGCGGTGGCGTCCGCGCGGCTCGCCAGGGCCAAGCGCGCGACGCGAACTTTGGGCGGGGGCGTTTGGGACGAGGGGGCGTTTGGGACGTGAAAAAATTCCTCCTCCGCGAGCGTCGCGGGGGAAGAACCAGAACCAGAACCGCCGCCGAGGAGCGCGTCCGAACCCGAACCCGAGGCGGGTGCGTCGCGCGGCGGGTACGCCGCGCGGACGGTGACTTCGCGGACGAACGGCGTCGAGGCGGGGAGCGCGACCTCGAGGCGCGCGGAGGCGAACGAGAAGAGCGTTTGGTTTTCCCCCGACGAGTGGGTTTCGTCCGGTCCCGCCGCCGCCGCCGCCGCCGCCGCCGCCGCCGCCGCCGCGTCCCCGCGCGCCTCGGCGGCGTCCGTCTCGGCGCCGCGGACCGTGCACGTCGGCGTGACGCCGCTCGGGTCGTCCGGGACGACGCTCGCGCTCTCGAGGCGCCACCCGCCGGCGCGCGTGCTGAAGCTCGCGGCGCACGCGACGGCGACGCGCGTCGCGCTCGGACTCCGCGCCTCCTCCTCCTCCCCCTGGTGGACGTCGCGCGGGTCGTCGGTCGCGAGGAGCTCCACCTCGAGCGCCCGCGCCGCGCGCTCGTTCGCGTCGAGGACGAGGATCGCCGCGCGCGCGCCCTCCGCGGGCGCGCTCGCGGCGCGGCGGACGCGCAGGCTTCCGGCGGCGCCCGGGGCGAGCGCGACGAAGCCCTCCTCGGCGGTCGCGCGGTCGGGGAGGAGCGCCGGGGCGGTGACCTCGGCGCGCCACCGCGAGGGGTGGACGAGCGCGCCCGACTCGATCACGCGCTCGTACGCCGCCGCGCCGCGCGTCAGGGCGGCGAGCGCGGCGACGAGCGACAGGACGCGGGCGGCGGGCATGCGAGGCGCGGGGACGACCGAGAGTTCGTCGCGGCGAGGACGTCGTCGGGGAGAGGCGCGCGTCGCGCCACTGTGACGCGGACGACGGATTTTTTTTTTTTCTCATCACTGACTGGCGAACCGAACGACCCCTCTTTGTTTCGTGTGTTGACTTCTTGCAGAGATTCCTCGGGCGAATTGCGCGCGAGATCTGCTGACGAGGCGCGCTTGCCCTTTTTCCCCGTCGTCCGCAATCGTCGCGGCGACAGTGGACGCGCGCGCCCGACATGCGCGACCTCCCCCGCGCTCGCCCTCCCCGCCCCGCGCCTCGCTCTCGCGATGTTCGCCGCCGTCGACCGCGGCACCGCGCGCACGCCCTGGGAGTTCAGCCTCGGTCTCGGAAGCTCCGGCTCCACCGGTGCGTCGTCATTTTTTCCACGTCGAAATCGATCCGCGTCGTCCCACGCGCTCGCGCACCACGACGCCGAGACCCGGCGCGAAACCCTCGTTCCGGGACCGCGTCCTCGCGCGCGCGGTCGACGCGCGCGCGCCGACCGCGCGCGCCGAGACGCGGCGCTCCGCGCGCCGATCGCGCGCGCCCGGTTCGCGCCGACCCGCCGCGCTCGCGCGCGCCGCGCGCCCCGCCGCGCCGGACGCACGCGCCGAGAAAACGCCATCGCGACGCGAGGCGCGCCGGGGGCCGACGCGAGAAAAAACGAGCAGTCACGTCGCAGTGGTGACGCGGATTTGCTGACGTCGGACGGACGACGAGCCGCGACATGCACGAACGCCGCCCCAAATATGGCGAAACGATTTCCAAAAAACACCGAATTCCCAAACGCTCACCGAAAAAACCCAAACGCCCTCCCCTGGTCCGCGTCCGTCCACGCCCCACACCCCACGCACACCCCCAACCCCCCCCCTAATCGCCACAGAGTCGCACCTTCGCGCGCACCTCGATCACATGGTCAAGGGGTTCGAGCGCGAGTCCCGCCTGAGGGTCCCCCGCGGGCAGATGCGCGACGTCGTCGCGAAGGCCACCGGAACCAACGCGAAGGCGCTCGCGCTCGTCCGCCCCGACGGCGCCGAAGCCGCCCCGCCCCCCGCCGACGCCGCCGCGCTGGTCGCCGCGTGGGACGCCTTCCCGGCCATCTCGTACGCCGAGAGCGAGAGCGCCCGAGGCCGAGGCGGCGACGATGACGCCGACGCGGCGGTTCCGAAACGAACGCGAACGCACGCGGCGGCGTCGGACAAAAACGCGCGCGCGAAAGCGCCGACGCCGACGGCGCCCGGCGCTTCCCCCGACGTCGTCGTCGTCATGCACGGCCACGTCTCGAACGCGTCGGAGATTCGCGAGCTGTACGACCTGGAGCCCGCGGCGCCGCCTTCGCCCGCGACGCCCGTTTCCGGGAAGACTTCGGACCCGCCCGCGGCGACGAGGCGCAGCACGCGCGCGTCGGCGAAGGCGGAGAAGCTCGCGCGCGACGCGATCGCGATGCCCCCCCCACCCCCGCGGGAGGACGATCGCGGCGCGCACCAAAACGCGTTCGGCCTCGAGGGCGCGCGTCTGATTCTCGACCTGTACGAGCGCCGGTTCGAGGATAAGGACGGCGACCCGAGCGACCAGCCGACGACGGCGCTGACGGCGTGCGAGGGGTCCTTCTCGTTCGTCCTCGTCGATCAGCGGCGGGGCGCTGTGCTCGCGGCGCGGAGCGCGGAGAGCGACACGCACCCGCTCTTCTGGGGCACGGCGCCGAGGAACCCCGGGGAGGACGCGTCGGACCCCGAGGGGGCGTGGGACGGGTCGATGCTCCTGAGTTCGGACCTCGCCGCGCTGGACGGGCCGTGCGGCGGCGCGGCGGTGGCGTTTCCCCTCGCCGCCTTTTACTACGTCGACGACTCGCTCGACTACGGCGTGATACAGAGGCTCAACCCGAGCGGGGCGAAGAGGAAGGTGCGGCCCATGCACAGGATCAACTCGAGCGGGAAGGTGTGCGGCCTGGGGTTCTACACCGAGAGCGGGCATGACCTCGCGAGCATGGCGCACAAGTACATCGCGTGAAGAAGTCGGGCGAGTCCCGGGCGCGGGCGAGTCCCTGGCGCGGGCGAGTCCCAGGCGCGGGCGAGTCCCTGGCGCGGGCGAGTCCCTGGCGCGGCCTCGTGGAGACGCAGCCGCCGTGGCTTATCCCTCGACGCGTCGCGCGTTCGTCCTATCGTCGACCCGCTTTACGAAATACACCGTACGAAGGTTTCATAAAAAAATCCCACCGTCATCACTCACGCGAACGCTCCGCTCCGTCTCCCGCGTCTGCCCCTCGTCTCCCCCCAACCAACCCGTCGTCGACCTCTCGGAGCGCGTCCAGGCCGAACACCCTCTCCCCGAGCTCGGTCACCGCGTGCCTCGTCCCCGCGCTGATCAGCTCCTCCTCGATCCGCCGCGCCCTCCGAAGGATTCTCTCGCGCGCCGCGCCGTCCCTCCTGAACGCCTTGAGAAACTGCGCGATCCGACACCGCGCGCTTCGATTCGCGACGCTCCCGTGCGCCGTCCTCTGGTCCCATATCAAGAAGCTCCCCTCCCGCGTCGCGACGCGGTGCTTCAGGGCGTGAATCTTCGCGTTCGCGTCCCCGAACTTGAAGCTCGCCGCGCCGTCCTTCCGACGCACGAGCCGGTCCGAGCCCCAATCCGAGTGCGCGTCGACGAGCGCCGCCTCCGCGCGCGAGCTCTCGGCGCCTGCCTCGTCGCCCGCCTCGTCGCCCCCCGCGCGAAGCGCGCGCGCCCACCGTGCGAAGACGCGGTGGAACCCCGGAACGATCACCGTCCCGCCGTCCTTTGCGCGGCAGTCCGCCAGCGTCAGCGCGCCCTGGACGTGCGGCCCCGAGGCGCGGCACACCATGTTCGTCTCGCGGCTGAAATCGCGAATCGAATCGAACGCCAAACCGTCCGCCGAGAAGGAGACGCCGCGAGCCGCCGCGCTCGGGGGACCCGCGTCGGCGTCGTTTTTTAATTCCCCGTCCGACGCGCGTCCGACGCCGTCCCCGACGCCTCCGCCGTCCCCCGCCTCCCAAACCCACGGGTTGAGGTCGAGGTGCAGATTCTCGCGCGTCCGCCACTCCGGGCGAGAGAGCGTCGTAGACGTCGAAGCGGCGTCGGACCCGACGCCTCCGCCGCCGCCGGCCTCCGGAGCGAAAAAACCGTCGCCGTCGGGAAAAACCGTCGGGCGGTAGAGGCACCACCGGTCGTGGCTCACGAGCGCGTCGCCGACGTCCGCGAGCCCCAGGGTGAGCGCCAAGCACCTGAGCGCGCTCGGAGACTGGCGGTTTCGAACGCACCGCTCGGTGAACACCGCCGGGTCGGGCGCTAAGCCGTACGTCTTGGAGCTCATCGCGCCGTACGTGCGCGGATCGTCGCGGCGAACCGCCGCGAGGCGCACTCCTCCGTCTTTGCGCTCGTCGCCGCCGCCATGGCGGCGCTCGATGGCGTCCCAGATCTCGGCGCGCGTCAGCTCGCACTCGCGCGGGGTGAGCACGCCACGGAAGACGACGAAGCCGAACCGACGGAAGAACGACAGCGCGTCGGAGGCGGAGGACGGGGACCAGGAGGAGCGGCGCGGGGAGGCGGGCGACGAGGCGAGGTTTTTTACGGAGCATCCCGAGAGGTCCGAGCGGAGGTCCTCTTGGTCCGAGCGGAGGTCCTCGTCGTCCTCGGCCTCGGACTCGGCCTGTGCGGCGCACGCGGCGAGGTCCGCCGCGTGCGGGACGTCGAACGCGAGGACGTAGCCTTCCGCGTCCAGGGGCGGGGGATCGGGGGGGGGGTACTCGGCGGAGGAGGGCGACGACGACGACGACGCGCCGTGCCGATGCTGACGCGCGCCGGGGGGTCCGCCGAGGTCGCGTCGCGACGACGGCGCTCCGTGCTCGTACATCGCGCGGCGCTTCTTGCGCCTGCCCGCGGTGCCCGATGGGACGGCCGCGCGGAGGGCCTTCTTGAGCGCCGCGAGCGCCGCGTTCGCGGCGCGGAGCCGGTCCGGGGGCGCCCCGGACGCGCGGAGCGCCTTGACGACCGCCAGCTGCCCCGCGAAGGTGGTCGCGGCGTCGCCGCCGCTCCCGGGGTCCCCGTCGGGGGCGCCGACGCGCCGAGCGTCGGGAGCGTCCTCGGCGCCCGCGGGCGCCGACTCGAGCGCGCGAGGCATGGTGGCAGGGCGAGCGTACCCCCGGCGCGCGACGCGCGCGCGCGCGCGCCGAACACTGACGAGCGCGAGGGTCGACGCGAGGATTTATTATTAGTGGCTAATATAACTGGCGGCACCTGGTCTCGTTCGTCTCGCACTTGCTCGGCGCGCGGTATGGGGGACGACGCGGGCGGGGGCTCCGTGCTCGTCGCGGAGGCGCTCCGCCGGCGCTCCGCGCAACAGCGCGCGCGGTGGGAGGCGTTCCAGCGCCGCGAGGAGGAGGCGCGCGCGGCGCTCGAGACGCCCCCGCCCCGCGCGCGATGGGCCCCGCCTCCCGCCGCGGCGTCGTCCCTCGACGGGATCCGCAGGCGCCGAGTCGCCGCAGGGTCCCCCGAGAACGCGTCCGCGGCCGCGACGCGCGCCGACCCCCCCGACCCCGCGCGCGCCTCGCCGCGCCGCCCCCCCTCCCGCTCCCGCTCCCCCTCCCCCTCCTCCCGCCCCGCCGCTCCGCCCCCGGCGGAGTGCCGAATCTGTTTCTCCGGCGCGGACGCCGGGAGGCTCTTCTCCCCGTGCCTGTGCCGCGGGACGATGCGCCACGTCCACGTCGCGTGCCTGGACCGGTGGCGCGTCGCGAGCGCGCGGCGCGGGAACGCGTCGTGGCGCCGGTGCGACCAGTGCGGGTTCGAGTACGTCCTCCGCCGAGGCCGTTGGGCGGCGGCGCTGGAGTCCCCCCGCCTCCCCGCGCTCGCGTCGTTCGCCGCGCTCGCCGCCACGGTCCTCGTCGCCGGCGTCGCCGCGCGCGTGACGGCCGTGACGCTCGTGACCCCGTTCCTCAGGCGCGTCGCGCGCGCGTGCAGGCGAGCGCCCGAGCGATACGGCCCTCGATCGTTCGTCGCCGCCCTCGTCCCCGGCGGCGACGTCGTCGACGCGATCGATCGCCTCGGCGCCCCCAGGCCGTCGCACGCGTGGCGCCGGAGGGTGCGGGAGGCGGTCGACGCGACGGTCGACGCCACGCGCGGCGGTGGATTCGAATCGTCGAGCGATGCGACGAAGGAGCCGTCCTTTGCGAGCGCGCGCGCGCGTCTCGCGGCGCGTCTCGCGCTTCTTCGGCGCTCCGCGACGCTTCGCGGCGTCGCCGCTTCGACGGCGTCGGCGTCGCCTCTTCACGTCGAGTTTTTCGCGTACGCGTTTTTGAACTGGACGCCGCCTTGGTGGGACGCTCGCGACGCCCCCGCGTGGTGGCTTCGGAGCGATCGGTTGGCGGACGTCGCGGACGCGCTGGTCGCGGGGGTGGCGTGCGTTGGGGCGGTGGGGTTCGCGATGCACGTGGCTCAGCGGTTACGGATGGACTTTCGGGGCGACGCCGAGCGGGTTCTGTTCCCGCTCGCGGCGATGTTCGCGACGCACGGGCGGAGGGCGGCGCGCGTCGTCGTCGCGGGGGGGGTCTTCTGGGCGTTAAAAAAAACGCACGAGCGGTGCGCCGCGGCGTGTAAAAGCGCGCTCGCGAGGTACGGCGAGCGCGTCGTCGCGCGCGACGTCGAGGTCGAGGAACCCGAGTAGGAAACCGAGGCGTTTGAGGGACGAGTCTTTTCTCTTCGCGTACGAGGAGACATTATTTTTGGGGAAAAAAAAGCATTTTTTTAACACGCGGTGGTGGTACAGATTCGTCGTCTTCGTTCGCTCAAAGGCGTCTTGTCCAAACGTCTCGTCCAAACGTCTCGTCCAAACGTCTTCACACGTCCCTCCTTCGCCTCCTGCTCTTGTAGTTGGGCGGCTCCCTCCCCCCCACGTCGTCTCCCGCGGTTTCCGGTTCCGGCTCGTACGTCGCCGTCTCCGCGCCGCGTCCGACGTTTCGCGGAAAAATCTCAGCCTCCCTCTCCGGCTCCGCCGCCTCGCTCACCTCGTCCGCGAACAGATTCTTCAGGTTCGCGATGCTCAGGTCCGTCAGCTTCCCCACCACCGCGTCCGCGCCCTGGAGCTCGTACCTGGGCTGCCTGCCTAAGAGCAGCACGGACTTGGCGCCCGCCTCGACGCACGCCTCGACGACGGTGGAGTTATCGCCGAAGACGACACAGCGCTTGGGCGGGCGGCCCATGAGCTGGCACGCGCGCTCGACGGGGAGCGGGTCCGGGAGCCAGTCGCTGACGTCCTCGGAGGAGACGCAGTTCGGCTCGCCGAGGGGGGAGTCCGGGTTCTCGAAGAACCGGAGGATGTCGAGCGTCTCGAGCGTCGCGCGGAGCTCGGAGAAGGACATGGTGCCGCACGTCGCCGCCATGGGAACGGAGGCGCCGGCTAACGTCTCCAGAAAAGGTCGCACGCCGGGGAGTAACGAGGGACCGACGCTCGAAGCGCCGCCGGGACCCTCCAAAATCTCGCGGTAGATCTCCGCCCTCCTCTGCGCGATTCGGCGCGTCTCCATCGGGTCGCGGGTCCACCGGAGCTGCCGCTGGATGAAATCCTCGGGTTTGCTCGTGCTCGCGAACTTCAACACCATCTCGGGCACGGGGGGCTCGCCGCGCTCGCTCGCGAGCTTCATCCAGCTCGCCCTGTGCTCCGCCTCGCGAGCCTCGATCAGGACGCCCTCGAGCTCGAACACGCACCCGAACCACTCCGTGCTCAGGCGCTTGAGCCTCTGCAGAGGGTTCGCCACCGAGGGATCGTCGGCGACGCCCACGGGGGGGAAAAAAGGCTTGGGCGCGTCCCGAAGCTCGCGAGGGGGAGGGGGGGTGAACGTGTCCGGGATGACGATGTTCGTGTCGCCGCCGTTGCCGCTCATCGCGGAGGGGCCGAGCGCGCGCGGGGGGGCGACGACCGAGGAGAGAGCGCCGCGGTGGGATCCCGATCCTGGGCGCCCCGCGCGAAGGGCATTCGCGCGCGGGCGGTCGTCGGCGAGGCCGCCCGGGGCGCAAAAACCACCGCGCCGCGGCGCCCTCGGGGCGGCGGTGGCGCGCGCGGAGGACGCGAACGCGAGCGCCGCGAGCGTCGCGTGCGCGGCGGCGACGGACGATGCCATCGCG
>MDSW01175392.1_pt1 | contig 13116 bp, 14 predicted proteins | sample 811171 | NCBI WGS metagenome assembly MDSW01 (sample SAMN05326641, study PRJNA326480) | marine metagenome | isolation source: seawater | place: Atlantic Ocean: North West | collected 2012 | reverse complement strand
TTAGTTGAAACTAATGGAAACGGAAATCAAGTTGCTGATATTTTATATTATGATATTGAATATGAAAATACAATAATAACATCAGCAGCACATGGTGGACAAGAAGTTAGTGGAGGATTTAAGAAAAATTCTAGAATAGGTGTTGTAACATCTAAAAATCTTAAAAGAATGGGATGTTCAACATTAAAAGAATTGATAGAAAAAGATCATTTACATATTGAAGATTATGATATTATTTCTGAATTAATGACCTTTGCTGAAAAAGGAACGTCATATCAAGCTGAAGAAGGATATAATGATGATTTAGTTATGTGTTTAGTTTTGTTTGGTTGGTTGGTAAATCAAAGATATTTTAAAGAAATAACAGATTCAGATATTAGAAAAGAATTATTAGAACAACAAGAGAGAATGAGTGATGAACATTCTTTACCATTAGGATTTTACAATGACGGATTTGATGACTCAGAATCCATTGATTATCATGAGTGGAAAGAATTTAAATCTGGATTGTATTGGAATTCTGAAATTTAAACGTGGACGGTTTTACTAAAATAATAAACAAATCAAATAAAATTAGTATTGATTGGCAATTGAGTAATGTGTGCAATTTTAATTGTCCATATTGTCCTGAAGAATCAAAAAATGGTAGTAGTGGTTGGCCTAATTTAGAAAATTGTTATAATGTAGTAGATACATTTTCTAAAAAAGGTTTGTGTGAATTTTCTTTTTCTGGTGGTGAATTAACCATGTGGAAAGATTTGTCAAAATTATTTTCTTACATAAAACAAAAAGGTGATCATAAAATACATTTAATTACAAATGGATATAAATCATCCAATTATTGGAAAAAATTAGATGTTGATATAATAACTTTTAGTTGGCATCCAACTAATAATTTAAATATATCAAAGTGGTGTAACAATATAAACTTATGTAATGTGAAATCTAAAAGAGTGTGGGTTTTGTCTTATCCACCAATTTGGGATAAAGTTGTTCATGATTATGAATATTTTAAAAATAATTTAAAAGATATTAGAATATTGGAATTGAAATATGTTGATGAAAGATCAGAAAAAATATCATATAATCAAGAACAATTAAAATTTATAGGAAATAATTTCATAAAGAAAAAAGAAATAGGAAAATTTTCTTTAATTATCAATGGTAATGAAGAATATTTTTCAATACCAAATATTTTATCAAAAAATATGAATAATTTTAATGGTTGGAAATGTAATGCAGGAGTTAAAAATTTTGTATTAAAAACAAATGGTGATGTTTTTCCAACAAGTGGATGTACTGTAGGGAGATCTTTGGGAAATTGGTTTACAAATAATTTTAAAAGTTTAAAAGAACCATTGATATGTAATGTTGACAAATGTTGGTGTGGCCCAGATATTAAAATTGAAAAATGGAAAGTCTAATAGAGATCGTAAATTTGATAAATATATTAAGGTAACACGTGAACATAAGTAGGTTAGATTTTTATTTAACACGCTAAATGTCTACTAAATATAATAAATTACAGGAGAATCAGAATGCCTTTCACTATCAGTCCAGGCGTACTATCTAGAGAGATTGATCTAACTACAGTAGTACCTACAATAGCAACAACACGCGGAGGATTTGCCGGTCCTTTTCTTTGGGGTCCAATTGAAGATCCATTGAATAGTGCGGTGTCCTCAGTCTCAGATCTACAAAAATTATTTTGGAAAAAGAACGAAGCTACTGCTGTTTCATTCCTATCTGCACAAAATTTTCTTAATTATGGTGGAACATTAGAAATAAGTAGGGTAGCAAATTCTTCTGCAATGAATGCAACTACAGCTAATACAACATGGGGAGCAACAGTTGCAGGTGATACAGTTTTAATTAAAAATTCAAAATCATATGAACTCGGATATGATGAATCTTCAGGAGGAACTCCAACTAGTGCTTATGGTCCATTTGTAGCAAAATATGCGGGATCAAGAGGTAATAGTTTAAGAATTTCAATTTGTGGTCCAACAAGACCAGAGATGATACTAACAGGAACTTGGGAAGTAAATGATAGTAATGGTGAACTAACTACATCTAATGGTGATATAAACGGCGAATTAAGAGTTGGTGATGTTATTCAATATGCTACAGATAATTCAGGAGGTATAGGGACTGCGGTTGTTACTAATATTGCAGCAGGAGTGGGTACAGTCAAAGCATATAGTTCTACTGGAAATCCTGTAGCAAGTGCAAGTCAAACTGAAGAAGTAACAAGATTAAAAAGGTCATCTTTTTCTGAACCTATTGAAAATATGATTGGTACAGTAACAATAAAAAAAGATTCAAAAACAATTAACGGAAAATGGACACAATTTTTAACACAATTTAAAGTTGGTGATGCTATTTTAATTGGATCAGAATCCATAAGAATGTATATAGCTTCAATTGATTCTAATACACAAATGACAGCAACAAAAAGAGCGTCAGTAACACTTGATACAGACCAAGATTTTTCTAGAGAATGGGAATTTGCTTTAGATAGTAATGTGAGTGAACCAAGTACAACTGATTGGGCAGCAGCTCCAAATGGAATTGGTGCAGAAAATGATGAAATTCATATAGCTATAGCTAATTCAGATGGAAAATGGTCCCCTGGTCAATCTACAGCTGGTCAAGTATTAGAAAGATATAATAATCTTTCAGTAGCAATTAATCATCCTACAAGTTATTATAAAACAGTAATTAATAATGGTGGATATTGTTGGTTTATGAGTCATCCTACAGACACAGGTGAATATTCAGGAGATACATCTGAATCATCTTGGGGATCTGAAGCAGGAAGTGGAACAAAATTTCCATCCGATGGAATGAGACAGACATGGGATTTTAATGGTGGCGAGGATGGAACTACTGTATCAGACGCAGACTTGATTAGAGGTTTTAATAAATTTAAAGAACCAGTAGATTCTGACATTTCAGTATTATTTACTGGCGCAGCAAGTTCTGTAGTATGTAATCATGTCATTTCTTCAATAGCTGAATTTAGAAAAGATATTATGGCATTTTGTTCACCAGAATTATCGGACGTTTTGAGTGAAACAAATCAAGCAACTAATGTAATTAATTTTAGAAATAGATTGCCTAGTTCATCATATGCTTCAATAGACTCTGGATGGAAAAAAGTAACAGATGGTACATTAACAAGATACATTCCTTTAAATTCTGATTGTGCGGGATTAGCAGTAGAAACAGAAGATTCTTTTGGCGCATTCTTTTCACCAGCTGGATTCACTAGAGGACAAATTAGAAGTGTTGTTGATTTAGTTTTTAATCCATCAACTGATGATAGAGATAGAATGTATAAAGAAGGTATTAATTCAGTTGTTAGATTTCCTGGACAAGGAACAGTTTTGTTTGGTGATAAAACATTATTGGCTAAACCAAATGCTTTTGATAGAATTAATGTAAGAAGACTTTTTATTAGTTTAGAAAAATCAATAGCAAGAGCGGCACAACAATCATTATTTGAATTTAATGATGAATTTACAAGATCTCAATTTACTTCTATTGTTGAACCTTTTTTGAGAGATATTCAAGCGAGAGGTGGAATTACAGACTTTCTCGTAGTTTGTGATGAATCAAACAATCCAGGTAATGTTGTTGATAATAATCAATTTGTTGGTTCAATTTATGTCAAACCAGCTAGATCAATTAACTTTATCGAACTTAATTTTGTTGCTGTTAGAACAGGAGTAGAATTTAGTGAAGTAGTCGGACAAAGATAGGAGAATAAAATGGCAGGATTTAGTGTAGAAAATTTCAGTGCTGCTTTAAAAACTTCTGGTGCTCGATCTAATTTATTTACAGTTACTTTAGGAGCACCACCAGTTAGCTTGGGTTTAGGTGTAACAAATAATATTTCTAAATCTGGGAATGCTGCAACAAAATTTGAATTTTTATGTAATGCTACAACTCTTCCTGGTTATGTTCAAGGAGAGGTTCCTGTTTCTTATTTTGGAAGAACAATTTATTTTGCTGGAGATACAACTTTTGGTGATTGGTCTACAACAATTTTAAATGACGAAGGAGCAATAATAAGAAGAGGAATTGAAAGTTGGATGGAACAGATTAATGGTTCATCAGGAAATGTAAGAGGATCAGCTATTGGTGTTGCACATAATGGATTGACTACTACAGCAACAATTAAAACATATAGTATAGATGGTAGTTCTAATACTACAATCGGAACTACTTCAACACCTATAACACAAGTTGATTTAAAAGGAGTTTGGCCTAGTAATTTATCACCAATAGAATTAAGTCATGATGCAACTAATACAATAGAAACATTTACTTGTACATGGCAATATCAACACGCAGAACATAGTTAAAAAGGAGTATAATGGCATTTTCAGTAGATGAGATAAGATCTGCACTAAAAAATGGTGGAGCAAGACCAACTTTATTTGAAGTCAGTATGGGAACAAAATCTTTTACAAGTGACCATCAATATATGGTTAGGTCTGGACAATTACCAGGAACAAACTTAAATGTTATTCCAGTTAATTGGAGAGGAAGGCCATTAAAACTTGCAGGAGTAAAAACATTTGATCCATGGACTATGACCATGATGAATGATGAGGGTTCTTTTAGAAAATATATTGTTGAATACATAAAAAATATGTCAGGTGATGAAGTTGGTTCTAGATCAAGCTCTCAAGGTGGGTATAAATATGGTACATCAGGTTCTGTTAGTGAAAAAAATGATTACATCAATTTAGAAGTTAAACAACTTCATAAAGATGGAACATCTGATTCTAATGTTTATACATTAAAAAACGCCTTTCCAATTGCTTTAGGTGATATTACTTTGGATTGGGGATCTGAAGGATTTCAAGAATATACTGTAACATGGAGATATGATTATTTTACAGTTGGATCTAGTGCTGACACATCCGCTGAAACAACAAATGTTAATTAATGGAATATATTTATGGGCTTCAGCATAGATGATTTTAGGACAAATGGATTAAAGTATGGAGGTGCTAGACCCAACTTATTTGAAATAGAATTAACTTTTCCATTTCCATCTTTTAGTGAAACAAAATTTCAAGCGAAATCGACTTTTCTTCCAGCAACAATAACTACATCAATAAATGTTAATTATCTTGGAAGAAATTTTAAAGAACCTGGTGAAAGAACATATCCTCAATGGACTGTCACATTTGTTAATGATGAAGATTTTAAATTGAGAAATGAATTAGAAAAATGGTTAGATTATACAACAGGATCAAATAAAGTTGGTATGACTTCTATATCCTCTATTGAAGCAGTTGGTCCATCTGGACCAATATTCTCTACATCATATGTAGGAAATGCAAAAGCCATACAATATTCTAAAAATGGTAATGCAATAAAGGCTTATAATTTTGTAGATATATATCCTGTGACGTTAACAGATATCGCAATGTCTTGGGATTCTACAAATCAAGTTGAAGAATATTCTTGTACATTTGATTATCAATATTATGAAACTAGTTATGATACAGTAAATCCCACTGAGTCAATAAACTATAATAGTGGTAGTGGATACTACACAAACAATTTATAAGAAATTACATTATGGCAGAATTAAATTTATTTGGATTTAAAATAGGTGGTGGAAAAAAGGAAGAAGAAAAACCTTTATTAGCTTTTGCTAAACCTGATGATTTAGAAGGCACTTTTGATATAGCTTCTAATTATGGAATGTCAGCTGGTGGAGCTTACGGTACTTACATTGATATGGAAGGTACTGCAAAAAATGAAGCGGATCTAATCAGTAGATATAGAACAATGGTTCTTCAACCAGAAGTAGATCAAGCAATTGATGATATTATAAATGAGTCAATTATAACAGGAAGAGATACACCACCTGTTTCAATTTCATTACATAATTTAAATGTCAATGATAAAATAAAAGATAAAATACATAATGAGTTTTCTGAAATTATGAGACTCCTTGATTTTGATAATAGTGGATATGACATTTATAGAAAATGGTATATTGATGGTAGAGTATATTATCAATGTGTTATTGATCCAGCTGATCCAACCGCAGGTATTCAAGAATTAAGATATATAGATCCTTTAAAAATTAGAAAAGTAAGAGAAAAGAAAAAGCCTGATGAAAAAGTTCCAGATGGTTCAAGATTAAAAAGAGATTTGTCAGGTGAATATTATGAGTATTATCTTTACAATGATAAACCTCTTATTGCTTCAGCAAGAAATTCAATGGGAGGGGGAAGTACAGGAGATTATAATAAAAAATCACTAAGAATTGCTCCTGATATGATTGCTTATGCAGGATCTGGCGTAACTAATGCTGGAAGAAAAATGGTAATATCCCATTTACATAAAGCAATTAAACCACTTAATCAATTAAGAATGATTGAAGATTCTCTAGTTATATACAGAATTTCTAGAGCACCAGAAAGAAGAATATTTTACATTGATGTTGGAAACCTTCCAAAAATGAAAGCAGAACAATATCTTAGAGATATTATGCAAAGATATAAAAACAAATTAATTTACAATGCTGAAACTGGTGAAGTTAGAGATGATAGAAAAGTTATGACCATGTTAGAAGACTATTGGCTTCCAAGAAGAGAAGGTGGAAGAGGTACAGAGATTACTACTTTACCTGGTGGTCAAAATCTTGGTGAAATTGAAGACATTACATACTTTCAAAAGAAATTATATAAATCATTAAATGTGCCAATATCAAGATTAGAGACAGAGGCTAGTTTTACTTTAGGTAGAGCAACAGAAATTACAAGAGATGAATTAAAATTTACAAGATTCATTGAAAGACTTAGGAAAAAGTTTACCACATTATTTGATAATCTTTTAGAAAAACAATTAAGGATGAAAAATATTATTGCTGAAGAAGATTGGGCAATGATGAAAGAAAAAATTCATTATAATTTTGAAACAGACTCACATTTTGCTGAATTAAAAGAAGCGGAGCTGTTGCAAAATAGAGCAAATCTTCTTAGAGATATGGATGAATACGCTGGTAAATATTATTCACATAAGTTTGTAAGAAATAAGATTCTAAGACAAACAGAAGAAGAGGCGGATCAGCTTGATAGTGAAATGAATGAAGAACAAAATGATCCTAAATATAGTAACCCCGATGAAGATTCAATGGGTGGTAGATATTAATATTAAAGGAGAAATTTATGGATGATGTTTTTACAAGTGCGGATATAGTATCTGCTATTATGACAGGAGACAATAGTAGAGCCAAAGAAGGAATTCTTGGTGTACTAGGACAAAGATCAATGGACGAACTTGAAGTTAGAAAGGTTGAAGTTGCTCAAGGATTGTTTAAAGATACAGTTCCCGAAGAACCTGAAGAAATAGTTTCTGATAGTGATGAAATTGATCAAGTAGATCCTAAAGATCTTGCGGGAATGGGACATGGTGGTGATCAAATACAAGTAGTAGATCCATTTGATGGACAACCAACAGAAACATTACAAGAACCATTATCAGCTAGTGCGTAAATGAAATCATTCAAATTTTTTAAATCTGAAATAATAGATCAAGTTGTATCTTTTGATGAGGCGTTAACACCCAATCAAAGATTTAAAAGAAAAATACATTTTGCTAGATCTAAACCTAAAAGAGTAGCAGCTCTTAGAAGAAATAAAATGAGAGCTATTCCTACTGGTGGAAAAGAAGCACTAAGACAACAATCTAGAAAAAAGTTTTTACAAGCATTAAAACTTAGAGTTAGAAAAGATTTAAATGCATCTAAATTGCAAAGTTCAAGTCCTGGACAAAAACAACAGATTGAAAAATTAGTTGATAGGTTAAAAAAGAATCCTGCACAACAAGCTAAAATGAAAGCTTTTACTCGACCTGGGGGAAAAATGTATAGGGATTTAATTGCTAAAAGAAAAGAAAGAATCAAAAAAATGAGGGAGAAAAAATGAAACTCATAACAGAAATTTCTGAAGAATTAGAATATATTTCTGAAACAACAAAAGAAGGTAAAGAACAATTTAAAATTCGTGGAATTTTTATGCAAGCTGAACAGCAAAATAGAAATAAACGAACTTATCCTCTTAAAGTTTTGGAAAATGAAGTAAAAAGATATAATAAGGAATATGTGTCTAAAAATAGGGCATTTGGTGAACTTGGACATCCAGACGGACCAACTGTAAATCTTGATAGAGTATCACATATGATTACTACTTTAAATAAAGAAGGTAATGATTTTATTGGTGAAGCTAAAATTTTAAACACACCAAACGGAAATATTGTAAGAGAACTTATTAGAGCAGGTGCAACTCTAGGAGTTTCGTCTAGAGGTATGGGTTCCTTAACACCTAGTAGAAATGGTAGTATTGTTGGTAATGATTATTATCTCTCAACTGCGGGAGACATTGTTGCTGATCCTTCTGCACCAAATGCTTTTGTTGAAGGTATTATGGAAGGTAAAGAGTGGATTTGGGATAATGGTATCATTAAAGAAACAGAAATAGATAAATATAATAAGAGTATTAGAAATGCTTCAGCAAATAATTTAGATGAAACTAAATTAAATGCTTTTGCTGATTTTATTTCTAAGTTATAAATATTATAAATAATAATAGTTAATAATATAAAGGTTTAAGTTGTGTTAAACTTTTGAAACTCAGTTAGGAGCAAAAACAATGTTAGAAGATCAAAATACGGAAACAGAAGTAGTAGAACAAACTTCTGAAAATCAAATTGATGAAGCTCCCGTGGAAGAGCTAGATGAAGCTCCTGCAGGGGTTCAAGATTTGGGTGGTGATAACCCAGATACAGGTAAAGCAAATAAGCCAGAACCTGGAACAAGTCAAGCATCAAGTAGAAAAGCGGATAAAAGAAATCCAGAAAAATCTGCACATTCACAAGGCAATTCTGTCAAACCAGCAGTATCAGAATCAGAAGTACCAACATCCAAAAATGGAATGGTCGCTCATGTTTATGATATGTTAAAAAATATGAGTAAAGAAGAACTTTCTGAAAAATTTGGAATGATTCAAGATGTTGTAGAGCTTGATATTGATAAGATGGGAGAAGATAATACTGAAAGTGATCCAGCAATTGCAGAAGCACAAGAAAAAATTCTTTATTCAAGAAAAGATTTGACTGCTGATGAAATTGAATTGGATACAGAATCAGATATTCAAGCTATTGCCGGTGAAGAACTTTCAGAAGATTTCAAAGAAAAAGCAAAAGAAATTTTTGAATCTGCTGTAAAATCTAAAGTAGTTGAAGAAGTAAACAAAAGAGTTTCTCAAATAGAAGAAGAGTATTTGCAAGAAATTGAAGAATCTACAAAATCATTTCAAAATGAAATGGTAGAGAAAGTAGACAACTACTTAAATTATGTTGTATCAGAGTGGATGGAAGACAATAAGTTAGCAGTTGAAAAAGGTATTAAGACTGAACTTACTGACGATTTTATGAATGGACTAAGAAATCTTTTCAAAGAACATTACATTGATATTCCTGAAGAAAAGGTTGATATTGTAGATGACCTTTTTGATAAAGTAGAAGATCTTGAAGAAAAACTAAATGAAGAAATTGATAAGAATATTAAATTGAAACATAGTTTAGCAGATGCTAAAAAAGATGAAATTTTAAATGATGTTTGTGAAGATCTTGCTGATACACAAAAAGAAAAAATTACTAGTCTTTCAGAGGGAGTAGAATTTGATTCAGAAGAACAATATAAAGCAAAATTGCAAATGTTGAAAGAATCATATTTTCCAACAAAGGCCGCAGTTCTTAGTGAAGATGTAGTTGAAGAAACAACATCCACTACAGAAGAGATTAATGAAGAAATTGAGAATATTCAAGAAGAGACAAGAGATGGCCAAATGAAGGCATATCTTGAAATGTTGTCTAGAACAACAAATAATAAATAATTTTTTAGGAGAATAAACGATGTATATCGCTGAAGACATTCAAAGAAAATGGGCTCCTGTAGTTGATCATCCAGATTTGGATGCAATTAAAGACCCATATAAAAAGCAGGTAACTGCTGTGATCTTGGAGAACCAAGAGCGTTCTATGAGAGAGCAAGCCGGTGGAATGGGATTGTTGGCAGAATCAGGACCATCTTCGGTCATGGCTGGTTCTAGTTCTACCGCTGGAACAGGACCTGTAGATATTTACGATCCAGTTTTGATTTCACTCGTAAGACGTGCGATGCCAAACTTGGTTGCTTATGACATTTGTGGTGTTCAACCTATGACAGGACCTACTGGACTTATCTTTGCGATGAGAGCCAGATATGGTGGATATAGTGGAAATGGCGCACATCCAGGTGATGAAGCTCTTTTTCATGAAGCTGAAACTGGATTTTCATCCGCTAATACTACTGACTATGCCGCTGATACTGGTGAAAATCCAGTTGATGCAAATGGTTATAATTCCATTACTGGTATGTCAACAAATAATGCAGAACTTAGAGGTGCTAATGATCCTGCAGTTAATGGTGATGGTATTCCAGAAATGTCTTTCTCAATTGAGAAGGTTACTGTAACAGCAGTAAGTAGAGCACTCAAAGGTGCATATTCAATGGAATTGGCTCAAGACTTGAAAGCTATTCATGGTTTGGATGCTGAAACAGAATTGGCTAATATTCTTTCCGCTGAAATTCTTGCTGAGATTAACAGAGAAGTTGTAAGATCCATTGGTTCATCCGCTAAGGCTGGTGCTGCATATGGAACAGCTAATCCTGGTGAGTTTGACCTTGATGTTGACTCTAATGGTCGATGGTCAGTTGAAAAGTTCAAAGGACTAATGTTCCAGATTGAACGTGAAGCTAACCAAATCGCAAAAGATACACGTAGAGGTAAGGGTAACATGATCATTTGTGCATCTGATGTTGCATCTGCACTTCAAATGGCTGGTGTTCTTGATTATACTCCTGCACTACAAACCGGAATTAATGTTGATGATACTGGTAATACTTTTGCTGGTGTCCTTAATGGTCGATATAAAGTATACATTGACCCATTTGCTGCAAACACACTTACAAACTATATGATTGTAGGTTACAAAGGATCAAGCCCATATGATGCGGGTCTTTTCTATTGTCCTTATGTTCCATTGCAAATGGTAAGAGCAATTGGTGAAGATAACTTCCAGCCAAGAATCGGGTTTAAAACTCGTTATGGTATGGTAGCTAATCCTTTTGCTACAAGTGACGCTGATGGTGCCATTAACAGAGATGGTAGCGTAAGTGCACCTGGTAAAGACAATGTTTATTACAGATTAGTCAAAGTTAAGAACTTGATGTAATCTATTTTTTAAAAGGGGAGCCTATTTTTCTTGGGGCTTCCCTTTTTTTATGCCCTTTTTAAACCCACCTAAATAATACTAACAATCTAAAATAAAGGAGACTATATGGTAGACAAAGTATTAGGTTGGATTAGATCAATTACTGAATTGGGACTTGCTGTTATTGCACTTGGCGTAGTACTACAAGTACTCTTTGGTGCGGCAGTTCCATTTCTCGGAATCGATGTCGTAGGCTCAGTAGTTAGTTTAGTTAAATCCCTTGGTTCTGAAGGACTAGTTGGCTTAGTTGCTGTCTGGATTCTTTGGGGTATTTACCAAAAAAAGTAATATAAAATAGGGAGATTAAAAGTCTCCCTATATACATTATGTTTAAGCAACCAGAAAATCTAAGTTATCTTTCACCTGTTGGGTTTAAATTTAATATCAATAAATTACCCAATACTAATTATTTTTGTCAAGGTGTAACTTTGCCAGGAATAACAGTAAGCGGTGTACCAGTTCAAACTCCTTTTGTATCAATACCATTTCCAGGTGATAGAGTTGAATTTCAAGAATTAATAATTAGATTTATTGTTGATGAATATATGGAAAACTATAAAGAAATATTTGGATGGATGGAAGGTATAGGATTTCCTGATAATTTTGAACAGTATGAAAATGTTAAAAAATCAGATCCAAAAAATCCAGGTCCTATGTCAGGTATTATATCTGATGCAACACTTATAGTTTTAACAGGAGCACAAACACCAAAAATTGAATTTAAATTTAAAGATGCCTTTCCTACACAATTAGCAAGTTTACAATTTGATGCGGGAACAGAAGATGTACAATATCTTATGGCTGATGCAACATTCTCTTACAGGTCTTTTGAAATTAATGATATAAAATAAAATATGAAAATTGAAGAAATTGAATTGCTGTGGGAATCTGACAGCAAGATTGATTCTGTTGATTTAAAAGGTGAGTCATTAAAAATACCACAATTACATCAAAAATATTTTAAAATACTTAATCAAGAAATTTTAACTTTTAAATATCTTGAAAGTCAACAGAATATTATAAGAAAAAAATTATGGGCTTATTATACTGGAATAAGCATTGATGAAAATAAAAATCAAGTGTTTCCAGTTAAAAAAGGTCAAAAGTTTACAAAAGATGATATCAATGCATTTATTGATGGTGATCAAGAATACCAAAACACAAAATTAAAAATGGAATATCATGAACAGATAATTAAATATCTGGAATCTATTATTAAAGAAATATCACAAAGAACATGGAATATAAAGAATGCAATCGAGTGGCATAAATTCACAAATCCAGAACATTGATACTTTATTCATATCAAAAATAAATGAAGCATATATTAGGGTAAAGTCTAATCCTTCAGTTTTACAAGAACTGGCAGATTATTTTACTTTTAGTGTTCCAGGGTTTCAATTTATGCCAGCGTTTAGAAATAAATTGTGGGATGGTAAAATAAGATTATTCAGTCCATATGATCAAAAATTATATTATGGTTTACTCCCATATGTAGAACAATTTTCTAAAAAAAGAAATTATCCATATGTAAGTCAAGTAAATGAGTTTATTAAAGTAACTGATGAAGATTTATTTGATTATGTGGTAAGTTTAAATCTTCCTTTTGATCCTCATGATTATCAGTTTGATGCAATGAGAACTGGTATAACTTTTAAAAGAATGTTATTAGTTTCTCCAACTGCTTCAGGCAAATCATTCATATTATATCTTCTTATTAGATATCTACAAGATGTATTAAACAAACAAAAAATATTATTAATTGTT
>MDSW01071195.1_pt1 | contig 13116 bp, 19 predicted proteins | sample 811171 | NCBI WGS metagenome assembly MDSW01 (sample SAMN05326641, study PRJNA326480) | marine metagenome | isolation source: seawater | place: Atlantic Ocean: North West | collected 2012 | reverse complement strand
TTTCAACACTCCCTGCATGCTGCTACGCAGTGCAGGGAATAAACCAGCTAGACCCTTTGTGCCCTGCTGTTCACTTAGGACTGGGCGACCATGGCCGCGAAGTTTGTCGATGCCACCTAAACTCATTTGGCGACCTGGACTTATGTTGATATTACGAGCGTTTGTTGGTAGTGACTTTTGCTGCTTAGCGATACGCGCTGCAGTCTCAAACCTCTCCATCTCTTGCATAAATTCGTTCATCAATGGTTCAACAATAGGTCTGCCCTTCTGCTCAATGTACTTCTTAAATTCTGCAGAAGTCATCTTGCGCTTGCTCTGAGAGCGGTTTGTAGTACTTACTGCTGCTCCTCCACTTAAGGCACCTTGGTCCCATCGAACGAGCTCATTTAGTGCCATTTTTTGCAGTTGGTCAATTACTGAGTAAGCTTTGTTACCGTAGTAGTTGATTCTGTTCTGTCCCATCTTTGAGAAGTCCATGTAGTCAAACTTACCGGTCTTTACTACTTGCTGAACAAGCCCGCGACCATATTCTGCCGCTTGATTAATTTCTTTCATCAATGCATAGTACTCAGGAGAGTGCGTTGGCTTGGTTGGCTTGTATTGTCGAACATCTTCAGTAATTTGGTCCCTAATCGGACCCTGTGGTGTCTTACTAGGGCTTCGTGTAGCTTGGTTTACCCTTGCTGCGCGGCCTTTGTCGCTTAGTGCAGTCATTACTGCTAGTTGAGGGACAATACCGCTACCATGACCTCTAAGCCCTATTCGGCGCCTAATAGGTTGAAATCGCCCTTTTGCAGACTGCATTAAGCTTGTTGCCTTTTTCTGAGCAAATTGGCGTACATTCTTTTCAGCGTTTACAGCGCGCTCGGTGATTTTGTTCACCTCCGCGGCCTTTGCCTTCTTTTGACGCTCTTCTTCTTCTTTCTTCTCGCGAGCCATTTCTGCCTGGCGACGAGCTCTTACTTCTGCCTCTCGTTTTTGTGCTACAAGCTCGGCATCTCTAGCTGCGTCGTTTGCTTTCTTGACTGCGTCAGATGCCTTCTTTGCAAGAACATGTTGTTGTTGCCTAACTGCGTCTGCTACTTTGGAGAGGGGGTTGTTTGGAGCTTTGGCAGTAGTACTCTTCATCTTGAAGTTTGTTAAGGTAGGCTCTTTAATAGAAACCATTGGGCCTAGTACCTTCTTGCCCTGCTTCTTAGTAACTGGTGCAATAACAGGGGGTGGAGGGAAGAAAGCTGGGGCCTGTTGTACTTTAGGTCCTTCGTCTATTCTTACAAACGGTTTTGACTTGTTACCCTTGTCGCGTGGCCCGTCAGGGGTAATGAATGAATTACGGAGGGGTGTGAAGCGACGCTCTTTCCTTCGCATAGCTCTAATTTCGTTTTGGTTCAAGCGCAGAATAGCCTTGCGGCGGCTATTTTCACGAACCATCGCTTCAACTTGGTCTCTTGCTACACCTGCATTTGGTACTAGGTTCTGCCTAATTGCCCTCCTACGGCGGGAAATCTCTTTGTCAACCTTGATAATAGTTTGACGAAGCGTGTTTGCGTCCTGTAAGCTACGAATCTGCATTACTCAACCCTCCCGATGATGGCTGTAATGCCTAATAGAATAGTAATAGCAGCTAGGCCAAAGCTTTGACGGTTACTAATTTGACCTAAGCCAAACTTGTTAACGGTTCTCCTTTGTAGTGATGAGTAGGCTTTGAGCGGGCTGTCTTGTAATTTGGTTTGAGCAGCTACTGCTTCATTGATTCTCTTGTCAACATCTTTGAGTTGATTTAGCGCATCGTTGTGCTCTTTTTTGAGTGCCTTGTATGCTTGGTTGGCACGAGCTTCTGCTCTTTGTGCTTCTTCTAATTGATTCCTCATGAAGCTGAGGTCGACATTACTACCGTAGTTAGTGTTACTAGGTGAAGTGTCAGTCTTACCAGTGTTCCCCGGTGGAAGTGATGTTGCAGGGACGAGAGTAACCCCTGGTGAAAGTCTTGGGGAAGTGGCCGGGCTAAGCATTGTCAAGGGTAACACCTCAAATGCGACGAGTCCACTTAAGTGCGAAATAACCAGCTAAAATTGCAAGAATAGTACCGCCACTACCCGCTAGGTACTGGGGCATATGTGATGGGTGTTCATCTTCATCTTCCACATTACCAAAGGTGGTAACAGAAGTCATGACTCCACCTTCTTTGCGGACAAAGGCGGGGTCGCTACCAAAGTAAGCAGCGCTTGCAGGTCCACTGCCAAGCCCAGCTTCGGAGGCTGTAATAGCTGTGCTGTGCGCACGAGCTGCTTTGACTTGGTCGGGCGTTCCGCCAAATGTGTTTACTTTGGAAAAGATACCATTCTCGTAAGAATCGCCAAAGATGGCAATATTACCAAGGGTATGTGCTTTCAGTTTGGCTAGTTGGTGGTTTGTTCTCATAATATCACTTCACATAGGTGTCAAAAAGGTGCTTACCTAGTACTCCAGCTGCAAAAGAAAGACCTACTACTCCCCAAAATTCGCCGCTTTTCATATCGATAGCGCCCATTTTACGAGACCTAATAGGTGCGACTCTAGCCGCTGGAGTGGATGTACCTGGGCTAGTGGACACTGATGGGCCACTACCAAGATTGAATTCCTTCTTTACTGAAGGAGAGTTTACTAATTTCATTGCTGAATCATTTGTTTTGAAGTCCTTCATGTCGGAGTTACCTAGGTTATCAACCATTTTTCCGTCATTGCTTGAACTAAGTGTATCGACAAAAATGGGGCCATCTCCTGATGAGTCAGAAACTCCCATGAATGGCTTGTACATTATTTCCGTCCTCCTAGTAATCCAAGCTGTTTTGCCCATACAACAGGTCGCGGAGTTAACGCGCCTAATCCCGCGGAAGAGCTACTACCAAATGAAGGCGTCGGTCCTCCCGAAAGCCCTGCTATCTGTTGTTTCATTACGGGAACCCTAGTAGTGCTTGGGTTTGCTACTAGAGGGTAAACTGAGCTTACCTTGACTGATTTACCTATCTTGAAAGTAGGGAAGATAAGCTCACATGGAATCCAATTAGTACCAAATTGCTTAGTAGGCGCGGTGGTGCGTGTAATTAACATTACATGGTTAAAGACGCCATCATTGTTAGAGTCAACAATCAAGGCTCCTGATGGATAACCAATAGAACCTAACAAAGCACCAGCCACGATTACAAAGTCATCGCAGTCAGCAGCACTCCTTCCTAACTCAACATCTTTGAGAATACGCCTTGGACTCATGAAGTACTCCACATCCATGGGGTCCTTCCGGTAAGTCACATTGTTCTGTACCCACTGTACAATTGCTTTGATTTCACCTAGCTCATCATGCCCTTTGACACCTGCACGATTTACTATGCTAACCGCTTTTTGACGGACATATTCATCTCTCAACCCGTCTTCAATTAGCTCTTTGAGGTACTTAACCACGGATTTGAACCGTGCTTCAGGAGAAACATTGTCGCCATATCGAACTCTGAGAATTCGGTCGGCCATACTCACCCCATAGGTCACTATGTCTTAATCTTGACCCAAGTGTTAAGGTCAGCGTGAAAAGTCACTAGTCATGGTTAAATTCCTTTTGAGCCTACCAGCCGAACCAATTGCTCAAGGTCGCCCACGACTAAGTAGTCGGGGAGGCTTTGCTCGTGCCTATGACCCGCCAAAGAGTAGGTCGTGGAAGGCATTTGTTGCTGATTATGCGCAAAAAGCAATGAAAGAACAAGGGTTTGAGAAGCCGTTTGAAGGTCCCTTGATGGTTAAGATTCGCTTTGGTTTCCCACTGCCAAAAAGCCAGCATCGTAAGAACCCTAAGCCTATGATGTGGCACATGAAGCGCCCTGACCTAGATAACTTGTACAAGGGAGTTATTGACGGGATGGAGGGTATTGTTTACTATCGGGACTCAGAGATTGTCAAAGTCGTAATGGATAAGGTAATCGTGCCTCAGGGGGAGGCTCCTTATGTCAATCTCGCCGTAGTGAAGGTCGAGGCTTTGAATCCCTAGTCAGCTTCTTTGGTCCTCTTTTCAATCGTGGCTTTGGCTTTGGAATGTTGATGGTGCGTGTAGGCTCTTCTTCCATCAATGAATAGTTACCTTCGGTGTTTGGAGTAGCATATTCCAACCATTCCAAGCCTTCGTCGTCGTCAGGGAGACTTGGCTCCTCCTTCGGTGCTTCTAGTGAAATGTTTGATGTGTCAAGTGTCAGTGGGGCTGGAATAGAGTCTTGGCTTCGGGCTTGAATAAAGCCCATGATTTCCTCGGCGGCTGAAAGAAGTTGTTTCCAATTGATTCTCTTTGCTTGGTCAATGTATTCTGTAACATCAACGGTCTTGAGGTTGTCGAGTACTTCGCCCAAACCTTCCCTGTTCTCTTTGAGTTTCTCGACTACATCGGAAACCGCATCCAAATCGAGTTGTGTCAAGTCAACACCTACCTTGCGGAATACATCTTTTGCTTCGTCTAAGTCGGCAGTAAACCCAGTAACCTTGTCATTGGCTTCCTCAAGTGTGTCTTCTAGCTTGTCCATCTCCTTATTGATGAATTCCAGGTGTTGTAGTGACTCACTACTCTTGTCGTCTAGTTTGATAGTAATGTATGCAATTACAGAATTGATTGATGCATTCATTATTGCTAGCGAAACAATCCCTGAAAACAGTGTCTCTAAGTCAAACGCGTACCGCATAATAGCAAAGGTGGTTACGGCTGGAAGGAAAAAGAGAATGACATACAGCCAGGCTGGCCACTTGTTTTTGCCAAACTTTTCTTTGGCATCGCCAATCGACATTTCCTCTAATTCCCAAGACATATTTACACCTAGACTTGCGCGTGAATCTGCGTTATGATAGCAGAACAGAAGCTAGCTACTTCAGGGCGGCTTAAGAATTGATAGTCAAACTTTACGCCGCCTGTTTCGACGAATGGTTGGATAAGCCCCATAAGCTCCGTGTAGTTGTTCTTGGAGAAGATTTCCCAAAATACAGGGTTTTGCTTAAGCTGTGAAATGATGTACTGTTGTACGACTCCTTCGGGTGTTCCGTTATCGACTTCAACCATCGCTTTCTCAAGGCCTTGTGCAATATCCCGGATAGAGCGGATAAATGCTAGGCGCTTAGAAATCTCTTCCAGCTTTTGCTCAACAGTGTAATTGGAGTACTCAATCATGACATTGTCAACAGCTATTGACACTTGTTGTTGTACGGCTTGAAGCTTCTTGGGGTCTTCAAGCTCAGCACCCATTTGGGCCTTAAGTTGGTCCATGATTGCTGACTTGAATTCTTCGGGCTTAGGTTGTAACTCTAGAATTTCCTCTTCAGGTTCGGCCTCTTCTTCTCCGAAGAACATATCGTTCGACATTGGAGTCGGGACTGCTTCAGGCTCACTGAATGGGGGTGTAGCAGAAGGAATCGGTTCGGGCACTTCTGTATGCATTGGTGGAGGTAGTGGTGCAGTCGGTGTTACAGGTGTGCCTGCATACGGGTCGTAGTTAGGACTGTCGTAGCCTGCTGGTCGCACTGGTTGGTTCTTTGCTAACGCAGCACTAGCGCCACTAGCAACAGCGCCTAGCACTTCAGGTTGTAATAGTCGCCCTGCTACTCTTTCGAGTGCGCTTTCACTACCGCCGCCGCCATCGAGTAAGTTTTCAACCATCTTCTGCTTGAAGATACCCTTCATATCAGAATCAAAGAAACCATCACTGTCTTTGGTGCGTAGCATTTCGCGCATGAAGCTCATCTGCTGCATAGAAAATTGTTGGTCACGAGCTTGTTGTTCACGGCGAAGCTCCGACTCTCTTTGTTGGTCAAGCCTGCGCTGCTCCATCATCATCATTTGTTGTTGATGTTGCTGTCGTGCTGCAATTTGTTGTTGCATCATCATAAATTGCATCATTGCACTCATTGAATTTGAAACTGAGTCGCCACCTGGAGGTGTAGGCATGCCTTGAACGGCAAACATTCCATTATCGACGCTAGGGTCTGAGAAGGCTTCGCTTTCCATTTTTGCCATTTGTTGCTTGTATGCATTAGATGGCTCAACGGTTACTGACTCAGGAAGTGGCGCAACAACGGGTGTTACACTAGAGAATGCATTTGTTTTAGGTGCATTACGAAGAGCTTCGCTGATTTGGTCCTTAGTGAACCCTTTAGCTTGTAGCCAAGCAGCGTAAAACATCTTGATGTCGTCAGAACCACAGCCAAGCTTTGAAGCGATTTCGCCAAGAGCGGGGTGATACTGCCCACCTTGATGATAAGGTGGCCCATCGTACCACTCCGAATCTTCGAAAACTGTGATGAGTAATTCCTTTCGCTCGTCTGAGCTGAGGCGGTCCCACTCGCTTTGTGGACCGTCGCTAATACTCATGTCCATATCGATGGTGTCCACGCTCATTCCTCCTCATCTTCAGGTCCAATTAACTCGTCAACTTCACTCAAGTTTTGCTTAACCAATTCCACTTCTTGCAATAGCAATTCCATGTTGTCAGTAGCTCCTTTGATTTGCTCTTCCATCTGCTCTTGCATCTGCAATAGCTGAACGAGTCGGTTGTGGTAGCCGTCTTTTAGGTTCTTCAGGTGCTTTTTTATTTGTTCGTCATGTTCAGTCATCTTCTTCATCTCCTTGTTCAATAGGGAAACCGTTTTCGTCGCAAACGATTTCGTTTCCATCATCATCGACAAAGAACAATTCTCCTGTTTCTTCGTCTTCATAGATTACGATTTCTTCTGCGTCGCTAGGAATACCTTGCTTAGCCTTGCTAATATTCTGCTTTACATCTCGGAAGAATGAAACTCCCTTTGCTACTGCATTTGAACCGAGCATTGATGCTGATTCTGCGGCGGCTTCTTGCAATACATCAGTAAGAGTGCGCTCTTTCTTTGGTATTGCTACTGGTATGTTTGCTTCCATTAGTGTGACTAGGGTTGAAACTATCTCTTTACGCATGCTGTTGATATGCTCGTCTGCACGGTATGGGTTTCCTTTCAGTGCTAGGAAGTGCATTTCCATATTCTTTTGATGCATTGTCAATGCACCATCCAAATCAGGAGGAATAATGTCGTGAATTTCTGTCAATCAATCACCTCAGCTGGAGTAGGGGTTAACATTTGGGTCGTCGCTGTCTGCCTTTGTTTCAGGTGTTTCTGTCTTTTCCGGCTTCGGCTCTTCTTTCGCAGGTGCTTCTGCTTCTTCTTCGTAATCTTCGTCGTCATCCCACTCATCGTCGAATGCATCAGCGATTAATTCCGCCAATGCTTCTTCCCAAATTGCGGTACGAGCCTTAACATCTGTCCACTTCATGTAAAGTACATTTTCCCAAACATACATCTCAACGCTTTCGTCGCTCTTAATGAACAAACCAAGGTTACCCATGAGTGTAGTTACATTGTTGAAAGTCTTCGGTTCGCCATCGGGTCCTCGCACAGTTACGGTGTCGGTTGTCGCCTGCATGATTGTAGCAGGGTTTCACCATGAACATAAAGAAAATGACTGAAAGGGTTCGTTTTACATGTTTCAAAATGTGTAAAATGCATTTGCATTTACACACTTTGTAGCCAGGGATAGAAATTGAAGTGCAAAGTGCGTAACATCATGTTTATGTTCATCGTGGAAATGTACTACTGAATGCAAATGTCATTCTGACACATGGCGGAATTAAGATGAAACGCAAAAAAGGTCGACCGCGAAAGTTTCGCAAACTAATTACTGGAGAGGATAATGATGAAGAAGACGACATTTTGCACTCTGAAGAAGAAAGTGATGACAAGAAAACAAAGACCTGGAAGCGTATTCGTTCTGCACAATTCCTTGAGATATTCCAAGACATGTACGGTGATGTTACAGACGAACATCCTGACCGAGAAAGATTCCAACCTAAGGCAGTTAGACTATCGGGTTCGACAGTTGGTTATGTCGAAGCACTAAGAAGAATGCAAAAGATGGGGATGTTTGCAGATATTCCCGCTGATGTGGTTCTTCAAATGGAAAGCGAAGTCAAAGGTATGTACATCTTCAACCACAAAGATGCGGATATGCTCAACTACCCGCTAATGGTTCATGTAGCTGTTCGTTTTCTTTACTGGTATTTGCTTGGTGCAAACAAAGCCACCGCTGCTACGCTAAAGTACATGACAAAGATGAATGGTGAACAATTCAAACTGAAGACACAGCGTCTGAAACTAGACCAAGGTTATGTGTTGGAGAAGGAAGCGTTACTTCATCATGAACTTGTTGAAGAAGTTGAGTCGGAAGAAGAGATTGAAGAGATAGACTCTAGCAAAGATGCTTTCGACTTCGACGGCTTGGACGATTTGTTTTAGTTAGCTAAAGCCCATTCTGTTACGAAGTAACCGTTACCGTCAGCCTCTCGATAGTAGGCTTGACGCTGTACCTTGCCTACTTTTACAAAGATGGGGTCCTTGGAAAGAATGTTGTTGAGCCTACCGGTTGTTATGCCGTACTTAAGTTTGGAATTGATGTATGCTTTGATTTCTGTAAACGAAGCTACATGTTCCTTTTCTAGTAATTCGACTATTTTTCTGCGCGCATGAAGACCTTTGATTGCCATTATTCCACCTGGGTTCTTTTGGAACCGCGGGAGGCTAATAATGCTTACGAGGAAAGAGTTATCTCTATCATCTCTAGCGCGGGTGGGTTCACCATCTTAGAGAAGCGGTCTTGATTGATTTTGTAGTAATTGCTAATGAAGAATGATGCTTCAACTTCTGAAGCAAATGCGGCAATAACGCCAAGAGGATGATGTGACTTATCAGGGCCTTTATCGACAATAACTTTGGTTTCAATGATTTCGTCAGACTCTTCTAAGTCCTCGACTTCTCCATCTTCTGTTAGTCCTTGTGCCTCAGATGCCTTGATTTGTTGAGTCTCGACTTCGATTTTCCTACCCAAGTTTGGGCACGATGACTTGGGGCACCAAATCTTAATGAATGCTGGGTCGTGTACAACCCAAAAAGATGGAAGTTTCTTTACTGGCTTTGCTGCTTCTTCTAAAGCAGTTAGCCTTGCTATCAAGTCATTTTCGTCCATGCGACACACCTCAATAGACAGGTGCGTCGTTCATGTTCTTGGAAAACTTGTATTCCGAGTTAGGTAGTGGGTAGCGGGTGAAAAGTCGCTTTGTTCGTGCAAACTTCTGCTTGACCTTGAGTACTTGCTCTTGTTCATCGAAGACTTGCATGTCAACACGGACAGCTCCTGTACCAAACATTTGCCACCATGCGCGGGTAATTGTAAATGCGATGTTCTGCGAATGGTTCTCTAAGATTGCATTGTTAGTCGGGCCGAGCCAAAGAGTCCAGCCGTCAGTTAGGTTTGCAGTGTAACCAGTGAATGGGCTGGTTGCTTCCACCAAGTCACTTAGAGTCTTTAGTGCATTACTCTTGACTTCGTCGGTTACAGCCTTTCCACCATATGCGATGTTGTATGCTTCGTTGAAGTCTTCGAATGGGTCGTTATCCGCTTCTGATTCAGGCTTGTAAGTGCCTTCTTTGTATTGAGTCCAAAGGTCAGAAACTTCGTGTTGAGGCATGCCTTTGTGTGCGCGTCGAAATTGGCTCCATGTTAGGTCCATGAAACGAGTAGGGTATCACGGCGACCATAATACTTCTCATAGTCCTAAGTGAGTTTTCAAAATCTCTTTGTACTCCTTGACCTTTGATGAAATTGTACTTCTTGTAGCCCCAGTGGCCTCATTAGCGAACTTCTGCGTGATGATAAATTCGGATAAATCACAGTAAGCTAGGATGTAAGACACTACTCGGTCCCTTAGTGCTCCGCGGGGGTGGTTTAGCTCTAGCCACACTTTGGACATAGGTGTAACAAAGTTGCCTGGAACCTTAAGCGTCCTAGAGTAAATCGGGATGAGGTAAGCGCCCTTAGCGAAGTCTTCGCCCTTGTATGTTTCAATAAAGAAGAGGGCTCGACGAATAAGTCCCTGCTCGGAGTAGCCGACTGCCTTTGCTAAGATGGTAAAGCGAGTTAGTGAGCGTTCCATCATCATGTATGCACAAGCAACCTGAACAATTACTTCCTTTTTCTCAGAAGGTCGGTCAATAACCGAATAAGGTCCGTACTTAGTGAATAGCATGTAAAAGTGTACTATGTTATCGAAGTTATCGACGAAGAATGAAGTGTAAAAATCTGTTTCCAGCTCGCTTTCATTCAGCTCTTCGATTATTCCGCGCAGTTGTTTTTGGGTATTCCTCTCCATAGTCTCTTCAGGGTTGTCGTCAACATCGAGGGGGTTCACTGGGGCGGTTTCATCTCTTGCTTCATCATCTTCTCCTTCGCCATCTGTACCATCGCGTTCACCCGGTTGGTAATCACTATCGGTATCTGCTTCTATGTCGGTTTCAGTACCTAGGATGTAACCGCAGTCAGAGCAAACATAGTTTGGAGGAGAGTAGTTAACTCGGTCATTGAATGCACCACATTCACTGTCAGGGAGGTCAATGAAACATTCACCTGGTTGCAAAAAATGATTGGACACCTTCTAACCCCCTGTATGCCTTTCCATCGACACACAAGACGGGAGTGCGCCGAGTACCTGTAACCGCGAACATAACTTGGTACCCCATCAATGTGGCTTCAGGCTCTATCAATTCGTAATCTATGTCAGCTTCTTCTAACAGCCCCATAGCTTGTTTTGATTCTGTTTCGTCCGTAACCGCGAACAGCTTGACTGGCATGGCTAGTGGTAAGGCTCGACCTAAGTAACCTTTTTCCTCATTACATAATGTGGGAGTACTATGGAAGACATTGGCAAGATTTTTCGTAACCTCGGAAATAACTTCGGTCCTAAAGAAGAAAATAGTGAGCAGGTAGCTGCTTTGGAAAGTAAGATAAACGACATTCAATCAGAAATGTACGGTACTATCGAGGCCCTCGTCGCGAGAGTACGCTCACTTGAACAGCAATTGGCCGAATTGAAGGTTGAGGTTGCTGAAAGTCCGAGCTCTGAATACACTAATGCTTTCGACTTAATGAGCCCTGAAGAGCTATTGGGTAGGAAGCCCGAACCAATAGACCCACTACACATAGACGATGTGACCAGCGTCAAGGGCTTTGTAGCCCCTCCGCCTAAGCCAAAGGAAGAAGAAATTGACTTGCCGAGCGAGGAAGAAAATGATTTGGTCAAACCCGACTTCGATGATGCTACGCTAGATATGTACGACATCCTAAATGACGATGACCCGAACCACCTTGACGCTAGTGAAATCATTACCTACATCGAATCCTACGGCGGTATTCTCAATCAAGAGATGAAGAAGAAGGAAGTCCTAAGGAATGACATTTCTGACTCTGACCGCAAGAAAGTGTACGCCCTTCTTGAGAAGTGTGGAGTAAAAACCTACAAGGCAAACAAGTTTAGGACATTCTTTTACTTTGGAACCGAAGAAGAAGGCGAGAAGAAGTACGAGAAGTACATGGCAAACTAGACACATGTCAGAATGAAACTTACCCGATTACTAAATTTCTTTTCGCGCGCGCACACGCGTAAGGCAATCGGTGGAAAACAACTTTCCACCCTTTACTAACTACTACTCAGTAACACGATTACTAACTACAAAGAGTGGAAAAAAGAGTGGTACCACCCTTTTTCCACCCTTTTCTAGCTAGAGAAAAATGTCTCGCAGTCTAGCGCTTTTAGTTTTCCACCCTTTTTCCACCCTTTTTCCAAAGAGTGGAAACTTAGTTTTCCACCCTTGTATTCTGATTGTAAGGGGTGTGGGGTATATTTTGTTGAAAACTATCGTTTCTTTATATACAAACCAATGTAAAAGAGTGGAAAACATTCTTTCCACCCTTTTTTCCACCCTTTTTTCCACCCTTTTGCAAAAGTTTTCCACCCTTTTTCCACCCTTTCATCAAAAAGAGTGGAAAACCATTTTCCACCCTTAGGAAACTTGATAAGCGTTCCCAAATAGTCGAGGAATTATGAGTAACCGAGAACCCAACGAGTTGATAGACGAGCTCAACGCAATGAGTGACAGAGACAGGCGACTATTCTTTGAGCAGGCCGGGGCAATGTGCAATACATGGGACTATACTCGCGCTGTAATCATCGAGCTAATGTTCCCCTCCCGCACTAACCAACGACACGACTCTTCTCTTAGAGTATGCCGCAATTTCATTCGCGACCACGGCTACTTGACTCGTGTACATGTATTACCATGGATGGGTGCTTCGACTTTCCGCCGTTCAATTCTAAAGCCACTTATCAGCGAAGGCCTGATTACAGATAGTGGTCAAAAGTGGAAGAAAGACGGCAAAGGACAGGCTCACAAAGTATTCCGTGACAAGACTCGACGATTTGAGAAGTTGCTAAACCAAGAAGCACCAAAGGTCGTCGCTTCTCGTAGCATAGTTAATGAACCGCTTGAGACAGCCCGACAATTCGTGTCTCAAGTACTTACCAAAGAACAGGTTCTGAAAGTTGGCTTTACGAAAGTACCAGGATTTATTTCCACTCTTCAGAACATCGGCTACGAAGATGTTACCCACGATTCTCTAATCGAGTGGTGTAAAGTAGTCGAGGAACAAATCCGAGTCCAAAGTGAAACCACACCTTCCTTAAGGGTGTACAAAGTCCACAATGGCAAAATCAGTATCAAGACAAATACAGGAGTGATGAAGAATGAGTAAAGTGTTGTATGTAGCAAACAAAGGAGGACGAATCAATGGTTGGGGGGTTAATGCCTCAACAACGCATTTGGTTTTCGGTCCCGAAGGATGGACTAGTCATGGGGACGACGATGCATTGTGCGGTGCCCACCCTAGCCAACATTGGGTCGGGATTAAGAGAGTAAGTGAACACCAAATCGACTATGAGCGACTATGCCCACGATGTCGACACAAGCTAAACTATCTTGAAATCGAACATAACATTTGGTGGCAAATTAGTGTAGCGCACATTGAAAGCCCAGGAGATGAATGCACCTATGAAGAAGGCCGTGAAACATGGAGAGCGATTATGGGGCGACGACCTATGCCAAAGTGGTTGAAAGAGGGGGTGCCAAAGAATGACGAATGAAGGAATCCCTGTTTGGGACATTGAAGAGCCCGATATTGACCTTGGCGACCTTGTCCTCGAA
>MDSW01195691.1_pt1 | contig 13117 bp, 12 predicted proteins | sample 811171 | NCBI WGS metagenome assembly MDSW01 (sample SAMN05326641, study PRJNA326480) | marine metagenome | isolation source: seawater | place: Atlantic Ocean: North West | collected 2012 | reverse complement strand
TGTGCAAATGCACCATTAACTATTCGGGCAGCAAAGGCCGCAACAGACGAGTGGACTAAGTCGGAGTCAGATAGAAACTTTTATGAAATCAATCAACTTGTAGATGCTTGTTTCGACAGCTTCGACTATCGAGAGGGCGTCGAAGCATTCATGGCAAAGCGCCAACCTCAATTCAAGGGCCGCTAATTCGAGCGGGAATCTCGCCGCCGACGCTGAGATCTTTGGTAATTCTCTATTTCATCACTGAGTTCTTGTACTTCCTGACATAAAGCGAGATACGAAAGAAGGCGGTCTGCACTTACTCGCTTGTCAGCACAGGCAGCAGTCACCGCACACTCTGGCTCGTCCCTATGACTGCAATCGGCAAATTTACAATTAGCCGCGACGTCAGCAATTTCATTGAAAACAGGGTCTAAGCCGGCATCATCCCAAATCTGAACTTCCCGCAAACCTGGTGTATCAATCACAACACCAGGTTTTGCCACAAGCAACTCTCGGCGGACCGTTGTGTGGCGTCCAGATCCGTCGCTGTCGACTGACCCTGTGGCTAACACCGAATCACCTACAAGTTGGTTGACCAATGTTGATTTTCCTACACCAGATGCTCCCGTTAACGCGAGAGTAGCGCCACCAGTCAATAACTTGGCCACCTCAACTAGTTCTTCGCTTTTGTGTGCGTTAGTCAGCAGGATGGGATATTCAACGCCTCGTCTTACAAGTAATTCTCGGATTTCTTCCCCGCCACCTAGATCACTCTTATTAACAATGATTGTCGGAGATACACCGCCTCCTTCAGCCGTTACTAGGTAACGTTCGATCAATTGTTCATCAATCTCCTGGTCAGTGGATACAACTATCCCTAAGACATCGATATTCGCTCCGACTACTTGGGGAACTGGAATAGTCCCTGATGCTCGTCTAAGTACCTGCGAACGTCTCGGCAAGACTTTGATAATTCCCAATCTTCGGTTGTCAATTGGATCCAATGTGTGGACTACCCAGTCGCCAACTGCCGGATAGTCGGTTGGGTCGTCGGCTTGTTCTCGTGAAGAAGTTGCCAATATGGCTTCGTGTGAGCCAAAAGGGCCCATCAATTCGTAGGCACCTCGATGCTCAACGACGACTCTTCCGATTCCTGCGTTTTCTTTTAACTCGGGGTATGCGAGACCTTGTCGATTCCAACCCAATGAGTTGAGTGGAGTTCCTTCGTTACTCATCGGATATCCAGACATCTGACCACCGACCTACCCCTGCTACTTGGCCGTATACATCTTCGCCATTGGGTAGCTGCCAATATCCCAGGCCTTCAGTATTGGGGTGTCCTAGAACCGCCGATTGAGCATGGGATAGGTAAACCATGGGCATTTGTTCTGTCAACGCCAACATGATCTCCTCAACCGCAGCTTGGCGCACAGTTTCGACGGAACTTGAATTCAGCAGGTCTACAAATTCGGATAAAGATTCATTGTGCAGGTTGCTGACATTCAGCGGTGAAGTTCGGATTGGTCCGAACACGGGCCCAAACATCATTGCTGGGTCAGATTCCCCACCGACCCGCCAGCACGTAGCTACAAAGTCTCCGCTAAAGCCAGGCCGGTCCGTGATCGAACCCAATACTCTTTGTATCAAACCGCTCCGAGTAACAGTTTCGATTTCAACTTCGACCAATCCTGTTGCTTCCCACTGACGAGATAGCTCTCGGGTCATCGATGAAAGATGAATGTCGTCAGTGCATTGAAGATCGACAGAAATTTTTGAACCCGGTGTGCGCCTATCGGAACGATCTTCGTCGTTGATATAGGCAGCTAAGAGTTCTTTTGCGGCAGCTTCATCTAAATCTGGCCAAGCTTCTGCCGCTAACGACGACCACCAGCGACTTTCGCGAGAAAACCACTGCGTAGCTCGTTCACCAGCGCCGGCCCCTAGCGAAGCCTTAATCAAGGCTTCTTGGTTGGTTGACAATTGGAGTGCCCGTCTAACTCGAACATCATCTACAGGTGATTGCAAAGTGTTAAACAACACCACCCCAACATTGTCTTCGTTACGGGAGACAACTCTTAGCTCAAGGTCTCGGGCACGCGAGATAGCGAGAGTCGACCGGGACTGCGCAAAGTCTGCTTCCCGACGTTGAACTAGCTCGATTCGTTCTTGTTCATCTTGTACTTCGCGAAACGTCAGTTTATCTAGGTACGGCAAGGGTCTGTCGTTCGGACCAGTTCTCCAGTATCTGCGATTGGCCGACAACCTGATCGGCTCACCGGCTTCCCACGGATCCATAACAAAGGGGCCCGTACCTACTGGGCTCCTCAAAAACCCAGAGGGGTCTGCCATCGCAGCTTCAACGGAGAAGACTCTGCCAATAGGTCCGGCTAAGACCACGCCTAGCGACGGGTTCGGTTCGGTTAAGTCAATCATGAACCGATATTCGTCAATCACCGTGACCGCATTGATTCGGGCATCACGAAGTAATCCCCGGGTCACTTCGCCCTTTTTCAGGAACTCTTCATAACCCTCTTTGATTCCCTGAGCTGTGACTGGTTGGTCATCACTGAATCGCAGACCTTCGCGCAAAGTGACGGTCCAATTCAGCATCGTTGGGTTGGGTTCGATCTCTTCAGCTAGCCAAGGAGCAGTTGAACCATCTGGGAGAATTACAGTCAATGTTTCTAAAACTTGGTCGAGAACATTTCGACATGACCAAGCGCACACATGATCCCAAGGTGTCCAACCAATAGTTGGCGTGGGGTCTGTGGATAGCAGAACTGTGGCTGACCCACCGAAAGGTGAATTCTTTATCGAAAGTTTGTCTTCACTAGTTGGGTTCTTTCTTTCTTTTGGCGATTCCACAGATTGATTTAGTCCCATAGAGGTAGCAACTGGCTGAAGCAGAGACGGATCGGACTCACGCGTTACTGAAGGTCCATCTGATCCGCAACCGAAACTGATTAAGGCTGCTAGCAGGAGCGGAAATTGTTTCCCTTTACACCGAATCAATATTTTCCTCGCCAATCATCCGGCCAAAATTCAGCACCGAAATGCCATTCATCGGTTCTGTATGTAGTTCCAGTTGCACTAGCAACTAGCCGCTCATTGACTTTCATCTCAACCCTGTGGTGACCGAATCGTCGAGTCCGGCTTATCTCACTTGCGGTTGCAATAACCAAATCCCCGGGAAGGACTCCTCGATGATACGAGATGTCGATCTGAGTTGCTAAGGCCTGACGGCCGTAGCCGTTTGAAGCGAAAGACATTGCGATATCGCCGAGACTGAAAACAATTCCGCCGTGTCCACCTCCAATAAAATTGGTGTGAGCTGCTTGAATTTTTGCACGAACGGTAGCTAGGCCTGGAGACCAGGACAGCAACTCAGCATCCAACCCGCTCATTAACGGGTCTGACCTGAATAACGCGTCAAGGCGGTCACGCCCATCAGCTGGTAGCTCTCGGACTTCATTAGACACAAAGTTCACGGTACCTTCCAAACGGTCACCAAGAACAGGCACAGACCCCACTATTAAGCGTTACCGCACCTAGTAAGACGCTGGTCTGCGATAACTGTGTAATAGCCCCAAGGCTGTCTCCAACGACTCCTCCTATTGAGCGATGAGACCAAGCCCACATCAACACGGCAGGTGGTAACGCAAATACAAGTAGCACCGCTGCCTGGGTTCCGTTCAGCGCGATGACCAAGAAAATGGCCGCAAATACTCCAACAGCACAGCGAAGAACGCTTAGTTCAGTTATGTAATCAGCCCCTAATCCTTCTCTTACGGCTTTCCGACTAAAAACCATCACGCAAACCGACGCGCCTCTTCCTATCGCATACGCGCTGACTAAAGACTTCAAACCGGTGGTTGGGTCTAAGGCAGCCAACGCGGCTATTTCTACGAGGAGAACCAGAGCAAGAGCGCTGGTCCCGTAGGTACCTAGCGTCGAATCTTTCAAAATCTCTAGACGGCGCTCGACAGTTGCCCCTCCAGCAAAAGCATCTGCGCAATCGGCTAATCCGTCTATATGAAATGCCCCAGTTACAGCTACCCCAAAGCTGACTGCTACCGCAGCTGAGAGAGTCGCTGGAAGTACTTGAGCGAGTGCCAAGTAAACAAGTCCAACAAGTGCACCAATAGCTGCACCGACGATTGGAAACCATGGAACTGTCCGAGAGAGTTGGGGCGGCCCGGCTCGACCAACCCCGACTGGGATTCTGGTTAAAAAAACAATCGCTGCTCTCAAAGATCTCATGTGTCAGCTTCGAAGAATTCACTGAACGTAGGGACTTTGGTCGCTGCTGCGCAAGCCATAGAGATCAAAGGTATAGCCGCCGCTGCTCCAGATCCTTCACCCAGCCGAAACTCAAGGTCAAGAATCGGGTTCATATTGAGAAACTCTAAAAGACGTCGATGACCCAATTCGGCTGATTGATGGCCAGCTAAACAATGGTCTATCGCTCTAGGATTCGATTCATATAAAGGGGTTGCGGCAGCAGAAACGACGAAGCCATCAAGGACTATCGGAATCCGAAATTTTCTTGCTTCGGCGATTGCTGCAGCGATCGCCACCATCTCTGTCCCACCTAGCTGGCGAAGGGTTTCATAAGGGGTCACGCTACCCACTCGAGAAACAGCCTTCTGAACGGCAGAGCATTTTCGAGCTAATCCGACATCGTCGACACCCGTGCCTCGGCCCACCCAACTTTCCACGTCCCCACCCACTAATGATGCACAGATAGCGGCGGACGGAGTCGTGTTACCGATACCCATCTCTCCCAGAACCAAGAGGTCACAGTCCATTTCACGAACCGTTTTGCCACCTATTTCCCATGCCTCTTCAAAGCGTTCGGGGGACATGGCAGCTTCGTACCGAATGTCTTTCGTCGGTCTTCCCACGCCGACATCGACAGCGGTAACCGTCGCTCCAGCTACCTCCGCTAGGGCGTTTATTGTGGAGACTCCAGACTGGAAGGCCAGCATCATCGAAGCTGTCACATCGGTCGGATATGCGCTGACGCCTGCTGAAGCGACACCGTGATCTCCCGCAAATATCAAAATATGAGGACGCTTGATCATCGGCTCACTTGAAGCCTGCCATCCAGCTATAAAAATCGCGAGTTTGTCGAGCCTGTTTAATGCCCCTACCGGTCGAAGAATCTCGTCTAGCCGGTTGGCTATTTGTCGCTTAGCTAATTGGTCGGGTTCAGTGAGCTCAGATAAGTCCTGTTCGAGGGGATTGTTCATAGGACATCTTCAATATTTTCGAGCCGAAGTACTTTTCCTGAACAGGCAAACAAGGTTTGCGCTGCGTTATGAGCTACCGATTGATTTACCCTTCCTAGCAAGTCTCGATATTGGCGCGACAATTCATTGTCTGGGACAATCCCCAGCCCAACTTCGTTGGTTACAACGATGCTTGGACTCTCCCTCTCGACGATCTCAGAACTCAGTCGCAGCGCCTCGTCTTCGATTCGTCCCATTTCAGCTCCACTTAGAAGCATGTTTGCGGTCCACATAGTCAAACAGTCCAATATCAGTAGCGAATTGGGTGGGACTTCAGCGACAGCCGATACCACCTCCAAAGGAGCTTCAGTAGTTTCCCAGTCATCTGGGCGCTCCGACTTGTGATTCTCTATCCGCCTAGCCATGTCATCATCGCCAGCCGAAGCTGTCGCGATGAAGTGCACTTGCTGACCCCAGTTTTGGCCTATCCGCAGAGCAAGACTGCTTTTCCCGCTACGCGCTCCCCCAGTAATAAGGGTTAGTCCAATGGGGATCGAAATCTTGTCAATGTGATCGGTCAATAGTCGATACCTTTTTTGGCGACGATGCCACTCTCGTAAGCGTGCTTCACGTTTCGCATTTCGGTGACTGTGTCGGCAATCTCCACAAACTCGGCCGGTGCATCGCGACCTGTGATGACAATATTGGTTTTTTCCGGGCGCCCAACTACTTCGGACACCAGTTCTTCTTTAGATATCCATCCCCAATTTGCTGGGTAAGTCACTTCGTCAAGAACCACAAGTTGGTATTCGCCACTTGAAATACAGTTTTTTGCGTGAGCCCATGCAACCTGGGCGACTGCTTCGTCCTTAGAAAGATCTTCTGACTCCCAGCTGAAACCTTCGCCAATAGCCCACCAGTCAACGCCCAGTTTTTCGCGACACACACGCTCTTCGCCGGTATTCCAATTACCCGACTTTAAGAACTGGATGACTGCAACGTTCCAGTTTCTAGCTACGGATCGGATCACAACCCCAAATGCTGAAGACGACTTACCCTTTCCGTTACCCGTGTGAACTAATACGAGGGACGGAACTCTTCGACGTTCTTTTTGTTCGGGAGTCTTTTTAGGGGGCACCTCAGTCGCCATTAGAACTCCTGGCTGCGGGTAGGAATAACCACAATGTCACTATCAACCTCCATCACTTGGATTCGGGCACCGTACAAAGCTGAAAGTCGGTCTGGATTCAGCACATCCTTAGGCGTGCCTTCAGATGCGACCTCCCCTTGAGAAAGCAGAATAATCCGGTCACTATATTGGCCCGCCAAACTCAGGTCGTGCATAGTCATAACAACTGTCAGTTCGCGTTGGCTTCGAATACGACATATCAGGTCGAGAGTTTGTTGCTGATGACCCAAGTCAAGCGCTGTGGTTGGCTCGTCTAGGAAAATCATTGGAGTGTCTTGTGCCAAGATTCTGGCCAAATGACATCGTTGGAGCTCCCCGCCACTCAAGGAGTCAAGGGTACGATTTTGAAAGTCTTCGAGGCTGAGTTGCTCAAGCACTTGGTTGAGAATTTCGATATCACGCTGTCCCTCACTTCCCAATAAAGGAATATGCGGGTTTCGTCCAATCAGTACATAACCACTGACCGACATGCCTGGGGGTAGCTCGGGGTGCTGCGGCAAGTAGGCCAAGTGGTGGGCTCTCTCGCGTGGGGTCATGTCGGCAAGATCGGTGTCTCCTAGGTGAACGCTCCCGGAACTACTCCTCAAACCAGCCATTACAGAGAGGAGGGTGCTTTTCCCAGCGCCATTGGGCCCTACGATGCTCACCCACTCACCTGGTGAAATAGTTACCGAGACATTGTCCAGAATGACCTTCTTCCCGGCGTTAACACATACATTTCGGACGGAACAATGGTTCACGCGAGCGCCTTTCGGCTTGTCCTCAACACCACTACGAAAAATGGCGCTCCACAAAAAGCTGTGATCACACCGATAGGTATTTCGGCCGGCGAAACCAGCGATCGGCCTAGTAGGTCGACGAACGCCAAGAATGCGGCCCCATAGAGAACCGAAAGCGGCAACACAATCCGGTTGCTTGTCCCAGCAAGTAAGCGCACAGCGTGGGGGACGATTATTCCCACGAAAGCAATTAAACCACTAACCGAAACTGATGCCGCAGTGCCAAGAGAAGCAGCGGCTATGACCAAGAAACGAACAACTTGAGGTCTGAGACCTACCGACGAAGCTTCCGTATCACCAAGACGCATCACATCTAACGTTCGCCGAGAAAGAAGCATTACGAGGGTTGCGATGAATGCATACGGTGCCAGCAGCTGTACCTCAGTCCACGAAGCGGTATTAAGACGGCCGAGTATCCAGCTATAGACTTGACGGATGCTGTCTACATTCTGCTGTTGAATAAAAGTTTGTATCGCAGTCAAAAAGGCAGCCACTGCTACGCCTGCCAACAACAGGGCCGACGGTGACCGTCTAGCCCCAGAGCTATATCCCAAAAAATATGTCATAACAACTGCGCTCATGGCTCCTAGAAAAGCAAGCACCGGGACCATGTCAAAGGCTCCTATCCCATCACCGGAGCCGGTAACTATGCCTACCGTTGCTCCAAGGCCAGCGCCGGCTGCAGCTCCAAGAAGGTAGGGATCTGCCAGAGGGTTGCGAAAGACTGCTTGATAGCTAGCACCGCTGACTGCGAGGGTCGACCCAACTAATGCGCCAAGAAGAACCCTGGGGAATCTCACCTCCCAAATAACGCTCTTATGGATAGGCGACAAACCACTGTCGATAGCTATGAAGGGCAAACGATCGATTAGCTCTTTAAAAACCGCTGTTTTATCGATGCTGGCCGGACCGATCGCCAGGCTCGTTCCCATCGCCAGGATGCAAGCAAAACCTCCGATGAGAACAGCCGAAACCTGCAGTCTTCCCGCCAGAGGCGAAGCACTGCTCGGCCCGGCCTTGCTCACAACTAGTGCCTAGCGTCCAGCTACTGTTTTGAGGGCCGACAACACAGTATCCAGGAACTGCACCAGTCGGGGACCCCAGCGACTAGCTATGTCGGCGTTCATCTCGAACACGTGCTGGTTACGAACAGCAGTTAGTTCCGACCAACCCGGTCGTTCGCTAATAGTTGCTACAGTTTGGCTGCAGCATTGGGCATCAGCGAAAAATATGATGTCAGGGTCGGACTCAAGAATGAACTCTTGGGTTAATTGTGGGTACTGCGAAGTTCCGGCTCCATCCGCTGCGTCAGCAATATTCTCTACGCCAGCCATTGAGTAGATTTGACCGATAAACGTTGAACTCGTTACCGAGTACAACGTTGGATCTAACTCGTGGAAATAAGTTAACGGTTCAGCGGGTACATCGATTGAGGCCACAATTGCTTCAATTTGTTCTTTCATTTGAGCAACAAGTACCGATGCCCCATCTGAGTTTCCTGTGATGTCGCCAATTTCGGCGATTTGACTATAGACCTCGTCTAAATCAACAGCAGAAGAAGCTACGAAAACGTTTATTCCTAGGAGCTCTAGTTCTTCTTGGATAGTTGGGTTACTGAGGAGCACTAGATCAGGTTCGAAAGCAGCAATAGCTTCGACATTCGGGCTGAAACCCGAAAGGTCATCCACTACAGGCGCTTCGGGCGGGTAATAGCTGTAGTTATCGACAGCAATGACTTGGTCCCCAGCTCCTATGGCGAAAAGCATTTCCGTAGCGGTTGGAGATAACGAAACAATCGCCTTGGGATAATTGTCGACCACAGTTACATCAGGTTGAGCGTCTGCATCACTCGCGGCAGACTCATCAGCCTCGGCAGAATCCGCAGCCTCTTCAGGGATTTCGGTGGCAAGTGAACTTGTTGCCGTTGGCTCGTCAGTAATTTTGTCGTTCGCTGAATCTGCGACGTTGTCGCTACCGCACGCAGCGAAAATCAGCAATCCAAAGACCAGGAATAAGAATTTTTTCATGAGGTTTCTCCTGTCGTCCGAGGGCGGAGCGGCAGGAAACCTGCCACACAACGCTTCTTCCTCGAGAATCGTCGTGCGAGGCATTGATCCAGGCGACCGGACTTATTCTCCGAGGAGACTTCACCGTTGCGGGACAGTGCCGGATTTTTACCGGACTTCGCTGCATCGTTGCACCGTACGTGCGCAATGATATCCCTACTGGTAGCAACAAACTCGGTTGGCTACTTAATTCTCCTAGCCGGGGAGGGAGACAGAATTATGGCACTGCGTGGTACCTCCGTTCGAAGGCGTGAAGATGCCCCACTTCTCAGAGGTGAGGGCACTTTTGTTGCTGACATTGAGTTCGACAACCCCGCCTACGTTCATTACCTGACCTCAACAATGGCCCATGCAAAGGTGCTTTCAATCGAAACTTCAGTAGCGCGTTCGATGCCTGGCGTAATTGACATAATTACAAATGCCGACCTTGACATAGGTCCCTACCCCTCTGCCAACCCGCTCTTCGATGAGGCAATGATTCGACCGCTATTGGCCGATGAGCGAGTGAGGTTCGTTGGAGAACCGATTGTCGCGATTGTCGCAGACTCTCCGGCTATGGCAGCAGATGCTGCTGAGCTGATCGAAGTCGACTACGACTCCTTAGACGTTCTAGTCGACGTCGAAGCGGCATTAGATTCTGATGTTTTGTTATTTGAAGGAACGGTCGAAGGCAACGTTGTGTGCCGGATGGAAGCTGAGGGGTTGCACCCTGACTTTGATTCTTGTGAAGTGGTTACCCAAGTACGGACCATAAATAATCGGCTCGCTCCCGCGCCCCTTGAAACCCGTGTTGCAGCTGCGGAGTGGACCGCTGATGGCCGTCTCCATTGTTTTAATGCTGGCCAGGGGCCTCATCCAGTGCGTGCAGTCATCGCTTCAATCCTACAAATTGAAAAAGACCAGATACGGGTGATTTCTCGCGATGTTGGTGGGAGTTTTGGAGCTAAGGCGCGTCCATCGCCTGAAGAGGCGCTTTTAGGTTGGATTGCAAAGCGCGTGGATCGGCCTATCGTTTGGATTCCGGGCCGGAGTGACGACATGGTCGGTCTCGGCCACGGCCGAGGTCAAGTTCAATACTGCCGTATTGGTGGCACCTCCACTGGAGATATAAAGGCATACCATCTTCACGTAGTTCAAGAATCGGGGGCTTATCCAGCAGGCGGTGCTGGACTTCCAGCTAATGCTCGAGCGATGCTGACTGGCTGTTATGACATACCAAGCGTCGGCTTTAGCTCCGTCTCCGTAGTGACCAACACAACTCCAACAGGGGCATACCGCGGCGCCGGGCGGCCCGAGGCCGCCGCTGCGATCGAAAGAGCGGTAGATGCATTCGCCATGGAGATAGGTATGGACCCAGCTGAGGTTCGTCGACGCAATTTTTTAAGTCCGACAGATTTTCCTTTGGTCACTAAAACTGGGTCGTCGTACGACAGCGGTGAATATGAAGCCAGTCTTGATGCCGCTCTAGCTGCAAGTGACTATCAAGAGCTCAGAAGAGAACAAGCACATCGTCGACTCAACAATGAAACACTGCTGCTCGGCATCGGTGTCGCGAGCTATGTAGAACGAACAGCTGGGGCGGGTCGATCAGAATACGGCGGTGTAGAGCTTTTAAGTGGAGGAAAGATACGAGCTCGGACTGGGTCATCTCCCTATGGGCAAGGACATCACACGGCTTGGGCGATGCTAATAAGTGACGCTACTGGGGTCGCTATGGAGGACATTGAGGTACTGCACGGCGACACCGATGAAATTCCCCAGGGCGGCATCACAGGTGGCTCGCGTTCAGTGCAACTAGCAGGCGCCGCTATCTGGGAGTCATCTGAATTATTAGTAGAACAAGCTAAGAGAGTCGCAGCAGAATTGTTGGAAGCTTCAGAGGAAGACTTATCTCTTGACACTGCTAAGGGACTTTTCCACGTGGTTGGAACTCCATCTATTGGAGTTTCTTGGCAAGAGGTAGCTGAGTTCGTCGAACCTCACGCTGATGGGCCTCGTCTTTTGCACGCCGAGGAGATTTTCGATTCTGAAGGCCCTACTTTTCCTTTTGGCACTCACGTCGCTCTAATCGAATTAGACACCGAGACTGGTGCGGTCAAACTACTGCGCTTAATAGCGTGCGACGATGCCGGGGTGATTTTGAATCCCTTGCTTGCCGACGGTCAAGTGCACGGTGGACTTGCGCAGGGTGCCGCTCAGGCCCTTGTAGAGGAATTCCGATACGACGATTACGGGAATCCAGTAACAAGCAACTTTGCCGACTATTCGGTTATCTCCGCTACTGAACTACCAATGTTCGAACGAGTAGTGCTTGAGACACCAACTCATATAAATCCCCTGGGCGCTAAAGGAATTGGTGAATCTGGGACGGTTGGCGCAACTCCGGCCATCCAAAACGCAGTTATTGATGCTTTGAGTCATCTGGGTGTTCGACATTTAGACATGCCTCTAACTCCAGAAAAGGTCTGGCGAGAAATTCAAGGGCGACCGAAATAATCACCACTTCGCTTTCGGATCTATCCGAATCACTGCGACCATTTCGTCATGCAATGTTGCGAAATCATTTGACCGGATTCCAGATCGCCCCATGCCTTGAGCCTCTTGACTTATGTCGAGCGAGATGTTGAATTCGTTGAAGGTCTCTGTTACTTGATCAATCCACATTTGTTCTTGGTCAGCCATCGACATCGTTAACACTCCGTTATCCACTAGTCCCAGATCACAGTCAACGAAATATTCTCTGCCATGCGGAACGAGTTCGAGCACTACTGGTTCTAGGCGTTTGTGGCCTTCGTCACTGGAGAGCAGGCGACGTAACAACGACAAGCCGTGTTGAATATGGAAGTTCTCCTCGGCGAGTGCTCGTTCAGCAGTGTCGCCTAGTTCTGTCCAGCTCGAATTGATTAGAGCCGACCAGCGGATTTGTTCCGCCATGTCATGGAGGACATGACGAACCAGGGCTGACGACCAGTCGTGACATAGGAACTCAGCTAAATGCGCCGACCGGTATTCTGAGTATTTTCTGCCGTACGCCAAGTGATCGATGTCATCTGTGAGCAACGAATAGAGTGCTCGTGCATGGCCAAGCTCATCCTGAGCTATCGACGTGAAGGCCAAATCTTCTTCTAGGAATGGGCCGATAGCGATCCACCATGAGTGATTCTGACCTATGCATAGTTCGTCGTCGGCGAAGGACAGAACCAGGTCGTGAGCTTCTTTCGATACGGCCATTTGGCTAACTTTCGTTACTCGACTTGGCTCGACGAAGCTCTGCTACTAGTTGTCCATCATTGTGTTTATGAGTTCGGTTGGCCATTCCTAGCTCTAACTCGTCGGCGACCAAGACGTTGTCACGAAGCACCACCCACATCTGGTCACCTTCGCTACGTCTCCCGTAGGCCTCGCGAGCATAAGTGAGAGCCATCTCATCATCGGGAGCATCAAAGGAACCTGCGTGGATGAACGGATCCTTGCCTTCTTTTTTGAGGAACACCTCGTAGGTCTTCATAGCGCTTCAACCTTAAATCCTGATGCAAGTCCCCCGGTGAGCAGCAGATGAATTTCGTTACCCAAAGATTCCGTATCCAAGGTTCCTTCAGCTCTGAACCACCTGGTCGTTCCGTTGAGCAACGACAATATTAAATTCGCCGTCAAGGAAACATCGAGGTCGGAACGAAATTCGGAATTGATGCATCCGGTTTCAATTACTTGACGAAACGTTTCTTGATATCGATCGAACATAGCGACTGCCTCTGCTCGCTCGAGTTCGGGAAGAAAGCGGATCTCATTAAGGAATGTACGGGCTTGGTCCGGGTCTTTGACCAAGATCTGGAGATGACCTTGGACCAGTCTCGACAACTTTTGTGTAGC
>MDSW01208669.1_pt1 | contig 13118 bp, 7 predicted proteins | sample 811171 | NCBI WGS metagenome assembly MDSW01 (sample SAMN05326641, study PRJNA326480) | marine metagenome | isolation source: seawater | place: Atlantic Ocean: North West | collected 2012 | reverse complement strand
GGCTTCTGCAGCGGCTTTGTAGCGCCCTTGGCGTTCGGCTTGAGCCAAATGTGGTGCCGACCATCGACGTATCAATCCCTCTCGAGTAGCAGTAACCATGGTATCAGGAGTCAATCCAATCAACAGGTCGCCAAGATTCATCGATTCGCCAAGAAGTGCTTCGGATTGGTTTTCAGCATGAGCCGAAAGGTGATGCAGGTGCCCTTCAATACCCAAAACCCACCAACCATCGGCGCTTCGAACACCTTCCATCGGTTCAAGAGATTCATATTCAATTCGTTCGAGTGAATCCCATCCAAATGGATGAGGAACACCCTCCCAAATGCCACCATCACTGGATTGCATGAGTATTCTGCCGTTCATCAAAGGAGTTACCCAACTCCAAACTCGGTCTTCGAGAACTCGCTTTTGATCGTTTTGAGCAAGGCGGGCACACCAAAGTTTGCCATCGGAATCTTGCCACATCATGTGTTCTCGGTCAAGCCAGCCGAGTAAACGACGAACTTTGCCACTCTCGAGCCGCCGAAGGCCTGTTCCTTCGTGCGCAAACAAATGGAGGTGCCCTTGACGCCCAGAGAGTATCCAACCGCCTCCAGGGCGTGCTAGAATCTCGGTAAAGCCACCGGGAGTGGAGCGACCTTCATTCAGCATCGTGCCATCAGAAGTCGAAAGGACATAGAAACCATGTGCTGCTAAGATGCCTAAAACCCCGTTATTGGCCTGTGCACAATGTGCTTTGAATGGTAATTCAACCTTCCAACGTATTTCTCCATCTGCTTCAATCATGAACAGATCAAGGCCACTGCTTACAACCATGCCACCTTCTACCGGTGCAAGGGCTGCAATACGCTGTGGAGCCTGCCACGACCATGTAATCGACCAAGACATCAGTTCTCACCTCCAATAACATTCCAAGCAATCAATTGGGCACGGGCGGCTTGTGTAAGTTCATAGTATCGGTTTCGTCCAATGGTTCGGACACTCAGTATTCCTGCTTTCAATAAGCGGTTGCTGATTTGAGAAAGACGTGCTCGTTTAATCCTCAATTGTTCAAGTAATTCTTCATCCGAGGGCGAATATTTACGATAATGTGCAATCGAAATAACTGCGATTTCATGTGAAGTTAAGGCCGAGAGAATCGTGGCATTCAAAGCATAATCCTGCTTAGAACCGCTTGGTTTACGTTGAAACGCTTCAAGTGCTTCAACCAATTTCCTTCTTTGAACAGCACTTCCATTCTCACCTGGCGCCATGATGGCAAGTTGAAGAGCTTTCATCACAGGTACCATTCCGGCTAATTCACTTAACAATCCATTTGCCACAGGTGCCTCATCTACCTCGATTTCCAATTCCAATTCTGGCAATGGGGCATCAAAGTGTGGAAGACTCTGTTCCGATTCAGGCTCGAAATCCATTTCTTCTTCCATAAAACCAACTTCATCGTGCAACATAAAGGCCGAATCTTCTTCGCTTATTTCCTCTTCATCCGTTTTCGCTTGTTGCAAAGAAGGGTCTTCCCAGAGTTCAACACCGTTCTGTTGTTCTACGATATTGCCTTCAGGGGGGGTCTCGTGCTCCATATCAAGGAACGAACGACTGCGAGAGAATAAACCAGTCATGCCAGCTGGAGTGAGGCCGTCGAGAGGGGGGCGTTCTGCCACTTCCGGTTTCGCACTGGCCGGAGCCGCATCGTAACCATCTTTGATTTCTTCAACCGTTTGGAGTTTCTTCAACTCTTCTTGGTTGTCTTGGTCTTCAGTGAGTTGTTCGAGGTTCAGGTCGAAGAGATTGTTGACATCGGCGAGACTTTCCATAATTTGGGCATCCTGCTCCATGATGAGGGCTTCTGAATCCTTGTCAGGCTCCTCTGCTTCGACTGATTCAACGGCATCCATTGCGTCTTCAGGCTCTGTAAACAGCGATTCAAAAGAGGAATGAGGTGCTGAATCAAACACTGAAGGGTTAAATTGAGGTTCACTCACCGGGGTATTAGAAGTATATTCAGGCTCAACATAGGTGTATTGAGACATCTTTGCATTATCGATTGCATCACGCATCACTCGTATGACATCTGATGGCAAACCCGATGTTTGCTCTAAGAGGTGCTGAGCGTCTTCTTTAGCAAAGGAAAACGGTTGACTGGTCGACTGTTCGATACGACGCTCCACCAGAAGTTGAATTTCTTCTAAGGTCAAATTCTCCAGCGGTCGCATTTGGTCCAATTTTTGGAGAATCGATTCATGCAGCATGGTCTTATCCTTGGTTTCAAGTACCACTACAATGACTGCTTCAATACGTTCTAGCGTTGGCAATGTGTCTCGCAATGCCACATTAAGGGCCGAAATATCGACCGTCGAAGCATCGATAACAATCAAAGGCAAAGCTTTGTCGTAGTTCTGTGATGCCTGAAGGATTTTTGTTATCAATTCGTTCCTACGCTCTGGAATATTGGAATTGACAAAGCGAGAATAGATCTCTTTCAACAGATTTAATCCTGCATCCATCGGAGAAATATGGTCAATATGGACCGATATCGGGGCGATTTTCGATGCACAGCGGAGCAATGAGGTTCGCCCTGACCCATGTTCACCAACCAATAAAATACGTCGGGGAGAACGAAACTGAATGTATTGAGAAAGGACAGTAAGCATGTGCTGGCGCCCTACCAAGAGGTTGGAATCACTCGATTCCAGTGCTAAAGTGGAAAATGGGTTGGCATCAAGAGGGGGGAGATTCATTTCTTTTCCAATAATACGCATGAGACGAGCAATCGTCTTTGGGTATTTCATGTTTCACCATAAATGGAGGGCTTAGAAAGGCGTTAAGACATGTTAATCTCTTGGCCGTTGATGTTTTTAACAGGCCATTAACGCAAAATTAACGCAAAATTAACGCGTTAAAAAAACCGTTAAACCCGTTAACAAGCAGATTATAGTGGAAACCTTGCGAGGATGAAGAACCGTTGGTTTCTACGCCATGATGCCGATTGCTTGATGGGGTACAGGTGAGTGGCAACAACTGGACGTGAACAGATGCCGGTGGAAAACAGTCGTTTGAGTGGTTTTTTCCGCCACAGTGTAGCGGAAAGACGTCAAATCGTTGCTGAAATGACCGGCCTAAGCGGTGAACAAACCGCTGCACTCGAAGCCTGTGGTGCATTGAGTGAAGATGCTGCAGACCGAATGATTGAGAATGTCATCGGCACCATGTCTTTGCCCGTTGGCGTTGCCACGAACTTTGTCATTGATGGCAAGCACTACCTCATTCCGTTCTGTCTTGAGGAGTCGAGTGTTGTGGCTGCGGCATCCAATATGGCGAAGCGTTGCCTGAAAAATGGTGGTTTCAAAACCAATTCTGACGACCCAATGATGATTGCCCAATTACAGATTTTAGGGTGCAGTGATTGGAAACAGGCAGAAAAAGACGTTCTTTCACATTCCGAAGAACTGATGGAACTGTGTAACAGCCTTCCTTCGACCATGATACGCCTTGGCGGCGGGTGTAAGCGCATCGAAACACGCTTACTTGACTCCATCAGTGGCCCTATGCTCATCGCTCACATTATCGTTGATTGCCGTGATGCAATGGGTGCAAACGCAGTCAATACAATGGCGGAATTAATTTCCCCCCGTGTTGAAGCGATTACCGGCGGTAGGGTCCATTTGAGAATCCTTTCTAACCTTGCAGCACATCGATTAGCCCGAGTTAGTGCTGTATTTACTCCAGAAGAAATTTCAGAGGATGGAACCCTGGAAAACGGCGTTTCAGTCATCGAGGGAATCCTTGAAGCACAGCATTTTGCTATGGCGGACCCGTTTCGTGCTGCAACCCATAACAAGGGCGTTATGAATGCCATCAGCAGCGTTGCTGTTGCTTGTGGACAGGATTGGCGCGCAATAGAAGCAGGGTGCCATGCTTGGGCCGCTTACAGCAACGGCACCTACGGTTCAATGACCCAATGGGAAAAGGATGCGGACGGTAACCTTCTCGGTACAATCGAGACTCCAATGGCCGTAGGCATTGTAGGAGGTGCCTCAAAGGTCCATCCAGTGGCTCAGGCGAATCTTGCTATACTTGGAGTCAAATCGGCCCAGGAATTGGCTGGAATCATTGCTGCTACGGGATTGTCGCAGAACTTAGGCGCACTTCGAGCTCTGTCGACCAAAGGTATTCAGGCAGGGCATATGAAACTCCATGCCCGGAATATGGCTGTTTCAGCAGGTGCTGAAGGCGAAGAGATTGAAATCGTGGCATCACGTTTACAACAAGCCACGGGACCAAAGACACAGACGCTTGTTGGAGAATTGCTTGAACAACTGCGAAAAGAGTGAAACGTTCACTCTTCTTCACCGATTGGCAAAGTCGATTGAACAGAACCATCGACTTCTGTTTCTTCTTTGAGGACAGTGGCATCTTCCATTCCATCGAACAGTCCAGTGGTTTTGACTTGTTCTCGGAACCATTTCTTGACCTTTTTCCGGTCGGTATAAGGGCATCCAAAGATCTCAGAAAACCTTCGTGTTGTCGAAAGTCGACGCGTGTTTCCGTCTTTTCGCCGGTCAACCATTCCGAGTTGAGCCAATTCACGAACATAATCGTAGGCTTTCTGCCCTAAGAGTTCGACCAAGCGAGATTGCGGCATAGGTTGATGATACGCAATGAGAGCGGCTGCCTTGAGCAGTTTTTGTGGAATTTCAGTTTTGGTTTCTTTTGGAAGATACCCTGCAATATCCGGTTTGACTTCAATCGCCCACCGGTCGCCTACTTCAGCAACCTGTAAAGCACCACCACGTCGGCGTTTCAGTGTAGAACGAAGTGAATACAAACTGTCGAGCATCTCGTCTTCATCATAACCAAGTGCTGTAGAAAGTTCTGAAACACTCATCGAGCGACCGGCCCCGAAGAGGGTTGCTTCCAACAGTGTATCAACGGGTACTTCTGTCATTTTTCTCCCTCTCATTCAACCAACCATTCATGGTTATCATACGACTGTTTTTCAAGATCAGTCGATTCTTGCATTTCAACAGCAGCTTGTTCCTTTTGTTGCTTTGCAAGAGCACGCTCCTGTTTTCGGATTGAATCTTCTTCTGCGAGACGCGCCTTTTCTGCCCGGAGTTTAGCATGGCGAACAGAACCGAGGTCTTGTTCTTGGATGCGCTGATTTTCGGCATCGTGTTGGTCTTGAATCAACTGCTTGATCTCTTCAAAAGTTTCTATCTGAGGCCAAGAATCCTCGAGGAATATTTCACCATCGGGGACATTGTCTTGTGTAATAGAGCCAAAACCACGGTGTGTAAGGAACAGTCCGGCAATAAATGAAGCAACTTTAGCTTCATCATCATAGCCTTCAGGGACCACACCAAACGTTTGTTCGAGAATCGGTTTGAGTTCATGCATGACTTTGAGAACTGGGACTTTTGTTTCGCCTGCAGCCAAGCACGAGGTGCGAAGGGCTTGCCAGCAACGTTTGATGTCCCCCTCAAGGTCTTCGTTATGCATTCGTCCATCGACATCAGAAAGGTATTCCTTCAATTCCTCTTCATGAGCCAATCTGTTTTGTTCTCGAAGACGAAGCGTTTCAGCGTCATCAGAAGCATCTTTGAAGGCTGAAAGTAATTCAACCAGAGTCACAGGCCGTCCTTCATCACGTCGAACACGGTTTTCTAACAAGTCGGGAAGAATTTCATCTGCATTGCCTTGGAGAATGGAATTGGTAAAGAAAAAGTCTTCATCATTGTAATCCGCTTCCCAGCCAAAGCCAAGGCCATCGTCCCAGTCATCAAGGTCCTCTGAATACTGAACGCGTTCAAACAAATCCTCGGCTTGTTGGTGCAAAACTTCCCATGAAAGACGTATGAGGCGGCCACATGCTGGCAAGTCGAGTGTTTTTGCTTCGGATTTAACACGAGCGGTGAACACTTTGAGGAAACTGGACAAATCAATATTCCAAGCATCAAGGCCTTCTTCTCGAACCAAAGAAAGCACAAGTGCTACTGAACGGTCAAACGGATCGATGAGAGTTTGGTGTTCTGCTTCTTCAGTTTCAGCAATCGCCATGATTTTATCACCGAATAAGGCTGCTTCTTGGGATTCTTCACCGGAAGCCAACAATTGGTCAATGACATCCTGGCGAAGGAACCATTTGTCCAAACCCGATTGCTGCTCTGCCATCATGCTCACCTCAAACGGTTTCTTCCTCAACATCAGTATCTAGTTCAATGTTGGTTGATTCTTCAGCCTCTTGGGTTTCAACCTCTTGAATTGCCTGTGCCACTTCTGCATATTCTTCGATATCTTCGGTCATGTCAGCAGTTCGCTCCGAAAGTGCTGTTAATCCATGACTTGGTTCAGGTTCTTCTGAAACCTCTTCACCAGAAGCAGGAATGTGGTCGAGTAAGCCGCCAAGGCTACTTGGCGTAGGCAACGGTTCAGGGACTTCTGGCATGTCATGAGCGGCTGCAAAGGATTCTTCAATCCGTGAACGGACTTTTTGGTCGGCTTTTTCAGCCTCGGCCATGGCCAGTTCACCAATTGCAATTGCCTGTTCTCGGTCGAAGTCAACAATACGTCGGCTGCATCCATCTCCACCATGAGTAATACCGATGTGATGGTCTGCAAGACGGAGTGAAACTTTTCGCAAGGTCACCATGATGAATTGTGCTCGCTTACTTCGCTCTCTGCACATCAAAGCGATGCGTTCTGCATTGTAGCCGTCCAAGTTTTGATCGACTTCATCGAAGTAATAGAATGGACTTGGGTCGTAATCCTGTATAGCAAAGATGAGTGCAAGAGCAGCCATTGACTGTTCTCCTCCTGACAACTGATGGCGTGTGACCTTGGCTGATTTCCCACGTGGTTGAGCCCACAGTTCCAAGCCACCTTTGAACGGTTCATCCTTGTTTTCAAGGAATAATTCTCCACGACCACCATCGCTGAGAGATTTGTATGCATTCTTGAAGTTCTCATTGACCTTCTCCAAGACCTTCACCAAACGTTCTTTGCGTTGACTTTCAAGTTTCTCAGTGACATCGATAAGGTGCTTGCGACGATTTTGCAGGGTCTTGAAGTCATCCTTCATTTCGGACAGACGAGCCTCACAAGCATCATACTGTTCGATAGCCAACATGTTGACTGGACCATGTGAATCGAGTTTTCGTTGAAGGGTGCGTTCATTACGTTCAGCATCACCAACACTTGGCAACACAGCATCTTCATCAGCAGGTTCGATATCGTTTTCTGCCATTTCTTTCATGGTTTCTTGAATGGATTCATCTTTCAGAGCCAAAGCACGACCCATTTCTTCAACCATCACTCGACGGGAACGAGCATCAGAGGCTTTCTGTTGAAGTTTAACTTGTAAAGCCGTGCGCTCTTCGATGAGTTCAAGTCGCTCTTCTTCGAGACCTTGATTCTCTTCTAAGAATTGGAAACGCTCATCTTCTTTTGCTTTGAGTTCTATAGAGTCGGTGGCTATACCGGCTTGGAGTGTGTCCATGCGGTCGCTACGTTCGACCAGTTGTTCATTGAGCAACTTCATTCGTTGTCCGATTTCTTCGACACGGCTGGCAAGAAGTTTTTCATGGCTTGAATCGCCATTGAGAGAGATTTCTGCCTGTGCTTTGAGGCCTTCAGCTTCAACACGCTTGACTTCTGCAGCATGCAATCGGTCTTTGAGATGTTCTGGGCTGGCATCTTCCAATGCACTTTGGGCAGTTACACGTAGCTCATTTGCTTCAGTAAGGCCTTGCTGTGCTTGGTCGTGCTCACGCAGTTTGTTAGTACCTTCGAGTTTGAGTTCGATTAATCGCTGTTCATGTTTTGCAACTTCACCCAATGCGTTGTTGTGATTGGTTTGTGCTTGCTTGTGTTCAGCACGCCATTCCTGGAATCGAACAGCATGGTCTCCTTCGGAAAGGGCATTGATCTTGACTCGTAAGTCGGCTTGCAATCGACGAGCGTCGGCTAATGCACCGTTGACAGTGTCCGCCATCACACGGAAACGTTCGACATCTGAGGAAAGGGCTTCAACTTCACTTGCACCCTGTATATTTCCACCGAAAGAAACGGTCATTCTGCGCTTTTGGCCACCGACCATAGCGCCACCAGCTTCAGTTACATCGCCTCTAAGCGTGACCAAACGGACACCACCCATGTTCATTCGTGCTGTTGACAAATTCTCAACAATCAGCGTATTACGAAGAACGAAACGAACAGCAACATCGATTCGAGGATCGAAGTCTAACAATTCATTGGCAAAGCCGATGACACCTGGCTTCTTTGAAACCATCAATGCCTTTCCAGCAGCACGAGATTGTGTGAGTTTGTTCAGTGGCAAGAACGTTGCACGTCCTGCTTTGTTTTGAGCCAACCATTGGATGGCTTTGGCAGCAACCTCGTCGTTATCGACAACAACAGAAGTCATTCCCCCACCAATGGCTGTAGCAAGAGCATCGGTATGAGCAGGGTCTCGAGGTTGACATAATTCAGCAACTGTTCCGATGATTCCTGTCAACTCACCTCGGTCTCGAGCAGCGATAATGGCTGCAGCACCGCCAGCCATGCCTTTGGCACCGCTTTTGTTTTCGAGTTCATTTTTCGCAGTGTTGAGTTTTCGCTCAGTTTCACGCAACCGAGTTTCAACCGCTTGCGATTCTTCGACAAGTTTAGCCTCAGAACGCTGTGCTGTAAGTAATTTATCGCCGAGTTTCTTTCGGTCTTGGTCCGGTGCACCTGCGCCGAGTTCTTCACCTTCTAACTGAGATTCGCCCAATGCAAGGCGTGCGCTTTCAGCGGCTTCTTGTGCTGCACCCAATTGCTCACCCAACATTTCTGCTTGTGTAGCAACACGATTGACTTCATTTTGTGCTAACCCCAAAGCCTCTGTCGCTGTTTCGACCTCGGAAATTGCTTTTGATAGTGCCCGAGATAGTTCGGCATTTGCAGTTCCAGAAGATTCGAGAAGTGCTTGAACTTCTGTTTCTTCTTTTTTGGCTTCAGCCAAGGCACCCTCGGCTGTTTTCAAATCTGTACCGGCATTGGAAAGTTCTCGTTTGAATTCATCGAGAGAAGTTTGAGCTTGTTGCAGTGATTCTGCCAGTTCAACCAATTCTTCTTTGTCTTCGAGGTCTTTGTCTTCAGCCTCACTGATACGGTCTTTACTGGTCGCAATACGAATCTGGAGTTGGCTAATTGCAGCGAGTAATCCATTCGAGTCTCCGCCCATCAAATCTTCAATTTGCTTTTGCAATACCCCGATTTTATCTTCATAATTCAAGAGTTTCTTTGCGCCTTCTTTGACTTCACCCTCGAGTTGGGTTGCTTCACCGTCAACTCGAACGCGTTCTTCAATCGTATAGGTTCGTTCAGCTTGTTGGCTTGCCAATTTCGCTTGGGCAGAGGTAATACGGGCGATTTTGAGTTCTTTCACCAAATCTTGAACTTTCAGAGCGAGGTTTTTCTCTTTGGTTAAATCTTTTAGACGGGATTTTTGTTCATCTTCAAGCAAACCGATGCGTTCAATGTAACCTTCGACTTTCTCTTTTTGGCGGTCTGCCTTTCGAATCTCATCATCATATGATGTGACACCTGCAACGCCATCAAGCACCTTACGGCGCTCTTTAGCAGTCATTTTAGCCAACTTTGTGACGTCCCCTTGTAAGACGATGTTGTATCCATCTGGGCGAGCATTGGCGGCTCCAAGAAGACGGTGGAATGTCTTTTGACTGCTTTCTCCACCATCGAGAAGATAACTTGTAATGATGTTGTTCGATTTCGACAAGCGAACAGAACGAGTCATTCGAACTTCATCTTGGTCCAATGGTAGACGGCGACGGCCGCTGGCAAGCACTGGATTGGCGAAAACGAGTGTGACTTCACATGAGCGTGCTGGTTTGGAATTTTTTCCGCCGTTGAAAATCAAATCTTTGGCGTTTTGAGCACGTATCACTTTGTTGCTGCGTGGACCGAGTACAAATTGAATAGCGTCACCACAATTTGATTTTCCAGAACCGTTAGGCCCAGTGATTGCAGTGAATCCTCGATCAAGGGGGATGGTGATTTCGCCTTTGAACGATTTAAAGTTTGAAATTTCTAGTGCTTGAAGATACATCCCTATCCCTCTAATCGAAGTACTTTCCCTCGACCTTATCCGCGACACCCATCTCCCACAGGTCTTAAACAATCCGAGTGATAGAAGGTCAGTGCATTGGTTTTGGCAGGTGAATCACGTGAGCCGACTGGCATCAAAATCGCGTGAATACCAAAACCCGAGATGGCTCACAGTGTGCCGGATTCGTCACATTCATTACATCCGCCACCCTTGCAATATGGACAAGTTGCAAGAACTTTCAGGCTTTTCGAGGTATTCCGACGCATATGTAATTGGGAGTCCTTCTTCAAAAGTTGTGAACGCGTAATTCGATTCGACGAACCTCGTCGAGAAGTCAAAGACATTTTTACTGAACCAAAAGCCTCTCTGAAATCGTCTGCAACTTGCCTACGTTTGGTTAATCGGTCTCGAGTTTGTTCAATCGCTTCCGCTTCCCAGTACTTTGGCCCACCCATGAGGAAGGCACCGATTGCAGCAATGATGCATTGAACCAAGAACGGATTAACATAGAACGGTATCAATTCAGAAATGCCTTCTGAAGTTGCTGCACGAGGTAAAAAACCAAGCCGGTCGAGAATTGCGATGCTGAACATTGCTGCACCGGTTGCGAAAAGAACGTGATAACGGCGTTTGGAGCGACGTCCTATGTTAGCAAAGCCTACACGTCGGTAAAGAAGAACGAATAATCCTAATCCGAGAAACAGGAAATCAGCACCGTCCCAAACGCCAACTGGTCCGAGACAATACGGTTCGTTTCCATTTGCCAATTCTTCTTCAATAACTCCAATTCCACAATGTGGTTCAAACATTCGAGTGAAGATCATCTTGGTATTTTCTGCTCCTTCGATAAAGTAAGGAGCGACTTTACCCATTCCTGCGTTTCCTATTGAAACGCCAACGAGGCAAATTCCAAAAACAATGCCAATAGCATCACGAAGGCTCGCCATAACAAGAGGTAATCTATGGCCGGACATAGCGGTTTCGCTTGCCGATGGGGTGAAATGTAGTTGCATACACCCATAGGCAGGTGGGGAGCACTATGGCACGTATCGTCATCATCGGAAGTGGCATTGCAGGATTGTTTGCTTCTTTGCGACTTGCTGATGCAGGGCATACGGTCACTGTCATCACCAAACAACGCCCAGTCGATTCATCAACCAATTGGGCTCAAGGAGGCATTGCTGCAATTCTCGATAAAACTGATGGCGTTGGACTGGAATCTCATATTGCCGACACATTGGCTAGCGGCGATGGATTATGCGATGAAGAAGTCGTGCGACGTGTGATTGAAGAAGCTGGAGCAAGGATACATGATCTGCTCAATATCGGTGTTCGGTTTGAAACCAATGAAGATGGTGAATTTCACTTTGTCAAGGAAGGTGGCCACTCGCATCGAAGAATTCTCCATGCAAAAGACGCAACTGGAAGAGAAATTGAGCGTGCATTGAACGACGCTGCAAGTTCCCATATCCATATTACCCTCAAACCAAATACTTTGGCAATGGACTTGATTCAACGAGAACATCAACATCCCGAAAGAGGTATTGCAGGTGTTTGGTGCTTGAATCAAGAAAGCAATACGGTCTTTACTGAACCTGCAGATATTCTGATGATTGCTACGGGCGGCGTAGGACAGTTGTGGTCTCAAACAACAAATCCACCAGTTGCAACAGGTGATGGGTTAGCAATGTCTTACCGTGCAGGTGCAGCGGTCAAAGATATGGCTTTCATTCAATTTCATCCAACCGCACTTGCCATCAAATCAGACCGGCCGTTCTTGATTACTGAGGCCATGCGAGGTGAAGGAGGCGTCATCCTTGACGATGAAGGACTCCGCAATTGGCAAGCTGCAGTCAAAGATGCTGGCAACCAAGGTTCTGAAGTAGCACCAGGTCCCTTTTCATTCACGTTGAATCATTCACCTCTTGGTTCCATGGCGACCCGAGATATTGTCGCGAGAGCCATTGACCAACGGTTGAAAGAAACTGGCGACCAACACGTCTATCTGATTACTTCTCATCTTGACCAAGACCATCTGTTGGAACACTTTCCGAACATTCAACAACGCCTCGACCGCCATGGTTTGATGCTTGGACGAGACCCCTTACCAGTCTCTCCAGCAGCGCATTACATCGTTGGCGGTTTAGATGTTGATGAATTTGGCCGACCTCACTGCCGAGCATCAGGCTCCATCATACCGTCTTTGTATGCTATTGGCGAGGTGGCATGTACTGGAATGCATGGAGCAAATCGACTTGCATCAAACAGCTTACTTGAAGCGGTGGTCTATGCTGCACGGGCTGCAAATCACATTATCGAATCAATGCCTGAAACCAATGAGATGGATTTGCCAGAATGGCGTGCTGATGGGCTCAAAGACTTGACTGAACATGTTTCGGTATCCAACGATAGGGAATCGTTGTGCAACACAATGTCAAGAGAAGTTGGTATTGTTCGAAGATTCAATCGGCTTCATCGCGCATCTCGGCGTTTGCAACTTCTTTCACAAGAAGTTGATTTCATATGGCGAAGAGCATTGCCTTCGAGACAGATTGTCGAGTTACGGAATTTGGTATTGGTCGGTCAACTGGTTACCGAAGATGCTGAAAAACGAGTCGAGAATCGAGGTTTGCACTACAATACAGATCTCATTCAACATGAAGAGCATTGACCATTGCGACCAGCATTTGGTTGAGTGGTGTTGCGATTCCCGCTCGTTCTCCGCGAACAACAATGGCTTGATTCAACACTGAAATTTCTGTTTTTCGACCTGCCCGTATATCTTGAAGCATGCTGCAAATATTGGTTGAAGTCGCAGTAAGAACTTGCCGTAATTGTTGTTCAAGTTCTGCATCATCTGGAAGAGTAACTCGTTCCATTCGGGCCACAGCGGCTCCTTCAAGCATTGTTGAAAAGGCTGCTGAAAACAAATCTGGACGTAATAACACTCCATTTTCGACGCCTGCTAATGCTGCTATTGGATTAATAGCGATGTTCAAAAGTACTTTCT
>MDSW01059559.1_pt1 | contig 13118 bp, 12 predicted proteins | sample 811171 | NCBI WGS metagenome assembly MDSW01 (sample SAMN05326641, study PRJNA326480) | marine metagenome | isolation source: seawater | place: Atlantic Ocean: North West | collected 2012 | reverse complement strand
TTATGGCGAGGTTTTCAACCCTGGCATCTTCAATTAGCGAAACAACCGCGACTTGGATTGGCTTGAGCTTCCTCACAGGAAATCGATCCCCGGAGAAGGTCAGATGGGCGCCGATATGGGCTATACAAGCCCGATAAAGATTTGTTGCGTGTTCGCCTTGAAAGCCTGGGAAAGAAGTGGGTATGCGGATGACGCCTTGCCCGAATCCGGCCCGCCGTTTGACTTTCTCGTTGGTGCTCAGAGTGGGTTCACGCAAGGGTGGAGAAGTGTTCCACAAAGCCCGGAGAAGGGATCGCAACCGGGGTGCCATTGAGGAAAATCCCACCGACTCTGACTCAAACAGCAACCACCGACTAGACTCAGGATTTTCGAATGAGAAGAACCTAAGCCGCTCTTCTTCATCCCCCCCACTGAGCCGGATTCCGGCAAAAATCCAGGCTTCCAGTTGTGAGACCGATAGGTCTTTAAGGAGATCTTCCATGTTTTCCAGGAGCGTCAGGGTGGACTCGCGGGCAATCGCCGCGAACCGCTCGATCAGGTTAATCCAAGCCCGGAACGCTCGCTGGTCCGGCAGCTTTCGTGCCGCATGTAGCGCCGCTTTGGGAAATTTTTCGGCCTCCAGCTTTCCGGTCTTCGCGGCGATAGCAGAGACAGAGTCAGCCAGATCGAATGCAATTTCTGGTCCCAACTTCTCAGCAATGAGAGGCGCGCATCCAATATAACTGGATACGACCATATCACCGTATCCTGCCGACATAAGACGCCTACAGCAATGTAGCCAACGGGCGTAGAGGTGATCAGGAAACGCTGCCCTAATTGTTGCGGTGTCTACCGATCCCGGTAGAGGAGCGTCAAACTGAGGGTTCCGGCCGAGTCGGTTTGTGATATCAGTGACCGGGGGCATTTGGTTATTGGGGGATCAGATACAGGCCGATATCGCGGTAGAAAGAGAGTCTCGTAGTTGCGGATCGTCTGTAATTGGGAGAACGAGGGCAATCTGACAAGCATCTTGAAGTGAAAGTCCTCTCTTCACTAGCTTGCCCGCATAGATTAGCGTTCTGGTGGATGCCCCCTCATCAAGTCCAAAGCCTTTTAGATTTCTAGATCGCTCGGCAATATTGACAAGTTTTAGCGCTACATCTATGGCGACGCCCGATTCGTGCGCGACAATGTCCGCTTCAAGCGAGGCGTTCGGGTATTGAAAATCCAACGCTGAAAATCGCTGCTTGGTGGATTCCTTAAGATCCTTGAGCACGCTTTGGTATCCCGGGTTGTAGGAGATGACCATCTGAAAATCAGGATGTGCGGTTACGAGCTCGTTGCGCTTCTCTAACGGGAGAACACGCCGGTTATCCGTTAGAGAGTGAATGACAACCGTAGTGTCCTGCCTGGCCTCTACAATTTCATCGAGGTAGCAGATTGCACCATTGCGGACAGCAAGGGTAAGTGGACCGTCGTGCCAGATGGTTCCCTCCCCATCCAGCAGATAGCGGCCCACGAGGTCGGAAGCGGTCATATCCTCGTGACAGGAAACTGTGATTAGCGGTTTCTTAAGGCGATATGCCATATATTCAATAAAACGGGTTTTACCGCATCCTGTGGGACCTTTCAGCATCATCGGAAGCCGGTCCGCAAAGGCTGCCTCGAAGAATCCGACTTCGTTAGCCAGGGGTTGGTAGTAAGGCTCAGCCTCGATAAGGTATTGGTCCATCGTTGGACCAGGATCACTGGCAGTCATGGATGCCGTAGTCATGGGCGGAACTATTTTTAGGTATGCAGAGCGCGATAATATTCGCGGGAACCAAAACGAGGCGACCTGGTGGGTCGCCTCGTCCTCGTTACCTGCTTGCAGCCGAACTTATCGGTGCGCAGTTTTCTTGTTCGGAATGCCATCCATCGGGCATTCCTCCGTCCCGACAGTCTCACGAGTTAACGCTTCTACCATTTCGCGGGTACCTTCTGGATCGTTTACCCACTTACTGTAGAACTCGTAAGGGCATTCGGCGACACCGCGATCACCGTCACCCGAATTAATCATACCGGTGTAGCCGCGGTGTACCAGTTTGAAGAGATGGTTGTTTGATTGACCATTCTTTCGTGCATCGCGAATCGCTGATACTGAAAGTTGCGCAAACTGAATACCCATTTCCTCTTCCGCGCACGAACCTAGGGTACGGCCATCAAAGCCGATAAGGGCTGAGTAGCCGAAATAGGAATAGACGCCGTCGAAACCAGTAGCATTGGCAACAGCAACGTAGGAGTTGTTGGCCCATGCCATTGCTTTGGCCATCGTTACTTGTTGTTCTTTCGCTGGATACATATAGCCCTGACAACGAACGATCAATTCAGCGCCTTTCATCGCGCAGTCACGCCAGATCTCCGGATAGTTTCCATCGTCGCAAATAATGAGACTCACCTTCAGGCCTTTGGGACCATCAGAGACGTATGTGCAGTTACCGGGATACCAGCCTTCAATCGGTACCCAGGGCATGATCTTGCGATACTTCTGCACGACTTCGCCCTGGTCGTTCATGAGGATGAGCGTGTTGTATGGAGCTTTGTTAGGGTGGTCCTCGTGTCGCTCACCCGTCAATGAAAAGACACCCCAGACTTTGGCGTTACGGCATGCCTGGCCGAAAATCTCAGTCTCTTCTCCAGGACAGGCGGAAGCTGTTTCATACATCTCTTTTTCGTCGTACATAATGCCGTGGGTGGAATATTCCGGGAAAATCACTAAGTCGAGGCCCGGTAAGCCAACTTTCATCCCCTCGACCATGTCTGCGATCTTGTGGCAGTTTTCGATCACGTCAGCCTTAGTGTGAAGTCGTGGCATCTTGTAATTGACTACTGCTGTTCCGACTGTGTCGTTACTACTTCCTATATCACCGTGATACATTTTTCCTCCTATGTTGTCTGATTGAGCGTCCTGCTCGCCTAGATCTCCGCATTATTAATTTGTTAACCCATCTTCATTCAATCAACACGCCAACTTTCATTAAAAAGTCCAGCGCGTTAATTCAAGACCCATGTTGAATTTCTTAACGAACTATAGACAAATTGTTGCTATTGGGCTAGCGCCCAGTGATGCATAAGCACCGCAAGGGCAGAGTATGTTTGGCACAGGCGAGGAGAGCCGCAAGTGTGTTAGCGAGCTCGGATTTGCACGGGTCCGAAGATCAACCGCTGATGAGTAGCTTCCAAGATTCCTGTGAGGAAAACAGTACCTTGTTTCTCGGAAATTGTGGAAAACCGACAGATCAGGGAACACTTATGCAATGCTCTTAAGATTCGATAAATAAATGATCCACGGCGGAGTTGGGTAATTCACAAACGAATTCGTTTCGAGCTAGAGGTAAGCACTTATTTAGGGGAAAAATTAAAACTTATGGAGTGCACTTTTTAGTGAATGAGATGAAACAAAACTGATTGAAATATTGTGGACTGCTGGCCTCGGTTATATGTACGATGTCGGTCTCCCATCCTTGAATTGGGTTTCTCGTTTGACTCGGTTTCGGATATTGGCTCGAAGAGAAAAGTGAAAGTAACAGGTCAGAAGCGCTTATAGGCGAGAGCCATATTTAAGAAGAGATAGAGTAAGAAAGAAAACGCAAAAAAAGAGATAGGGAAGTGAGAGAGGTAAGAAACGTATAGAGCAAGAAGACTAGTAGTCCTGTAGGTAAGTCCAAACGCGTTTTAACTTAAATCAACAAGGAGGATATCAATGGAAAGACGAAAGTTTATTAAGTCAGGCGTAGCCGCGGCAGTTGCGGGAGCGATTCCCGCGCCTTTTATTTGGCCCCGCGGTGCAAGTGCTGCGCCTAACGTAAAGATGGGCATACTGCACTCTTTGACAGGGACCATCGCTATTGCAGAGAAATCAGTGGTCGATGCGGAGATGTTGGCAGTTGAAGAGATCAACGCCGCTGGTGGCGTTATGGGTCATCAGATAGAGGCGGTCATCGAGGACGGCGCGAGTGACTGGCCGACATTTGCCGAGAAGGCGAAGAAACTTATCGGCAAAGACAAAGTTGCAGCGGTCCAAGGTTGTTACACCTCTGCGTCCAGAAAAGCAGTCCTGCCTGTTTTTGAGAAGATGAAGGGTTTGCTGTATTACCCGACCTATTATGAGGGTCTCGAGATCTCGCCTAATATCATGTATACCGCGCAAGAGGCCACTCAGTCCTCAATCGCGGCGACCGAATGGTTAGTCAAGAACAAGGGAGATACCTTTTACATGGTTGGCTCAGACTACATCTGGCCCCGTACCACAATTAAACTTTCAAACATGACGCTGAAACGTCTGGGTGGTAAGTCTCTCGGTGAAACTTTTTACCCCCTGGGGCATATCGAATGGTCTTCGGCGATCAATAAGATTAAAGCTTCTAAGCCCAAAGTGGTGCTTAACTGCGTTGTCGGAGGCAGTAACGTGGCTTTCTTTAAGCAGATGAAAGCCGCAGGCATTATTGATGATCCAGATATAACTGTGCTCTCTCTTGCGGTTTCGGAAGAAGAAGTATCCGGCATTGGACGCGAGAATGCGGCAGGCAGTCTGACTCTGATGGGTTACTTCCAGAGCTTAGAAAATGCGGCCAATAAGAAGTTTGTTTCTGCATTCAAGGCGAAATACGGCCAGGATCGCGTAACCGGGGACACCTTGGCTTGTGGATATACGGGCGTTTATCTTTGGAAAGACGCCTGCGAGAAGGCAGGTAGTTTTGCTGTTCAGGACGTGATCGCTGCCTCGTCAGAGTTGCCGATCGACGGTCCGGAAGGGAGCGTGAAGTTCCATAAAGATAACCACCATCTGTGGAAGTATGCTCGGGTCGGGGAATTTTTGCCCGACGGCCAGGTCAACATGATCTATGAGTCTGATCTGATTGAGCCAGATCCGTTCCCGAAAGTCGTTTAAACGGTTGGGAATAACATAACCAAGTAAAACTTGGTTATATTTGAAGGCGTACGGAGAGGGGCTGCTCCCCGGAGCAGCCCCTTATTTTTCAGAGGCGTTAGGGGCTTCCCAAGATTTACCTCTAAAAACGTAATTTGATGAGGACGCAATGACTCTCGAAGTGTTTGCAATGCAGGCCTTCACTGGCTTAAGCATTTTTACCATCTTGATGCTGATGGCGTTGGGGCTTGCAATCGTCTTTGGACTCATGGGTGTCATCAACATGGCTCACGGAGAGTTGATGGCGATGGGCGCTTATGTTACCTACGGAACATCAATTCTTTTCGAGACCTTTTTTCCAGGCTGGATGGGGATTTACTTTATCGTCGGCATTTTGCTCGCTTTCTGTGTCACGTTTTTGTTCGGGATTTTATTGGAAAAAGGGCTCATTCAATTTCTCTATAAAAGACCGCTAGACACGCTACTCGCTACTTGGGGCGTTGGGCTGATTCTGCAGCAAATATACCGCCAATTCATCAATCCCCGGCCGGTAGAAGTCCCCACTGCAACTTGGCTTCAGGGCGCCTGGGAGATTACCGATGTTGTCGCTTTCCCTCTTAGCCGGCTTTTTATCATAGGCCTCGCGATCGTTACTGGGTTACTTGTATATCTATTGCTTTACAAGACAAGGGCCGGACTTTTAATTCGTTCCGTTACTCAGAACCGGGAAATGAGCGGCGCTGTTGGGATCAATCAGAAGAAGGTCGATACCTTCACCTTTGCGCTTGGCTGCGGGCTTGCAGGGATTGCGGGAAGCTCGTTTACGATGCTCGCGTCCACAGCGCCAGATACTGGTCAAGCTTATATTGTCGATACTTTCATTGTGGTTGTGTTCGGCGGTGTCGAGAGCTTGCTCGGAACGGTATTCGCGGCGTTTCTCATTGGACAATTCCAGGGACTTTCGGAGTATTTCCTAAGCGGCTCCATGGCTCGGGCGTTGATATTGCTTATGGTCATCGTTGTACTCTTTTTCCGGCCGAATGGCTTGTTTGCAACAAGGGTGCGACGCTAGAGTGAAAAGTTCAGAAACACATTCGGGTGGTAGCACGTTGGTCGGGTTTCTGGATCGATTTGGTCTTGTCATTCTCGCGGTATTCGTCCTCGTTGTGCTTCCGCTGGCGCTTGACACGTTTCGTTTAGGCCTGGCTGCAAAGTACCTTTGTTTTGCTTTTCCCGCGGTCGGGATCGTTCTGCTTTGGGGATACGGAGGCATCCTTAGCCTTGGCCAAGGAGTCTTTTTTGGGCTCGGCAGTTACATGATGGCCATGTTTTTAAAACTGGAGAGTGCGGCAAACGCAGACTCATCGTCAGGGACTCAGCTTGCCGCATTTTTCGGAACTGCGGGCCTGCCAGACTTCATGGCTTGGAACAGCGTTGAGAAGTTACCCTGGTGGTGGGAGCCGTTCCATCATATCTGGTTTACCGTCCCCGCAATTTTGATTATCCCTGCAGCTCTGGCATTCCTTCTCGGGTACGCAAATTTTCGCCGCCGAGTAAGCGGAGTCTATTTCGCTATTGTGACTCTCTCTGTCTCGGCAATCATGGCAATCGTGATTATTGGGCAGCAGGGTGTGACCGGTGGAATCAATGGCATTACTGACTTTAAAACGTTTCTCGGCTTGGACCTTGATAATGACCGGGCAAAGTTGGTCATGTATTTCATTACAGCCGTGTTATTGATCTGCATCGTTGCTGCAGGGCAATTTATTCTAAGGAGCCGTCTGGGTCGAGTCTTGGTCGCGATTCGGGATGGTGGAGATCGCGTCCGTTTTACGGGCTACGACTCGGCGATGTTTCAGGCCTTTGTGTTTGCGGTTGCTGCGCTCTTCGCGGCTATCGGCGGCGCCATGTTCACAATCCAGATTGGGCTAGCCTCACCCGCGCTGGTCGGAATTATTCCGTCGATTGAAATGGTGATCTATGCGGCGGTTGGAGGACGTCTTTCTCTGATCGGGGCGGTCTACGGGGCGTTTTTGGTCAATCTGGCGAAGACATTCTTCTCGGAAAACTTCGTCGAGTACTGGATTTATTTTATCGGGGCCTTGTTCGTCATTGTTGTTATGTTTTTGCCGAAAGGGTTAGTGGGTATCCTTGACTACTTCCGTGGTGGAAGTAAATCTGAACGGTAAGTAGACGATGGACGACATTTTATCGGTCAATGGGCTCACCGTTTCCTTTGATGGATTCAAGGCGCTGGATAGCCTGGATTTTTCGGTTCGGCAGGACGAACTTCGCGTGGTGATAGGCCCCAATGGGGCCGGAAAGACTACGTTACTGGATCTGATCTGCGGCAAGACGAAACCGGACAGCGGCTCGATCAACTTTAAAGGCCAAGATGTCACTGGCATGATCGAATATCAAATCACGAGGGCCGGAATCGGTCGTAAGTTCCAGACGCCTTCGATCTACCAGGATCTTACGGTTTATGAAAACCTGGAAATCTCTTATCCCGAGAAGCGTAGTGTTTTTGGATCATTATTCTTCAAGTCCTCTGCTGAGCTGGTAGAGAAAATTAATGGTGTAGCCGAACAGATTTTCCTGACGGATGAGTTAGATTCGAAGGCAGGTGTTCTTTCTCATGGGCAAAAACAATGGCTGGAGATAGGTTTGTTGTTGATGCAGGATCCGGAATTGTTGTTATTGGATGAACCGGTCGCGGGGATGAGTGCGAGAGAACGGGAATCGACGGCAGATCTTTTGCGCTCTGTCTCCAAAGGACGATCCGTGATTCTAATTGAGCATGACATGGCGTTTGTCGAGAAGATCGCGCAAACCGTTACGGTCCTGCATCAAGGACAAATGCTCGCCGAGGGTAGTATGCAGCATGTTCAGAACGACCAGCGCGTCATTGACGTATATCTGGGAGATTGAGATCAATGAACGCGCTTGAAGTCGCTGGACTACACGTCTCTTATGGAGAGAGCAGAATTATCGAGGACGTTAGTTTCCGCATTGCGGAAAGGGAGTCTCTCGCCTTAATGGGCAGAAACGGCATGGGCAAGACCACTTTGCTTAAAGCATTGATAGGAATGTTGCCAATAGACAGCGGGTCAGTGAGGCTCGGCAATAGAGACGTCACAGACTTGGAAAGCCATAAACGTGTCGAGGCTGGTCTGGCGTACGTGCCACAGGGCCGAATGATCTTCCCTTACCTCACCGTTGAGGAGAACCTTCTTGCCGGGATGGAGACTGTGAAAGAAAAACTCATCCCCGACTTCGTCTATGACGTCTTTCCAGTTTTAAAGGAAATGCGGAGCCGTCGCGGTGGGAATTTGTCCGGGGGCCAGCAGCAGCAGTTGGCGATTGCCCGAGCACTTGTCAGTCGTCCTAAAGTCTTTCTGTTAGACGAACCAACAGAGGGTATCCAGCCTTCGATCATCAAGGATATCGCGAAGACGTTGAACGAATTACGCGCTGAGATGGGTTTTGCACTTCTTGTAACGGAGCAAGCGCTAAGCTTTGCTATGGATACGGCGGACCGGTTTTTAATTATCGAGCGGGGCCGCATCGCGCACGAAGCAACTCGCGACAATGTAGATGAGGCAGAGATAAGGTCTTACCTGACGATCTAATTGACAGCTTTAATCTCGCAAGTGACTACGTTTTGCCGTTAATTCAAGAGTATGGGTAATTCGGTGATGCTGAGGATAAATGGGATTGTGGGATATCTCAGTGATGCGGTCCTCAGCGAAAAAGTCCACTCTCTCCAGCATCAGGGTCGACTCGAGATTCTGTTGATTCAGCCTCAGGATGTCGCGCGTCATCGTTTGCGCTCAGTCACAGACAAGGGCAATGAGTGCCAAATCGTGATTCCGCGTGATCAGCGTTTGGGGGACGGTGCCGTTCTCTTGCTAGATTCTGAGCGTGCAGTTGTTGTCAGGATAACGGAGCAGCGCTGGGTCTCACTTGTTCCATCAAGCTCCTCGGATGCTCTTGAGCTGGGATACTTTTGTGGCAACCTTCATTGGAGAGTTCGCTTCAAGGAAGGTGCGATTCTGGTAGCACTCGAAGGCCCGGAGGAGGACTATTTAGCGAGACTTTCGGCGTTCATCGAAACAGGACGTGTCAGGAGAATATCAGGTGAGTGAAACCACCGCTGAGGTGTTGAGCGCTCTTCAATTCGCTGACAGTTTTTTCCCTACCGGTGCAACCTCCACCTCCAACGGCCTTGAAGCACTGGTGGATGATGGTGTGGTCGACGATCCCGATAGTCTAGAGCGATTTATTGGTGGACAGCTTCGATGGAGGTGGGCCCCATTCGAACGACCGTTTTTGGCAGCTGCTCACCGAGACCACGAGGATCTACAAACCGTGGCTTCATTGGATGGGCTAATTCACGCGCATACCCTTGGTATGGAGGCGCGACAGGCCTCTATCCGGACCGGAAAGGCGCTTCTGAGGATACACACAAGTATCGACACGCCGGGCGCAGTGGAGTACCAGGACAAGGTCGTTGCGAAGCGTGCTTTTGGCCACAATGTGATCGTGCAGGGTGTCGTTTGGGGCTCCTCTGGCGTAACAATGACCAAAGCTGAGCTTATCTCAGCGCACACCTTTTGTGTGACATACCTTGGCGCAGCTATTCGGCTGGGTATTGTCGGACATCAGCGGACTCAGGGTATTTTGGTTAGTCTTCAAAAAGAGATAGAGCAGTTAATAAGAACTCCGAGGACTGATGTCGATCATGTAACCTCATTTTGTCCTGAGCAGGAGGTAGCCGCCATGCGCCACGAGAAATTGTCGTCTAGGTTGTTCTTAAACTAAGGTTGAATTGACCGTTAATGGTTAACGAAGGAGGAGACAATGTTGCTCACACCCACAGAGATGGAGCGATTGGTAATTTTTTCGGCAGCGGAATTGGCCCGAAAAAGACGTAGTAAAGGATTAGCGCTCAATCATCCGGAGGCAATAGCCTTAATTTCTGATGAGATTCTTGAGGGGGCGCGAGAGGGTCGAAGCGTTGCGGAGTTGATCTCGTTCGGTTCTACGATTCTCTCTACGGACGACGTCATGCCGGGGGTCGCTGAGTTAATGCCAATGATTCAGGTGGAAGGCACATTTCCCGATGGGACTAAGCTCGTAACGGTCCACGATCCGATACGTCCTGGCGGCAAGACGACAGAAGAAGCAAGCCCCTCACCTGGGGAGTTGTTCCCTGCGGAAGGGGAAATTGAGATCAATCAGGGACGATCTAAACTTACATTGCGGGTAGTGAATACCGGAGATCGACCGGTTCAAGTGGGAAGCCATTATCATTTTTTTGAAACCAACAGAGCTCTGGATTTTGACCGTGAATCGGCCTATGGGATGCATCTTGATGTACCCGCAGGTACGGCAGTCAGATTTGAGCCGGGGGAGGACAAGGAGGTCACACTCACCCAGTTCGGTGGGACACGCGAGTTATTTGGTCTGAACGGATTGACCAACGGCTCCGCCGATAGCGAGATTCAGAAGTCGGCTGCGTTGAAGCGTGCGCGCGACAAAGATTTTAAGGGAGCGTAAAGCAATGGCTACGATGACACGAAAAGAATACGCGGAGATGTACGGTCCGACCAAAGGGGACGGAATCCGGCTAGGCGACACTTCGCTGATTGCTGAGGTAGAGCATGATTACGGAGTCCCTGGAGATGAATGCCTTCACGGAGGCGGCAAGACATTACGGGACGGCTTAGGGTTAACGCCAGGCTACGATAGTGCAATGGGTTCTTTAGACATGCTGCTTTGCAATGCATTGGTCATCGATCCGGTCTTAGGAATCGTTAAGGGAGATCTCGGTATCAAGGACGGACGCATTGTCGGAATTGGTAAGGCAGGGAACCCAGCCACTATGGACGGGGTTGATTCGCGGTTAATTTGCGGCGCTGCAACAACTGTACGAGACGCTGAAGGACTGATCGCTACCCCAGGGGGAATTGATGTTCACGTACATTTTGACAGCGCCCAACTTTGTGAACATGCGATTAGTTCGGGAATCACTACGATGCTGGGTGGGTCATTGGGTCCAATAACTGTCGGGATCGACTGCGGCGGAGCCTGGAATGTTGGAAAAATGCTCCAGGCTTCTGAACATTGGCCTATCAATTTCGGATTTTTAGGGCGAGGGAATACTTCCAAACCGAGGTCAATCTACGATCAGATTAAGGGCGGCTGCTTTGGGCTTAAGATTCATGAGGACTGGGGCGCAATGCCTGCAGTTATAGACACCTGCCTTGGGGTTGCTGACGAACTAGATTTTCAAGTCCAGTTGCACACCGATACGCTAAATGAGAGCGGCTTCGTTGAGGACACGCTCGCTGCGATTAACGGCAGAACGATCCACATGTACCATACCGAAGGAGCGGGGGGAGGACATGCGCCGGATATTATTCGGGTTGCGGGGATAAAGAACTGTTTGCCGTCATCGACCAACCCAACGAACCCATACACAATAAACACATTCGATGAGCACCTTGACATGACGATGGTGTGTCATCACCTTAGCCCTTCAATTCCAGAGGATGTTGCGTTTGCTGAAAGCCGCATTAGGTCTCAAAGTATTGCGGCCGAGGATATTCTCCACGATTTAGGCGCCATATCCATGCTTGGATCTGACAGTCAGGGAATGGGTCGGATTAATGAGGTAATTTGTCGGACATGGCAATTGGCATCAAAAATGAAAGATCAGCGCGGTCGTTTAGCTGGAGAGCAAACGACGTTCGGTGATAATGAAAGGATCAAGAGGTATATTGCGAAATACACAATTAACGCGGCTCGTGCTTTTGGGATAGATCCCTATGTGGGTTCCTTGGAATCGGGCAAAATGGCCGATGTGATTCTTTGGCGTCCCGGATTCTTTGGAATTAAGCCTGAGTTAGTGATCAAAGGCGGCTTTATTGTTCGCTCGCCAATGGGAGATAGCGCGGCTTCATTGATGACTTGTGAGCCTTTGCAAATGCGTCCGCAATGGGGCGCGTTTGGATCAGCGCCCGCATCATTAAGTGCGTGCTTTGTGAATTCACTCGCAATAGATAACGACTTGTCGGCAAGCCTTGGTCTGCGAAAACAATTGCTGCCGACTGGCCCAACGAGAAAACTCAACAAGCAGCACATGTTACATAATGATCTGTGTCCGCGGATTGAAGTGGATCCTCAGACATTCGATGTTTCTGTCGATGGTGAAGTCGCCTATTGCGAACCTGCGGAAACGCTGCCACTCACCCAAAGGTATATGCTCAGATGACAGAACGGGTTGAGATTCAGCAGAGTGCTGCACGAATTGGAATCGGCGGTCCTGTCGGGTCTGGAAAGACAGCGCTTGTCGAGCGATTGATTCCCGCTTTCCATGATGCGGACTATGAGGTAGCTGTAGTAACCAATGATTTGGTCACTCGTGAAGACGCTGAGCGGCTCAAGAGAAGCGGGTTGATAGACCCAGCCCGAGTCATGGCAGTCGAGACCGGAGCGTGTCCTCACACTGCAATTCGTGAAGATCCGACCATGAACATACAGAGTGTTGAGGAACTCTGCTTGTTATATCCGGGTCTCGCCGCTGTGCTGCTTGAAAGTGGTGGCGATAATTTGGCTTCAACATTCTCGCTTGAACTTGTCGACTATTGGATGTTTGTTATTGACGTTGCCGGCGGCGATGACATTCCACGCAAGAAGGGTCCCGGCGTAATTAAGTCGGATCTTTTGGTCATAAACAAAGTGGATCTTGCACCACACGTCGGCGTGGATCTCGAAAGAATGCATGCAGAGGCAGAGGAAGTACGTAATGGCCGGCCTGTCATCATGACCAATTGTCTAGGGGGTGATGGAATTCAGGAGGTGCTGGAACAGTTAAGGCGAGATGTTCTTTTCGAATAAATTGCGTCATGGAGCTTACGACAGAACATCCAAAACCTCACCTCGATCTTTCTCTTGGAGTACATCGCGATCGGACCTTTATAGAGCGTCAGTTTTCTCGGTACCCGTTCCATATCTGCAGACCACTGTATGTTGACAATCACCCTCGCGGTATGGCGACGGTGTATGTTCAGTCCTGTGCGGGAGGAATCTTCTCAGGTGATCAGTTACGCGTCCGAGTGCGTGCGCAGGCTCACAGCCAGACTCATCTGACCTCTCAGGCATCAACCGTCATTCATCGAATGACTGGGAGCAGCGCAGTACTGGATACCTCAGTACAGATGGA
>MDSW01197215.1_pt1 | contig 13120 bp, 7 predicted proteins | sample 811171 | NCBI WGS metagenome assembly MDSW01 (sample SAMN05326641, study PRJNA326480) | marine metagenome | isolation source: seawater | place: Atlantic Ocean: North West | collected 2012 | reverse complement strand
TGATTTGGATGGACAGGTTGATGATGGAGACGAGAAGGTCATGCTTGTCCCGGTCCCTCAGGTGAGGCTCCCGGAGGTCCTCGAGGCCTTGGGTGATTTGCCAGAGCCCGAGGACTTCACAATGGAGGAGGAATGATGGCCGGGCCCAAGATTACTGTTGAAAACCAAGTATTCCGATACCGTACCTCTGTTGGTTTGGAATCTGAGAGATTGGTCAAAGAGGCAAGAGCTGTATTGTCTGGTAACCTTGTTGTCAAACAGATGACTCAACCCTCATACATTCTTCTGATTGATTCAGCGGAAGGTACCATCACAGTTCATGGAGCTATCAAGGAAGATCTTGCTCGAATGGCTGTCTCGGAGTTCCTACTGGGTCTCGGAGAATCTGATGGTGGACTACGAACTGAGTTCGGGCCAATGACTGCTAGTTGTGATATGCCAGCTGGAGTCGATCTCGAAAAAGCTGTCAAGAGTATCTCTGAAGCACGCTATGAAGAGCGTCTCGATGCTATTCGTATCGCTGACATGGATCATGAGGTGGAGATTCTTGTCTTCCGCAATGGTCGAACTATCTTCCTTGACGCTCTCAGCCGTCGAATCTCTGAACGAGCTGCTGAATTCTGGGCGCGCAGATTTGAACGCTCCCGCCTCTACACATGAGTGGACTATATGTCAACAGAAGGCATCTTGACACCTGAACGGTTTTGGTCAGGTTCAGAATGGACGGGGCCAATTACAGATGGCCACATGCATCTCGATCGTTCTGGTAGATTTCTTGATGCTGTAAGTGATTTTCATCGTTCAGGAGGTACTCGAATTATCCTCGTCCATAAGCCGAATTTCGAATGTTTACCAGTCAACATAGATGCTATCCGTGAAGCGTATATCGATACTCTTGCAATGGCTGATGAGGTACGCGAAATTATTGGTCTGAAGGTACAAGTAGTACTCGGCCCCCATCCTGTTAGTTGGGTACATCAGATTTCTTCAATGGGCATGGAGGCTGCAACCAAACTACATCTTGATGCAGTAGATCTCGCACTCACTTATTTCGTGTCAGGCGATTGTGTTGCCGTAGGGGAGGTGGGTCGTCCACATTTCCCGGTCGAAGATGAGATTTGGGATGCAGCGAATCAGATGCTGCACGAGGTTCTCCGCCGATGCTCACAATATTCGTGCCCTGTTCAACTCCATGTGGAAGATCGGGCAGAGGTTACCTTTTCTGAGATTGAGAAGATTCGTTTATCTTCGGGTCTTCCTGTTAGCCTTACGCTTCGACATTATGCTCCATCAAATGTCACAGAATCCTTTCGTTCAGGCTTACCTGTTACGGTCAGCATGGGTAAGGAATCTATCCAAGGCATTGCATTGAGTTTGATTGAGGACGAGTTAGTTTTTCAGGACATAACTCCATTCTTGATGGAGACGGATTATCTTGATGATTCACGGCGACCTGGTGCAGTACTTGGACCTAAGACCCTCCCTAAGAGAACTAACGAGTTAGGACGCCATCTACAGATGCCAATTTCAGAAGGTGGTTTGGGTTGGAATCAATCTAAGGTTGCCGAATTACTGTGGATGCTACATCGTGTTTGGCCTGATACACTCTATGGTGAATGTCGGTGATTGCCGACCCAACCGTCGGCAACGGTCATATGGCTTCGGTACTCCCTGTAGTGAGATTGGGGGGTGTCGTTCGATTCCATGTTGGAACTAGAGGGTAAGACAGCACTTGTATTTGGAGTCGCATCCGAGGACTCGATTGCTTGGGCAATTTGTCAGAGACTCGCTGAAGCAGGTTGTAATCTCATTCTAGGATTTCAGCCACGCTATAGGAGCCGCCTCTTTCAGTTGAAGGACCAATTAACTGCCATTGAGGCGTTTTATCCCTGTGATGTCGCTAGTGATGAGCAGACGAAGGAATTCTTTGATGAGTGGCAGAAAGAGTCCCCTGGAGCGAAGGCCGATATCTTGGTACATGCAATCGGATTTGCTCCAAGAGATACCTTCGATCGGCATATGTTGTTCAATGAGATGGATTCCATCGATCTTGCAATGAGAGTGAGTGCCCATTCGTTACAGCGTCTAATGCGTCATGCTGTACCATATCTCAATCCTAATTCCTCTACCATTACTCTGACTTATGCTGCGAGTACTCGCTATGTGCCCAATTATGGAGTGATGAGTGTCGCAAAGGCAGCCCTAGAGTCGTGGGTCAGAGAACTCGCAGCGCGTCTTGGAGAAGGGGGCCATCGTGTCAATGCGATTTCTGCTGGGCCGATACGTACGCTTGCTGCTGGTGGGATTCCCGGATTCGATCGTATTCTCGATCACGTGGAACGGAACTCACCGTTACGCAGGAATACCACTCAACAAGATGTAGCAGGAGCTGCCGTGTGGCTTGCAAGTCCATTGAGTGGAGCGGTAACAGGTCAAATCCTACACGTGGATTGTGGTTACAGCATCACTATGGTACCGGAGAGTATCAACGATTGAGGTGAGAATGTGGCTCTCGATGAATCCCCTCAAGATCCGTTTGAGCCAATTGCAATTATCGGAGTCGGTGCAATTCTCCCAGATGCACCGGATGCAGAGGTATTCTGGCAGAATATAATCGACACACATGTCTCAATCCGGGAAGTTCCTGAACATCGATGGGTCGTTGCTGATCATTGGGTGGAGGGGGGGCCAAAGAATATCCCTGAAGGCAAGACGTACTCTAAGATTGGAGGATTCGTTGAAGATTTTGAATTCGACTGGCGTCGATGGCGTGTTCCACCTGGCTCATTGACTCAGATTGATCTTTGTCAACAATGGGCGGTAAGTGTCTCAGCAGCGGCTTTAGAGGATGCAGGGTATCTCGGAGAAGATCCACGTTTTGAGTTACCGAAAGCGCGCACTGGAGTCATATTTGCTAATGCGTTAGGAGGGGAGAACCGAAATTTATCCAACCATCGAGTATGGGCTGATTCATTCGCACGGAAGGCCGTTGAAGCGGGGATGCCTCTGGAGTCAGTTGATTCATTCAAGGAAGCGATTTCTGAGGGTACACCTCGTGTAAATGAGGACACAATGCCAGGGGAACTTGCAAATGTAGTAGCTGGGCGAGTTGCAAATTTACTTGATTTACAGGGGCCGAATTATGCTACTGATGCTGCTTGCGCAAGCACATTTGCGGCAATTCTTGACGCCTGCCGGCTGCTTCAAGCACGTCAGGTGGATTTGATGGTTGCAGGTGCGGCTGACCGGACTATGGATCCTGCAACATTCTCCAAGTTTAGTGCAATCGGTGCTTTGTCAGCAAGCCACTCAACACCATTCGATGCAGGTGCAAATGGGTTTGTGATGGGCGAGGGTGCAGGGGCATTCATACTGAAGCGACTTGACGATGCAATCTCCGATGGGGATCGAGTATATGCTGTAATTCGTGGACTTGGTGGAAGTAGTGATGGTCGAGGCAAAGGAATCACAGCACCGAGCACTCGTGGCCAAGTTCAGGCATTGGCTCGGACATACCAACAGGCAGGATATGGTCCTGAGACTGTAGAGATGATTGAAGCTCATGGAACATCTACAATTGTCGGTGATGCCACTGAACTGAATTCCCTTACTGAGTTGTATGGGGATGGGGCAAAGGCAGGCTCAGTTGGAGTTGGCTCAATTAAGAGTCAGATCGGCCATCTGAAGGCCGCTGCCGGAGCGGCAGGTCTTCTCAAGGCGACTTTCGCCCTCCACCATAGGACGCTGCCACCATCTGCAGGGTTTGTGAATCCGAATACGAGTCTCGATTGGTCATCTATTCCATTCTTTGTTCCCACTGAAGCAAGAGATTGGCCTTCTCCAAAGAACCACCCACGTCGTGCTTCTATCAGTGCCTTTGGTTTCGGTGGAACGAACTTCCATTGTGCATTGGAGCAGTTCGATCCTGAATTTCATGCTAACCTTGCTGCTGAGTGGAGATTGAGGCGCGATGCATATCTGATGAAACCCTCTGCTGGTTTTTCTGATAATGTTCTTGCAAGTGTAATGAAGCGTTATGGAATTACGAATCGGGAGGAGTTCTTGTCCCATGCTTCAGCCTTTGATGCGGATGGCAATGATTACCTTACTCGTAAGGAACTCACGAAGGCAGCAGAATCCTTCGGTGAAGATTCTGCGACGATGTCATGGGAGGAGATTAAGGCCATTGAAGGTAGCTTCCTTCTATTGAACGCTGCCGACATCAAAGCAATGACTGCTCGACTTAGTGAGATAAGAAGCAGTATCTTCGATGGCAGTCCAACCTTCGATGATTCTCCTCAGGGGCGCCGTCTTTCAGCGGTATTACCTAAGATTTCGGCAGAATATGTTGCAGAAGGCATCCGAGTTGGCCTTGTTGCTGATTCTTGGGCGATTTTAGAGAAGCGATTAACCATGCTCGAATCTTCGCTTGAAGATCGTTCAAAGTGGGATTTCCTTGCTAAGCAGTTCATCTTCGTCTCAGATGCCCCTCCGCTTACAGATAACCAACGTCTTGCACACATGTATCCTGGTCAAGGGAGCCAATATGTCGGAATGACACACGATCTCTCGATGCGGTATGGCATCATCGGGAGTACTTGGAAGGAAGCCGATGTAGTGATGAAGGACATCATCGGAGAGCCTCTTTCGGATTTCGTGTTGAGGACTGGACTGAGTAAACAAGAGATGGAAGTCGCTGAGGAGAAACTCAAGCAAACAGAATATACTCAGCCTGCAATGCTGACAGCAGATCTTGCGATGGAGCGTTTACTCAATCAGAATGGTATCCATCCAGATATGGTTGCTGGACATAGTCTAGGCGAATATGCAGCATTGATGGTGTCAGGAATTCTTCGATTCGAGGACGCACTCAGAGCCGCGGCAGCACGTGGTACAGAGATGGGTAGTGTAGAAGTTCCAGACAAGGGTATCATGGCATCGATTACTGCTCCCTTTGAGGTTATAGAAACTGTTCTCAATTCTGTTGATGGATATGTCATCGCGGCGAATAAGAACTCTCCAACGATGACCGTAATCGCCGGTGAAACTGAGCCGATGCGTGAGGCAATGCGCCTTTTCGAAGAGAGGGGTGCAACGGTTGTTCAACTCCAAACCAGTCACGCATTCCACAGTCGTATCGTCGCTCCGGCTAACGAACCACTTCGCCGTTTCCTTGAAGATCTGGAAATTTCCCTTCCTTCAATTCCAATCTCGGCTAACGTAGATGGTACTTTCTATCCTAATGAGGCTCAACCAGGCCAAGATGCTAAGGCAGCAATCCTAGAGAAGCTCGCACCTCAGATGTCTTCTGCAGTAGAATGGACATCTCAGATTCGTTCTATGCATGAGGCTGGTGCTCGTATCTATCTCGAGGTTGGTCCGAAGCGCGCTCTTGCCTTATTTGCTAGTCAGATTATTGATGACAAGGAGAGTATAGTAAACATCACTAACCATCCTAAGGCTGGTGGAATTACATCCTTCTTTGGTGCCCTTGCCATGCTGGCTGTAGCGGGGCGCGTCCCAGAAATTCATGACTTGCATTCGTCGATTCACACCCCTGAGTTCCAAGCCGGACCAAAGGTTGCGGACGGTTCGCAAGTTCGTTACGCCTCTTCTGCTGAACTTGAAGCACTTCGTCTTCGGGCTCGGCCTCTGCCTCAAAGTGGAACTACTATGGTTCCAGATACAACAACTGTATCGAAGCCTTCAGTTTCCTCAATTTCTTCTGGAGTATTTGAGGACGAATTCCAAGCCCAGAGAAGAGTAGCATCATCAATTAGTCAAATCGTTGCAAAACATGTATCCTATCCAGAAGGTGTTCTTGTTGGGCAGGTGTCTTTTGATGAGATTGGATTGACACCACAGGCTCTCAACATGATTGCTGAAGAGGTTCGCCAAATTCATCAGGTGTCTGAAGCAGATTCTACGACATTTAGTACAATCCAAGAATTGGTGGATTGGGTTGTTGTTCAACCGATTCTTCGTCCCGTTGATAGTGGTTCAAAAATCGCATCATCTGGGCAAGAGGTAGTTCAACGAATCAATCCAGTTGTGTCAGGAGTATCGCTTGGTTTGCCCGGTCTTGACGAGGTTTTTGACCAAGGCGGATGGGACGCAATATTACGTGGCCAGAATTTGATTTCTGAACTTTCACCAGAGATGAAGCAACGTCTGTTGGACAAGCGCACAGTTCGTTTAGTGAAGGAGGAAGATGGTACAGCGAATTTGGTACCTGCTGATTCAATTGACACAATTCCCCAATTAGCCGGTCGAGGCGGTCGCTTCGATCTTGCTGAGCAGTATGGTATCGATCCACATCTAGTTGATGCATTCGATATCGCAACCTCTCTTGCATTTGCAGCCGGACTTGAAGCTCTTGCAGATGCTGGCTTGCCTCTGATGCCTGTGGAGCAGGTTAACGGAGTCGGAAAGCGAATGATTCGACGTTGGTCTCTACCAGATGTGGAACGAGATAGAACTGGAGTGATATTTGCATCTGTCTTCCCAGGATTACAGAAGGCAATCGAACATGCTCTGAGCAATGGACAAGTCGAAGGAGATCATTTCGATCGCAAGTATCTCCTCCAAGTTCTTTCAATGGGGCATAGCCAGTTTGCTAATTGGATAGGTGCTCGAGGCCCTAATCTTGCGATTAACAATGCCTGCGCTTCAACTCCTGCAGCCTTTGCAATCGCAGAGGATTGGATGGCAACCGGTCGATGTGATCGAGTCATTGTTGTCAGTGGAGATGATTCAACAAGTGATGTCTTGATGCCGTGGATTGGTGCTGGATTTGCTGCAGCTGGTGCACATGCTATGGGATCGGAGGTGAGTGAGGTCGCTCTACCATTTGATGCGAGACGACATGGCATGCTTCTGGGAATGGGTGGAGCCGCCTTTGTAATCGAGAGACCTGAAGATTCCCTTGAACGAGGCGTTACTCCATACGTCGAGGTTCTTGGGGCAGAGATTGCTAACAGTGCATATCACCCTACTCGACTTGACACAGATCATGCAGCTATGGTCATGGAACGTTTTGTCTCTAGGATGGAAGTAAAGCATGGATTACGTCGTGCAGATCTTGTAGATGACATGACTTTCATGTCGCACGAACCTTACACGCCTCCACGTGGCGGTTCTGCTTCTGCAGAGGTTGCTTCCCTACGTTCTGTATTTGGTGATGGAGCCTCTCGAATCTTAATCACGAACGGCAAGGGCTACACAGGACACCCAATGGGTGTTGGCTTAGAAGATGCAATTGTGATTCGTGGTCTAGCCGCAGGTCGTCTTCCTCCGATTGCTAATTTCCGTGATGTAGACCCTACTTTGGGAGAACTCAATCTATGCATGGGCGGCGAGCATGATGTTCGATACGCCTTGAGACATGGGGCCGGATTTGGTAGCCAGATTGCGCTTACCTTCCTACGAAGAGTTGCGGATTCAGATACCGCTCGATTTACTCCAGGCAAGATTGACACGTGGATTAAGACACATTCAGGCGCTTCTGAGATTCATCTTCGTCTCCTTGATCGCAAACTTGTCGCCTATCTTGACCCGGATGAGAATCTCATTGGAGGTGTTCAAGGAACTGCTCCAATTCTTGAAGCCTCTGATAGAACGATTTCCCCTGCCTCATCATCGTCCCCCGCCTCTTCTGATTCTGTTGAAGATCCATCTGAATCAGTGTCTATTCAAGTCGTTGAAGAGGAAATATCTGTATCATCTGTGCCCAATCCTGTATCGGTTCAATCAGCCTCAAACGAAGATATCCAAATGGGTGTTCTTTCAGTGGTTGCAGAAGCGACGGGATACCCATCAGAGTTCCTTGAAATGGATGCAGATATGGAGGGTGAACTCGGAATCGATTCGATTAAGCAGGCAGAGATTATGGCGGAACTTCGCGAAATGTTCTCTCTCCCTGTAGACGATTCTTTCCAACTTCGTGAGCATCCTACATTGGGTCATGTAATCAATTATATTGCATCTTTCAACAGCATTTCTTCAATAGAATCTGAGTCAGTACTGATGGAATCTGAAGCCTCTACCAACCAGGAGATGATTTCATCTTCAGATAATTCGATGTCTCAAGAGCAAGATTACGAGGAGAAGAGCGATCCTCCTCAGATTCCAGTTTCTACAGATGCTGTAGATGATGAGGTCATCCAAGTTGTGGTTGATCACACTGGATACCCTGCCGAGTTCCTTGAGATGGATGCAGATATGGAGGGTGAACTCGGCATTGATTCAATCAAGCAAGCCGAGATTATGGCTGATCTTCGCTCAAAGTTTGGCTTAGCTGTGGATGAGTCGTTCCAATTACGTGACCATCCTACTCTTGGTCATGTGATTCAGTACATTCGTTCTGAGATTGAAGGTGGCGATCTTACGGCTCCAATATTGGATTCTACACCTGTAATTGAATCTCCATCTGTAGTTGATGAACCTGAAAAAGTAGAAATCGAAGAGACAGTTTCTGATTCAAAGCCAATTAAGAATCCAGTCGAATCCCGTCGCTTCCAAATTGAAGTTGAACCATGTTCTTGGGGGGATCCTGCCCCCATTGATCTAGTAGGGCGCTCTCTTATCGTAACTGACGACGCTTGGGGTATCGCAGGGACACTTTGCTCATTATTGGAAGACCGAGGGATAGAAGCGGTTCGAGTATTCTTTGATGCAAGTGTATCTTCTGGCCCAATTCGCGAACGTGATGGGGAGGTGGATATACTCCGAGTAGACCCCTCTAATGCCGATCAATTGCTTGAAGTTGCACGTATCGTTCAGGAGATTGCACCGCCTGCAGGTGTAGTACATCTTGCACCTGTACGTCTTGCTGGCGTACCTTGGGAGGATGTGACTACAACCGCTCATCTTGATCAATCAATTTCCGGATTGTTCAGTATTCTGAAAGGGTTAGATGAAGATCTCCGCGAGGCGAAAAGCGGTCTTGTTGCATCTGTTTCTGCCCTCGATGGCCGTCACGGGATTGGAGGTGATCGCTTCAATTCAATTGCAGCTGGTGCCCATGGTGGAATCAAGAGTTATGGGCGCGAACGTCCACATCTTCGGTCGCGAGCAGTCGACCTTGATCCAGGATTATTGGAAGAGCCCGATACTCTCGCTGAAATGCTCCTAAGCGAGCTTCTCGAACAAAGTGGACCACGGGAAGTTGCAGTTGAACGGGATGGAACAAGATATCGGCTAAGCCTCTACGAAGAGGCACTGGAAGTAGAATCTACTCCTCTCCTAGATGACGATGTATGGGTTGTCTCAGGTGGTGCTGCAGGAGTAACTGCGCGTAGTATCATTGAAGTTGCACGTCGTTCACAGGGCGTTGGTGCACGTTTCATTCTACTTGGAAGGTCTCCATTGGATCCTGATCAGGAACGATTCCTCGATGTAGGAGAGGAAGAGATGGAAGCGGAGCGTATGGCTTTGCGTGAGAAGATGATTGAGGAGAGTGACGATGGTCATGTATCCCTCAAGCAGTGGAATGATGCTTGGAATCGTTGGTTACGTGGCCTTGAGATTCATAGGACAATCAAAAATATCGGGGAAACAGGGAATCGAGCAAATTACGTAAGTATAGATGTCACAGATCGTGAATCTACTCATTCGACTCTCCTTGGTGTAAGTGAAGAATGGGGACCGGTTACAGGAATTGTACATGGTGCAGGGATTGAGGATTCGACACCATTCGAACGTAAAGATCCTGATGTCTTCCAGAGAGTCCTAAAAGTGAAAGTTCAGGGTTGGCGTAACCTTACTTCTGCTCTAGAGCATGATCTTCCGAACATGCGCTTCCTTTCAGTATTCACTAGCATTGCTGGACGTCAAGGTAATGCTATGCAATTCGGTTATTGTGCCGCCAATCAAGTACTCGATGTGGAAATGGCACGAATCGCTGCACATAGTGAAGCCCCTAGAGCAGTTGCAATTGCTTGGGCACCTTGGGCTGATGTTGGGATGGCGACAAGAGGTTCGCTTGAATCCATATTCGAGCAAGCTGGTATCGATATGATATCACCAGATGACGGGGCTTCAAGATTCGCAGATGAAGCACTTCGTTCTGGAAAGCGTATGGTAATGATCGCTGGTCGACTTGGTCTACTTGATGATGAGGATTCTATCCGACCACCACCACAACGCCTCCCACAGGATGTAGCGAATCTACTTTCAGATCCAATGAGATTCCCTTTAATTGGCCATATTGAGGAGATTAGTCCCTATTCTTCTGTGACCTTTTCCACAGTGATAGATTCCGAACGACATCCTCATTTGAAGGATCACGCCATCGATGGGGTCCCATATATGCCAGGGGTCATGGCCCTCGAGGCTTTCGCAGAGAGCGCAGTTCTACTATGGCCGCTTTGTGCTGTGGATGGCTTCGATGAAGTTGAGTTCGGCCTTCCTGTCAAGGTAACGAAGGATAGCAAATCAATTCGTATTAAGGCAAATTTCGATCGACAGGATGATGATCATATCTGGATTCGTTGTCATTTAGAGACCGATCTCACAAACTCTTCAGGCGAGGTGTTTGGGGAGCCAACGATTCATCATCGAGGTATTGTCCGACTACTGAAATCCGGAGGGTCCCCTGAACCTGTTGAGAATCATAGCCTAGGTCTAGTAACAATGTCATCTGCTATTCATGGTCCGAGTTTCGTCTATGAACGGATGTTCCACGGTCCTCGATTCCAAGTCCATGGAGGAGTTATTGGAGGCATAGATGTGGATGATGACAGAGGTTTAGATGGACACTTACTCCGTCGAGATGAACTTCCCAATCAGGAATTGTTTGCCGGAGAATCTCAAGGTAAGCGTATGCAACTGGAATTCCTTCCCATGGTAGTAGAGGGGTGCTTGCAGAATGCAGGTCTGGTATCCATGGAGGTGGATGGATTAGAATCTCTACCCGTTGGCATTGAACATTTAGACATGGATATCTCTTCCTTCTCTGGATCATTGAGAGTTAGAACAGTTCGTCGAAGTATCGATGATCAAGGTATTACACTACATGATGCAGTTGTGGTAAACGAGGATAATGCGACAGTGATGCATATTTCGGGTCTACGCCTTAAGGGCATGGCTCCAATTCCAGAGGATGAAAGATTCACTTTCTCGGATGCATAATGGGGGCGAGAATCTGCGGGATAGACCGCATCATGTTGAATCAGGAATCTCTTCAGTACAACTCTGTTGGATTGAGGTCAGATCCGATCTCGATACAGATGCTGATGAATTGCCATTAATCAATCAGTTCCAGATTAATCGCATGCTCCCTAAAAGACGGAATCAGCATATCGCTGGACGACGTTGTATTACCGATTTAATTCGAAAGAGAGGTTTGAATCCATCATTAGGCAAATTGAATCTAACCTCTGATGGTTTACGATTTACTTGTGAAGATGATACGGAATTTGCGGTGAGTATCGCGCATAGTGAAACCCTAGCTGTAGCAGCGTTATTTGATGGTGGCAAAAGAATTGGAATTGATTGTGAGCCATTAAATCGGGACATTTCTGATGGAGCATTACAGGAGTTTTGTACACCTGAAGAGATCCAAGTTTTGCTTAATGAATCACATTCAATGAGGCTTCATTATTGGATGGTGAAAGAAGCTGTGGGGAAAGCCACTGGGGAGGGTATGGCTGCATCTCGCCGAATTCGGGTTGCATCTAACGAAGCTACGTTGGACTTGATTCAATACAGCATTCGTAGTATTCCAGAACCAATAATGAATCATCAAGTTGTCATAGCAACTCTTCATTCCGATTCGCCATAATCAACCAGTTTTTGCGCTCGAGTAGGAGTCATCAGTAGTACGGCTCCTAAAATGAATAACAAAATCATGTAACAAGCAAAATCACCAGGAACGCGGCCGGTTGCATCTTCCCCGCCTAGGAGACTAAGATAGAGTCCTGTGTTCAATGGCAGGAATACGAATACCATGATGAGTCCGAGAATCTGTCTGGGCCTCATGATACTTCGAAGAAGTAGTCATTCATCAACCGTAGGTATCGAGCATAAACAAATGAGATGTGAGAAGAATACAAGTCATTATTTGATAATCATCGATAGTAATAGGTATGCACAATCGTCGTAGTGTTGTCGAAATTGTCTCGACTCATATTGTCCGCGAAGGAGGTGGATTCAGGGTTCGTCGGCCATATCGGATGGGGCGCGTCATGAGCCCGTTTCTACTAATCGACGAAATGGGTCCTGTGGATTATGGCCCAGGTGAAGCATTGGGTGCTCCATGGCACCCTCATCGTGGATTTGAGACTGTCACATATCTCTTGGACGGCAGGATGAGGCATGAGGACAGTGCAGGTAACAGCGGGGAATTGAATCCCGGTGATGTTCAATGGATGACTGCAGGTCGCGGAATTATTCATTGCGAAGAACCACATGAAGATTTTTTGAAAACAGGGGGTAGAACCCATGGTTTCCAGATATGGGTAAACCTTCCAGCAGCACACAAGATGATGGACCCAAGGTACCAAGAGGTCCCCTCTTCTGCCTCACCCACAGTCGAAAAGAATGGCGTATGGGCTCGTGTTATTGCCGGGGAGTGTATGGGTGTTACATCATCGATTGATACTATGATCCCAATTACGTTGATACATGTAAAAATGGAATCAGGGAGTCGCCTAATCCAATCTTTTGAACCTCAACTAAATGGGATGATTTACATGTTCGGTGGTGAAGTAAACATCTCCGATGAATTACGAGTAAACAGTCAATCTCGTATACCCGGATTAGGGACCAGGCAAGTGATTCGTGATGGAGAGCTAGCTCTTCTTTCGGAAGGCAATGAGATTGTTATTGAATGCAATTCTTCTTCTGAATTCTTGATTCTTGCCGGGCCCGAATTGAATGAACCAATTGCTCGTCACGGGCCTTTTGTGATGAATACAAGAGAGGAGATCATTCAGGCTTTCACGGATTATCAGAATGGAACATTCGCGAATTGAATATGTAGGCTAACATGTATTCGTTTTTTTGGAAGTGCGCTCGCCGGGGTGGGTGGAAATTTGACTCAGCCTATTGATTCTTGAGAATCTGGTACTTTATCTTAGCAAGACCAGGCGCCATCCGCCCATTCGTAAACAGATAAACT
>MDSW01166185.1_pt1 | contig 13120 bp, 10 predicted proteins | sample 811171 | NCBI WGS metagenome assembly MDSW01 (sample SAMN05326641, study PRJNA326480) | marine metagenome | isolation source: seawater | place: Atlantic Ocean: North West | collected 2012 | reverse complement strand
TTTATAATTTTTTAGATCATCTTGAAAATCCATTAAAGTTATTCAACAAAGAGTTAAAAAATGTAAAAAACCTCGCAATAATTTGTGAGGATATAAATCTAAGTAAAAAAATTGATTGTCAACATTTTTCTTCTTGGAACCACAAGTCGTTGTTATTTCTATCAAAAAAAATTGGATATACCATTATTGATAAACCATTTAGGTTAAGTAATTCAATTTTTAAACTTTATATTCTAAAAAAACATTAAAAAATGGAAGAACAACTAATCACAGATTTTTTGGAACACAATAGGCCAGATAACTTACCAAAAAGATACCTAGAACTTCCGGTTTTTGATAAAAATTATAATTTAAAAAAAAATATAATCTTTTACAAAAAATGGGATAATTATTCAAAAAAACTAAAAGATAAACAAAAAATCTTAAGACTTTACGATTACTTTCTAGGAGAGTTAACAACTTATTTAAATAAGTATCATAATAGAAATTACTCAAAAAGATTTTGGTCAATCATTTTAGGTCAATGGTTATTTAAGTTTATTTCACCTGTTTATTTCAGATGGAATTTAATTAGCTCTCTTAAGAAAAAAAAATATATCTTTTTACAAAAAGAGATTAACTCAAATGATGTTATCCCGTTAGGAATTGAAGATTTCGCTAGAATGTCAAATACTAATTATTGGAATCACTATATTTATACCCAAATAATCAAGCACTCTTTCTCAGATAAATTAACAATGAAGAAAGTGGGAAAAATAACAAAAAATAACGAGAGAGATTTGCTTTATCAAAAATTAAAAACAACAAACATGAAAGAAAAATTATCTTTATATATTCAAAAATTTTTTAACTTTTTTCCTCAAAATAAAAGTACACTTATATTTTCAACTTACATGTCAAATTTGCAGGAAATGAAGCTTAATTTATTAACAAATAAATCTTTATTATTCTACAAGATGCCCAGGCCCTATTTACTTTTTGAAAAAAGGAATCTCTTTAATATAAAAAGAAAATATCTCAAAAAATTAAAATCTTCTAAAAATAGTTTAGAAAATTTCTTAAGTGTTGAAATATTGAAATGTCTTCCTTCGTCATATTTAGAAAATTTTTATGAAATAGAAAATATAGTAAAAAAAATTCCTTTTCCTAAATCACCGAAAAACATATTTACTACACTTGGAATTTACAGAAGTACTTTAATGGACAGATACATTGCTAAAAATGTAGAAAATGGTTCGTCTTTAATATTAGCTCAACATGGGGGACTATATTTTCAAGAAAAAATACATTTTTCCTCAATCCATGAAGTAAATATATCTAATAAATATTTATCATGGGGAAATATAAAAAAAAAGAAAGTTTTGCCAATCGGAATAATAAAAAATTTAAAAACTAATTTTAAAGTATCAAACAATATTATATTGGAGGTAAGAAAGCGAAATAAGTATGTTGGAGAAATCAAACTTGACAGTGGGTTCTCTGAAAGTAAAAAATATTTTAATGAATTATGTTATTTTTTTAAACTTTTAAAAGGCAATAAGATTTGTGAAAATTTATTCGTTAAACTTCATGAAACAGAATCTCTTTGGAATGAAAAAAAACAATTTATATCTCATAATTCAGAATTAAATTTTTTAGATAAGAGAAAAAAAATGATTGAAGAAATAAACTCTGCAAAATTAGTTATTCATACCTACTGTGGAACAGGACACTTAGAGTCTTTATCTATAAATAAACCGACTTTAATTTTTTTTGTTCATAATCTTAATTTTTTTGATAGAAAAACAAGAAATTATATTAAAGAATTCATCAAACTAGGTATTGTTCATAGATCTCCACAAAGCCTGTTTAAAATGTTAATAAGTTTGGAAAATAGCAAAAATATTGAAAGATGGTGGAACACAAATAAAAGGCAAAATTTATTGAGAAGGTATAGGGATGATTATGGTTTCTTGAGTAAAGATAAAATATCTAAATTAAAAAGTATAATAAATGAAAAATAAAAATTATTTAATTACAGGTTCAGCTGGATTTATAGGCTTTCACTTATCGAAAAAACTTCTTTCTGAGGGTTTTAATGTATTAGGTGTCGATAATCTAAATAATTATTACGATCGAAAAATAAAACAAGATAGAAATAATATTTTGAAAAAATACAAAAATTATAGATTTAACAAAATTGATATTAAAGATTACAAAAAGTTAGACAGGATTTTTAAAAAAAATTCTATCCATGGTGTTGTAAATTTAGCAGCTCAAGCAGGTGTGAGATATTCATTAAAAAATCCAAGATCATATATAGAAAATAATATAAATGGCTTCTTTAATATATTAGAGTTATCAAAAAAATATAGAGTAAAAAAATTTATTTACGCCAGCACAAGTAGTATTTATGGTTTACAAAAAAAATTTCCTTTAAAAGAAAATTTTAATACAGACAATCCAATTCAATTATATGCTGCAACAAAAAAATCTAATGAGTTAATGGCAACATCTTATAGCCATCTTTACAAAATGGATACTATTGGCTTAAGGTTCTTTACTGTGTATGGACCTTGGGGACGACCTGACATGGCCCTGTTTAAATTTACAAAAAATATCATCAAAGGAAAACCTATTGAAGTATTTAATAAAGGCAAGCATGAGAGAGATTTTACTTATGTTGATGATATCGTAAATGGAATATTCAATATTATAAATAATAAGAAATCTAGATTTGGTGCAAAAATTTTTAATATAGGAAATGGAAAAAAAATAAAATTACTTAAATATATTCAGTTAATTGAAAAAAATTTGGATCGAAAATCCAAAAAAAAATTTTTACCATTACAAAAAGGTGATGTAATAAAAACACTTTCCGATACTAAATTAATTAAAAAACACTACAATTATCAGCCAAAAACAAACGTAAGCTATGGAGTAAAAAAATTTATTGAGTGGTATATTTCTTACTTTAAATAAAATGCAGAGAAATACATTATTATTAATCGATTTAAGTGAAAATCTAAATTTTGAGGAAAAAAATAAAGAATTTATTTATCTTAACAAAGGAAATATTCGTCTTAATAACTGCAAGCAAATAAAACTAAAAGACTTTGTGAGTTTAAGAAAAAAAATTTACAGTAATTTTATAAAGAAATTAAAAAAATTTATATTATTAAATGAAAAAAAAAATTTTTTTTTATCAGAAATGGAAATTTTTAATCTTAGGAACGACAGATATGATTTCCCAGATCGAATATTGAATTATTTGATTATTAAAGAATTGATATCTAAGAAAAAATTTAAGAAAGTTAAGATTATTTCAGATAATAAAGTAACACTTAAAATTTTTGACAATTTAAATGTCGAAATTGAAAAAAAAAATTTATCAAAATTTGATTTAAAATTCCGTTTACCTCATTTGAAAATTATTAAATTTTTAATCAAAGCAATGATTTTAGTCTTTTATTGCAAACTTTCAAAATTTAAAAAAAAAGAAAAAAGTGAAAAAAATACTTTTTATTTATCACTCTATCCAAATAAATATTTTTATGGCAAAGAAAATTTTTTTGAAAAAAAAAACAATATTTGTAATTTTCTAATGAGTGATGAAACACATCTTAATTTTAATTTAAGAAAATTATTACATTTTGCAAAGGTAACAAGTGAAAAAAATGTTGTTAACGTAGAGCAATATATCGAAGTCTCTGATATTTTTTTACTTATGCTTAAGCATCTATACAATATATTAACCTTTAAAAATTTAAGAAAAATGGAAATTAATCTCCAGGGACTAGACCTTAAAGAAGTATTAAATGACATTTATATTGGTAGCTACATAAATCGATCAAAACTTGAAGTGTACTCTAAGGCTATTCCAAGATTCTTGGGGGCAAATAAAGTTTCAAATTTTAAACTTTATTTATTTGAATATAGTTTTGGATATTTTTTAATAAGAACTATAAAGGAATTTTCAAATAAGATTAAAATATCTGGTTATCAACACGGTTTATTTTCAAATAACTTAATGTGGTTTGATTTAATAAAATCTTTAAAATATAAAAAAATATATACTCCTGACGAAATTTATTGTCTTAATAAATATTGTCTTAAAGATTATAAATTAAAATATAAAAATACAAAAGTTTCTATTATTAATTTTGAGAAGAAAAAAAGAAATTATGATTTTATAAATTGTATAAAGATTAAGAAAAAAACTAATAGGGTATTGATTTTATCTGGCCTCCATGATGTAAAAGATTTATATCTTTATGCAAAAAATACTTTAAATTTTGACAAGAAAGATATTTTTTATTTTAAACTTCATCCTAAAAACAAATTTAATTTTATCTCTGATGCAAAAATAAAAAAAATTAATAATTTTGAAAAAAAAACATTTTCTAAAGTAATTGTATCGCAAACCTCCTCGCTCTCATTTGATTTTTTAAGTTTAAAGCGTAATTTTTTTGTTATTGATTTTGATTATAAGCAAAATTATATTTCAACATATTTAAATAAAAACAAAAATATTAATTTTTTAAAAAACTAAATGAAAAAATTTCTAGTCAGTAATATTTAATTCAAAAATTAGACAGTCAAATAAAGATTTTAGTTTTTTGTTCTACTTTATTTTTGAATAGTTTTCATTTTCATAAATATGAATTAATTTGTTACAGCAAGTATCTAAATCAAATTTTTTGATAGAGTCCAAACAATTATTTTGCATGTCGTTTATTATTGATTTATTTTCTTTAATTTGATGAATTTTGTTAACTAACTCAGACACATCATTTTCTTTAATTAAAAAACCATTAAATTTATCTTTAATAATTTCGTTAGCACCTTTACCAGCGAATGAAATAATTGGTACCTTTGACGCAAGGGCCTCTATAAACGTAATTCCAAAAGACTCAATTCTAGATAAATTTAGGTATATATCTGAGGATTTATAATGATTAATTAGAGTCGAATGAGGAAAAAAATCTTCATCAATATTTTCAATATTATCTATAATTTCGAATAAATTAGAATTAGATCGTATAAATTTATTTTTATATAAAAGTTTTGAATTTTCACCAATTATTTTCCATTTAAAATTTATGTTTTTGTTTATCAAATTTGAAGAAACTTGTTCAATTAAATCGAGGCCTTTTTTTTTCTCAGCAAACCTTGCAACAGTTATAAAAGATAATAATTCATTATTATGTTTTCTAACCGTAATGGTTTTTTCAAATTTTTCAATATTTACACTATTTGGAAAGTAGATTAGTTTTTGTTCTTCCACTCCTAAACTAATCAAGTCTTCTCTTATTGTCTCTGAAAGATAAGTAAATTTATCTATATTTTTTATAGTTTTTTTTAAAAAGGAGTCATACTTTTTGTTTAATCTATAGCCGTAATCAATTAAGGGATCAACTTGTAAATCTACACCATGAAACGTTACAATAATTTTTTGGTTAAATTTCTTAAGAACATTGATAAGTATTAAACTTTTGAAATTTAAAAAATTGAAATGCCAAATATCAATATTATTCGTTTTTATCATTTTTGATATATAAGGATTTAAAATAAAAAAAATATTTAAATTTAAGTAGTACTTAAAAAAAAAAAACTATATTAAATAATGATTTTTTAAATACAATAATTTCATATCTATTATTTTTTATATTTGTTTCGTTATATAAAAATAATTTTATATTTTTTCCTGTTTTAGAAAGTTTATTTGCTATGTTGTGAACCTGAACTTGAACACCCCCAGCTTTAGGAAAAAAAGTACCAAGGATAAATGCTATATTCATATTTAAACAATGAGTAAATTCAATTAATATAAGATTAAGTTTTATTAATAAACAATAAATTAAATCACTTTAAAAATAAGGTTAATTTATGATCTGGTGTTTAAAAAAATTACTGCTATTTGAGTACTTTTATAAAATTTTGAAAATGAGGGAAAAAAGTAAATTTTTTTACTTGCTTTTTAGCAACCAATCTTTTTTGAAATAATTCCTCTTCACTTGAATTTATAAATTTGTCAAAAGCTTTATTTAGACTTTCAGAGTTATTATTTTTAAATAAAAAACCACCTTTTCCATTAACCAAAAACTCCTCAGGTCCGTTTTTGCAATCAGAAGCGATTATATTAACATTACAAGATGCAGCTTCAACCATAACAAAACCAACCTCTTCCCAAAGAGAAGACAATACGAATGCCTTTGCATACTTTAAAAACTTATAAATATTTCTTTGATGACCAATTAGAATTACATCTTCATATAAATTAAATTTTTTAATTTGACTGATCAATTTGTCTTTTAATTCTCCATCACCAATAATAATCAATCTATAGTCTTTATATTTTTTTTTCATTAAGGCAAAATTTTTTATTAAAAAAGAAAAATTTTTTTGCCTTGTTAATCTTCCAATACAGACTATATAATTTTGATTAACGATATATTTGGGAACGTTTTTATCATTTTTTAATTTGATTAATTCATTATAATTAATTATTGGATCATTAAGAATATACATTTTTTTTTCGTCAAAAATTTTTAAAACTTTAAATTGCTCATATAAACTTTTCGTAGGAAAGGTAATCTTGTAAATTTTTTTTGATGCAATCTTCCAAAATAGTGTTCTAAAAAAATTCATTTTAGGATACCCAGAAATTCTCAAAATAATTTTTGTCTCAAATTTGAAAATATAATTTAAAAAAATCGGTAGGGAAGTTATTAACTGAGTAATTAAAAAATCTGGTTTTTCTTTTTTAATTAAATTTAATAAAGGTATAAATGAAAAAAAAAAAATTATTAAATAGCTTAAACGACTATTAAAAAAACCTCTTTTTGGCAAATATCTGTGAAATTTGATTCTACTTAGACTTATATATCTATTCTTTTTTTCATATTCTTTCCATTCACCCACAGCATCAATAATTTTAGTTCTAATACTATTTTTTGAGTATTTCTCCAAGATATCAGCAGAATTAATTACTGCTTTGATTGTCCCCACTTTGCCAATCCATGGAGCCCAATAAAATATTTTCATAATTTTACCATTTTATTATTAATCTATATATAGGAATTATTAAATCTAAAAAATGGTAAAAATAAAATCTAATCTTAAAAGTAAAAAAAATCTTGTAATCTTTTCACCCTCAATTGATCGAGGAGGAGTAGAAAAAAATTTATTTTTGATAACAGAGTTTTTAAGTAAAAGATTACCAAATATATGTTTAATTACCTCAAATTTTAAAGATAAAAAAAAGTTTAGTAAAAAAATAAAGATTTACACTCCACTTAAAAACTATTTAAATTTTAAAAACAGACTTTTAAGGAATATTATATGCACAATCATATTATTAAGATTAATTTTAAAAAAAAAACAATTTTCATTATTATCTTTTAACGCAAACATATTCGCAACCATCATTGCAAAAATATTTTCTATTAATATTATCGTAAGGATCAACACTTCTCATAAAAAGTGGTCTACAAATTTTTTTAAAAAATCTATATTTAAATTTTTTTTAAAATATCCAGATGAAGTAATTGTAAATTCTAGAGAACTTAAAAAAGAAATCGACAAAGAATTTAATGTCAATTCAGAGTGTATTTACAATCCTCTAAATAAATCCGAAATTTTAAAGTCTATAAAAACAAAAAAAAATATGTTTGGTGTTGATAAAAAAATTTTAAAAATTTTATTTATTGGAAGATTGGTTGATCAAAAAGATCCATTCACTTTTATAAAAGCGATTAGAAATATACCAAAAAATATAAAATATAAATCTTTCATTGTTGGGAGTGGTCACCTAAAAGAGGAAATTTTAAAATTTATTAGAGAAAATAATTTAAGTGATAAGTTGATACATATAGATTACACTAGAAAAGCAATGCAATATTTAAATCAGTGTGATTTATTTATTCTTTCTTCTAAATTTGAGGGATTGCCTAATGTTTTATTAGAAGCTCAGCTTTTAAAAAAATTTATTATATCGACTAATTGCCCAACAGGTCCAAAAGAAATTTTACTTAATGGTAAAGCAGGAGACTTAATAGATTCAAATAATCCAAAAACTTTAACACAAAAAATAATTAATTTTCATAAAAATAGAAAGAAAATATTAAAAAAAAAAAAAATTTTACTTGGTTATAACCAACTGCAAAGATTTGATTTTAATGTAAATTGTAAGAAATATCTTAATTTAATTAAAAGGGTCATATGAAAAAAAATTTGATATTTTTTTTACCAAATTTCAATCCTGGAGGTGCTGGAAATTCTATATTAAATATATGTAAACATTTAAATCAAAAAAAATATAAAATTTATGTTATTTCATTAAAAAAAAATTTCTATAAAAAAGAACTTATGAAATATTGCTGTGAAGTAAAAGAAATCGATCAATTAAAAACTTTCTTTTCATTATTTGAATTAGAAAATTATTTCAAAAATTTTGACAAAAGTAAAACTCTAATAATATCAAATATAAATTATGCAAATGCACTATTTGTGGTTTTTTTTAAGATTATTCATAAATACAAAATTGCTGTAATTGAAAGAACACCTTACCAGGAATTGAATATCTATTATGGAATTAAAGATTTCTTTAAAAAGCTGATTATCAAAATTATAATAAAAATCTTTTATAAAAGAGTTGATGCTCTTATTGCTAATTCAAAAAAAACTGCAAAAGATTTTGAAAAAATAATCAAAAAAGATTGTCAATTTGTTTATCCTTTAACAATTGACAAAAAAATTAATGTTAAAAGAAGAGTAAATTTAAAAAAAAGTGTAAAACTTCTCACGATAGCTAGATTGTCAAAAGAAAAAAAGTTAGAAGATCAAATTAATGCATTAGCAATTATTAAGAACCGTAAATTTTCTCTAAATATCGTTGGAGATGGTTTGTTAAAAAAAAAATTACAGACTCTCATAGATAAGTTGAACGTAAACATTAAGATTATACCATACTCAAAAAAAGCAAAAAAAAAATTTCTCATTGAGTCAGACTTATATATCTGCTCCTCGGATTTTGAGGGTTTCCCAAATACTGTTGTTGAGGCAATAAATTATGGTTTGCCTGTTGTATCATCAGAAAATCATGGTGCAATTAAAGAAATTCTTCTTAATGGTAAGGGTGGTGACTTTTATGAAGCAGGAAATATTAAAGATTTATCGAATAAGATTTGCAATGTAGTTAGTAATTACAAAAAAGGATTAAAAAAAAATAGAAAAGCGAAAGATAATTTAGATAGATTTTCAACAAGCAATATTAAGAAGTATGAAAAAATTTTTGATAGATCTCTAACCAAATAAATTATGATTAACAATAAAATTAACTTACTAGATTGTACTTTAAGAGATGGGGGATACTATAATAATTGGTTTTTTGAGAAAAAATTAATCAATGAGTATTTAAGAGTAATGAGTTTGATAAAGATTGATTATGTTGAAATTGGATTTAGATTTTTAGATAAAGTAAAAACAAAAGGACCTTGTGCATATTCTGAGGAAATCTTTTTGAGAAGTTTAAAAATACCCAAAAATCTTAAAATTGGTGTGATGGTAAATGCTGCTGATTTTGTTGGCCAAAAGAATATAATAGAGCTGGCAAAAAAAAATTTTAAGCCAAAAAGAAAATCAATAATTTCATTGGTAAGACTTGCTTGTCATTCTCACGAAGTGAAAGAAATTTTACCACTTATAAACTGGCTTAAAAAATCAGGATATAAAGTTGGTGTTAATATTATGCAAATACCCGAATTATCTTCACGTGAGATAAAGAGTGCTGTTAAAGAGATTAAAAAAACGAAAGCAGATATTTTATATTTTGCTGACAGTATGGGCAGTCTAGACTCATCTCAAACAAAAAGGATTGTTAATCAAATAAAATTAATTTGGAAAAAATCTACAGGCATTCATACTCATGATAATATGGGTAAAGCGCTAGAAAATTCAATTACAGCAATTGACAATTCAGTTAATTGGGTAGACTGTACTGTAACTGGAATGGGCAGAGGGCCAGGGAATACTAAAACTGAATATTTAATTCTTGAATTAAATAGGAAAAAGGAACATTTAACCAACTTATTAAATTTAATCAAAAATTATTTTGAACCTCTTAAAGAAAGATATAAATGGGGATCAAACCCATTTTATTACTTTGCTGGATTAAATTCTATTCATCCAACTTTTGTACAAGAAATGTTAAATGATAATGGATTTGATCCAGAGGATATATACTACAATTTAAAAAATTTAAGTACAGTAGGAGGTAGAAAATTTAGTAAAGAGCTAATTTCTCTTGGAAAAAATTACTATAGTAAAATTAATAAAGGTACTTGGAATCCAATAAAGGCTATTAAAAATCGTAATGTTTTAATAATTGGACCCGGTATTTCAGCTCTTAAATATAAATCAAAAATAATTAGGTTTATTAAAAAAAACAAACCTGTTGTTCTTGTCTTAAATGCAATCAACCCAATCCCAAAAAAATTTATTTACGCTAATGTTGTATGCCATACTTTAAGATTGTTATCTGATATTAATAAATATAAAAAAACAAACAATTATTTAATCACACCTTTCTCAAGTTTTTCAAATAACATAAAGACAAAAATTCAATCAAAAAAAATATTAGATTTTGGAATACAAGTTAAAAATAATAAATTTAAATTTTATACAAATTATGCTGTTTTACCAAATTCTTTAGCTATAACATATGCCCTTGGAATTTGTACCAGTGGAGAGTGTAAAAAAATTTTTTTGGCAGGATTAGATGGTTATAACAAAACTAGCCCAAAGAAGTTTGAAATGGATGAAGTTTTACAAAATTACAAGCTAGAAAAAAAAGCGATAAAAATAGCAACTTTAACACCGACAAATTATAAACTAAAAGAAATTAAAATATAAAAATGAACGATTTTTTATTGGTTATTCCCGCTAGATATAAATCTAAGAGATTACCTGGTAAACCTTTAATTAATATAAAAGGTATACCAATGATTATTAGAACATTTAATCAATGCAAAAAAGTCGTTCATCACTCAAGAATTTTAGTCGCGACTGATAATAAAAAAATTTTAAATTTGTGCAAAAAAAATAATATTAATGTAATGATGACATCTAATAAGTGCCTCACGGGAACAGACAGAGTCGCCGAAGTAGCTAGAAAAATTAAAAAAAAATTTTATATAAATGTTCAAGGCGACGAGCCAATATGTAATCCTTCAGACATAAAAAAAATTATAAGAACTGCCAGAAAATATCCAAATAAAGTAATTAATGGTTTTACAAAAATAAAAAATAAAAATATGTTCTACTCACCTCATGTTCCTAAAGTGATATTTAGAAAAGGTGGAAACTTAATTTATATGTCAAGAGCACCAATACCTTCTAATAAAAAAGGATCTTTTATAAGAGGATGGAGACAAGTGTGTATTTACTCTTTTCCTTATAAATCGCTCAAGATCTTTTCAAATTTAAAAAAAAAAACAATTTTAGAAAGAATTGAGGATTTAGAACTGAATAGATTTATTGAAATTGGTCATGAAGTGAAAATGATTGAAATGTCCAATAGATCGGTTGCTGTAGATACTAAAGGTGATTTAAAAAAGGTTGTGAAATTAATAAGATAAGTTCTTATTTTATTTTATACAAAATTATAAAATTATAAAATTTTGAATAAAATCTTAAGTCAAAAGTGAAAACAAAACAAAAAATATTTCTAGCAAAGATAATCTTTAAAATTATAAGAATTTTTTTTCCTAAAAAAATTAAAGTAAAAAGAAATGATATTGAATGGAATTTAAATCTCTCTGAGGCGATAGATTTGCATGTTTTTATTTTTGGAAGTTTTGAAAAAGAAATTACAAATATAGCAAAAAAACTTCAATTACAAAAATATAATCAAATAATTGATATTGGTGCAAATTTTGGTGTGCAATCATTACAGTTTGCAAAAAATTTTAACGACTCAAAGATTTATTCAATAGAACCAACTAATTATGCATTCAATAAATTTATAAAAAATTTAGAGTTAAATCCAAAATTGTCTAAAAATATCTATCCATTTCAAATGTTTTTAGGATCAAAAGAAAAAGAAATGCCCACTTCTATTTATTCAAGTTGGAACTTAGAGTCAAAAGAGACAAAACATTTTAAACATTTAGGTGAAAAAAAAAGCACAGAAAAATCAAATTTACTAACATTAGACGAGTTTATTGTTTTAAACAAAATTTCCAATGTTGATTTTATTAAGTTAGATGTAGATGGATTTGAATATAATGTTTTAAGCGGAGGCATGAATTTTCTAAAAGAAAAAAAACCACCAATTTTCATGGAATTGGCTCCTTATCTTTATAATGAATATGGATATAACACAGAAAAGATTCTTAAATTAATTAATTCTTTGAATTATAACTTTTATGATTTAAAAAAATTAAAAAAGATTTTTGATATTGATCAAAAAATTTCAAATATTAAAGATGGTTCTAGCGAAAATATTTTATTAATGTAAATCCATGGATTTAGTAAGTGTAATTATCCCTTTCTATAAAAAAAAGAAATATATATCTGAAACTGTAAGTTCTGTTTTAGAACAAACTTACGAAAACATTGAAATTATAATTGTATATGATGACCTGGAAAAAAATGATCTTAATTTTTTAAGAAAAAACTTTTCAAACAACTCGAAGATAAAAATAATAATAAATGATAGAAATTTAGGTGCTGGTCTTTCAAGAAACAAAGGTATTGCAGTCGCAAAAGGTAGATATGTCGGTTTTATAGATGCAGATGATTTATGGAGTAGAGAAAAAATCTCAAAACAAATTACATTTATGAAAAAAAATAATTTTAAAATGTCACATACTTCTTATAAAATTATTAATGAAGAGGGTGAAATATTGAATATACGTAAATCAAGATATTTTAACAATTACAAAAATATTTTAACCTCATGTGATATCGGATTGTCTTCTGTTCTTCTTAAAAAGACGCTTATAACAGGGGAAATTAAATTTGCGAATTTAAAGACTAAAGAAGATTTTGTGTTATGGCTAAAAATATTGAAGTCTGGTTTTGAAATTGGAGCTGTGGAAGAACCACTTATGTCGTGGAGAAAGACTAAAGGTTCACT
>MDSW01036981.1_pt1 | contig 13122 bp, 16 predicted proteins | sample 811171 | NCBI WGS metagenome assembly MDSW01 (sample SAMN05326641, study PRJNA326480) | marine metagenome | isolation source: seawater | place: Atlantic Ocean: North West | collected 2012 | reverse complement strand
TTTCAATTATGCTCATAAAATATTATATCATATTATTGATATACTTTGTTTAAGTCTATATATGTAATTAAAAGTGAGCGTAAATTTTAATCAATTAGCAAATGCGGTAAGATTTCTATCAGTCGATGCTGTGCAAAAAGCAAATTCTGGTCATCCTGGTATGCCAATGGGTATGGCTGATGTTGCTACTGTACTTTTCAAATACCACCTGAGGTTTAGTCCAAAAAATCCTGAATGGATCAACAGGGATAGATTTATTTTATCTGCAGGTCACGGTTCGATGTTACTTTACTCTTTACTTTATTTAACAGGTTACAAAAGCATTTCTCTTGAAGATATAAAAAGTTTTAGACAATTAAATTCTATTTGCGCGGGCCATCCAGAATATAAAAAAGGCACTGGGATTGAAACAACTACCGGACCATTAGGTCAAGGATTAGGGAATGCAGTTGGAATGGCTATTGCAGAGGAAATCTATAGGAAAAAATTTGGATCTAGCATTATTGATAATAAAACTTACGTCATTGCAAGTGACGGGGATCTAATGGAAGGTATTAGTCACGAGGCAATGAGTTTGGCAGGGCATCTTAAATTAAAAAATTTGATTGTTTTTTTCGACAATAATAAAATTTCAATAGATGGCTCAACCTCATTAAGTGTCTCTGATAATTATAAAAAAAGATTTGAGTCTTACGGATGGAATTTTTTAGAAATAAATGGACATACTGAAAAACAAATACTGAAAGCGATTAATAAAGCCTCTAAATCTAAAAAACCTACTGTCATATCATGCAAAACCATAATTGGTTTTGGATCTCCTAATAAATCGGGTAAAGCATCTTCTCACGGCTCTCCTCTAGGTGATGAAGAAATTGCTTTGGTTAGAAAAAAACTTAAATGGAAGAGTAAACCGTTTGAAATTCCACAAGAGGTATTAGAAGAATGGAGAAAAATTGGTAAAAAAGGTGAAATCTTGGAAAAAAATTGGAAGGAAATGGTAAATAAAAAAAGTTCTAAAGTTAAAAGTGAGCTAGAAAAGAATTTAAACTCTGACTTAGGAGATTTGGAAAGCTTAATTATTAGAGAAAAAACTAAATATTTTGAATCAAAACCAAGCCTAGCAACAAGACAGTGTTCAATGGCATCAATTGAAAGTATTTCTGCTATACTTCCTCAACTTATTGGTGGTTCAGCAGACCTAAGTGGATCAAATAATACAAAAACTAATAATTCTAAAATTATTAATTCTAAAAATTTTAACGGAAATTACATACATTTTGGAGTGAGAGAGCATGGTATGTCTGCCGTAATGAATGGTTTGGCCCTATATGGTGGATTGATACCTTATGGTGGAACTTTTTTAATTTTTTCTGACTATAGTAAACCATCAATAAGATTATCCGCTTTAATGGATCTAAGAGTAATATATGTTTTTTCGCATGACTCCATTGGTTTAGGGGAAGATGGTCCAACTCATCAACCAGTTGAACAACTTGCAGGACTTAGAGCTATTCCAAACTTGAACGTTTTTAGACCTGCTGATATCAATGAGACATTGGAGTGTTGGGAGATAGCTTTAAAAAATTATAATGCTCCAAGTGCGATTGTACTATCTAGACAAAAAGTTCCCTACATCAATCCTAAGAATACAAATGAAAATAAATGTGAAAAAGGGGCTTACGTAGTTAATATCACTTCTCACGAAAGCAAAGTGACTGTAATTGCGTCTGGTTCTGAAGTTAATCTTGCTCTTAAAGTACAAGAGAAACTCAAACAAAATAATATTGACTCCAAAGTTGTTTCAATGCCATGCATGGAGCTTTTTGATAAACAGCCAGAGAATTTTCGTAAAGATATAATTGATGAAGATTCGCTAATTGTTACTTTAGAGGCAGGGAGTATTTTACCTTGGCAAAAATATATAAAAAACAAAGGCATTAATTTAGGTTTAGATAAATTTGGTAAAAGCGCACCTTATAAAGATGTATACAATCATTTTGGTTTGTCTGAAGAAAATATAACTGATTTAATTCAAAAAAAATTAAGAGAATAGTTGAAATAAATGGATAAAATAAATTTTTTTCCTGAAAATTTAAATGTTCGAAATCAAAGTATTATTCTTAGATTGGATTTAAATGTTCCCATTAAAAATAAAATAATTATTGATGATACTAGAATAATACTTTGTCTACCTTTTATAAAAAAATTAATTGAAAAAAAAGCTAAAGTAATAATTATCAGCCACCTAGGTAGACCAGAAGGAATAAGGGACCATGATTTATCTTTGGCGCCAGTTTATAAATATCTTAAAAAAAATCTTCAAACCAATGTGTACTTCTTTATGGGAAACTTTGATGATGAGATAAAGAACAAATTTTCCCACTTAAAAGAGGGAGAAGTATTATTAGTTGAAAATATAAGATTTTTTAAAGAAGAAACAGATAATGATGAAAATTTTTCAAAAAAATTAGCTTCGATTGGTAATATTTATATTAATGACGCTTTTTCTTGCTCTCATAGAAAACAGTCATCGATACATAAAATAACAAAGTTTATAGATAAAAGCTTTGCTGGTCCTCTTTTAAGGAAAGAAATAAATGCCATTGATCTTATTGTTCATAAAAATAAAAACCCAGTAACATGTATTATTGGAGGCTCAAAAATTTCAACAAAAATAAATGTAATATCAAGTCTTATAGAGAAAATTGATAATCTTGTAATAGTCGGAGCTATGGCTAATAATTTTTTTATTTATAAAAGTTTTAAAGTTGGAAATTCAATAATAGAGAATAATACGAATGAAATTATCAAAAAAATTTATAGTAAAGCTAAAAATTATAATTGTGAAGTTATAACCCCGGAAGATTGTATTGTCAGTAAAAGCTTTGAAGGAGAGGGGAAAAACAAGAAATTAGATCAAATTCAAGAAAATGATATAATTTTAGATATTGGAACTCATACAATTAAAAAAATTCAAAAAATAATTGATCAATCCAATACAGTATTTTGGAATGGACCAGCAGGATATTTTGAGAACAAAAATTTTCTTAATGGCACTATGTCAATTGCTGAAACCATTTCAAAGAATACTAATCAAAAGACTTTAGTTTCAGTAATTGGAGGCGGAGATACTTTAGCTGCAATTAAAAAAAGTAAAAATAAACTTTATTTTTCTCACTTATCAACAGCCGGTGGTGCATTTTTAGAATACTTGGAAGGAAAAGACTTGCCTGGTCTTAGTGTTTTAAAATAAGTAATCTTCTATGATATTAAATGAAATCGCAAAAAAAATGTGCGCTAAAGGTAAGGGTATTTTAGCAGCCGATGAAAGTACTGGAACAATAGCTAAAAGATTTAAAAGTATAAGCGTAGAAAATTCAGAAAAAAATAGATTAAATTTTCGCCAAACATTATTTAGTGCAAGCGCTATGAAAGATTTTATAGGTGGCGTAATTTTATTTGATGAAACAATCAGACAAAAATCAACTTTAGGATCAACAATACCTGAATTGATTTCAAAACATGGTGCAGTCCCTGGTATTAAAGTCGATAAAGGAGCTAAACCTTTAGCTGGATCAATTGATGAGACAATTACGGAAGGTTTGGATGGTTTAAGAGAGAGATTAAAGGAATATTACAATTTAGGGGCAAGGTTTACTAAATGGAGAGCAGTTTACAAAATTACAGAAAAGTTTCCTTCATCCCAATCAATTAAATCTAATGCTCATGCATTAGCAAGATATGCGGCATTAGTTCAAGAAGCAAAAATGGTTCCAATTATTGAACCAGAGGTTCTAATGGATGGTCCTCACGATATTGATAAATGCTATAAAATCACAACAAGTGTTTTAAATGAGTGTTATAACGAACTAGAAATTCATAAAGTTGATTTGAAAGGTACAGTTTTGAAACCTAATATGATTATACCTGGTTCCGAATGTAAAAATAAAGTTAGCTCAGAAGAAATTGCAAAAAAAACTTTAGACTGTTTAAAAAAGAATGTACCTCAAGCAGTGCCAGGAATAGCCTTCTTATCAGGCGGTCAATCGGAAATTGAGTCTAGTAAAAATTTAAATTCGATTAATAAGATAAATGATAGTAATTTCTTGATCACTTTTTCCTATGGCCGTGGACTACAGGCTAGCGCATTGAAAGAGTTTGGAAAAAATCAAAATAATGTTGAGAGTATTCAAAAAGCTTTCAATCATAGAGCTAAAATGAACGGTTTATCTTCAAAAGGGGAATGGTCTGAGGACTTGGAAAAAGAGTCTGTCGCATAAAAACTTTGAGGAGATTAGTATACTTAATTTCACCACAAAAACTTAATAAAAATTTTTATAAAGATTTAGAAAAGGTTTTATCTTTTAAAAACGTGAAATTTTTCCAATTAAGATTAAAAAACACAAAAAGGAATAATCTTTTTAAAATTACAAAAAAAATAAAAAAAATCACAAAAAAGCATAATGTAAAGTTTATTTTAAATGATAATCCTTTTTTAACAATTACGTTTAAAGCAGATGGTTGTCATATGGGACAACTTGATGGTTCTTTAAAAGCTGCAAGAAAAAAACTAAAAAGTAAAATCTTTGGAATTACTTGTCATAATTCCAAAAATCTTGCAAAAAATGCAATTAAATTTAAAGCAGATTATATTGCATTTGGATCATTTTTTAAATCAAATCTTAAACCCAGTACAAAAAAAGCAAACATAAATATTTTAAAATGGTCTAAAAAGAACATCAAAAAGCCAATAGTTGCAATTGGTGGAATTAATAATTTAAATTACAAAAAATTGTTAAAAGCTGGAGCAAAATATATTGCAATATCGAGTTTTATTTGGGATAACCCCAACTTAAAGCCAGAATTAGCTATAAGAAAGTTCAAATGAAAATAACTGCAAATGAGATAAAACCAGGAATGATAATTGAGCATAAAAACGATTTTTGGAATGTTTTAAAAACTCAACATGTAAAACCAGGAAAAGGGGGAGCTTTTAATCAGGTAGAATTGAAAAGTGTGGTTAAAGGCACAAAATTAAACGAAAGATTTAGATCTAGTGAAACTGTTGAAAAAGCAGAAGTAGATGAAAAAAAATATAATTTTTTATACTTAGATGGAGAAAGTTGTCATTTTATGGACAATCAAACTTTTGAACAAGTTGAAATTCCAAAATCAATAACGGGTGAACACTATAAACTTTTAAAAGAAAATTTAGAGGTCACTATTTCTTTTATGGAAGAAAAACCTATTTCAATTGAATTACCAAATAATATTGAATGTAAAATCGAGAGCACTGATGCTGCGATAAAAAACCAAACAGCTTCCTCCTCATATAAGCCCGCTTTGCTGGATTGTGGTATAAAGATTAATGTTCCTCCGTTTATAGAGAGTGGAGAAAAAATCATTATTGATACCCGAACATTAGAATACGTAAAAAGAGTTAATTGATGAGATTAAATTCTCCTCAAATTAATTTGATTACTAAGGCATGTATGAAAGCATCTAGGTCTTTAATAAGAGATTTTGGAGAAATTGAAAACTTGCAAGTTTCATCCAAGGGACCTGGTGACTTTGTATCTTCAGCAGATAAAAGAACTGAGAAAATAATTATTGATGAGCTTCTTAAAGCTCATCCAGATTATAGTATTTTAACAGAGGAAACTGGTATGATTAATGGTTCTAACAATAAAAATAGGTGGATAGTAGATCCAATAGATGGAACGATGAATTTTTTAAATGGTATTCCGCAATTTGCTATTTCTATAGGTTATGAAGAAAATCAAGAAATTAAATGCGGAGTAATTTTTAATCCGATTTTAAATGAAATGTTTTGTGCTGAAAAAGGTAATGGAGCTTATTTAAATAACTCAAGAATAAGAGTTTCAAGAAAGAAGAAAATTAATGATGCTTTGCTTGTCACTGGAGGTCCAAATCAAAATAGCAAAATCAAAAATAAAATTTTTAAAGAGTATATTAAAGTTTCTGAAAAAGTTACTAATGTTAGAAGATTTGGTAGCGCAGCATTAGATGTTGCATACGTAGCATGCGGAAGATTTGATGGTTATTGGCAAAGAGAACTTAGTTACTGGGACATTGCAGCAGGTGTGATAATTTTAAAAGAAGCAGGTGGATTTATAGATTTTTTTGAAGAAAAAAATGATCATCCATATAAAAAGAATATATTAGCAACAAATTCCTTAATTCATAGCGAATTAAAAGAATTAATTCTAAAAAAAGATATTGAGTAAAAAGAATTATTAATATAAAACACCGCTGATGAAAAAAAAAATACATCCAAATTACCACAAAATAAAAGTTGTCATGACTGACGGTTCGGAATTTGAAACAAGGTCAACTTGGGGTAAAGAAAACGATATATTAAAATTAGACATTGATCCAAAATCTCATTTTGCATGGACTGGTGGGGCTCAGAAAATTTTAGATAAAGGTAGAGTAAGTAAATATAACAAAAAATTTAGTAACCTAAGATTAAAAAAATAGATTATGACAGAAACACCTTTCATGCCAAAAGCAACCGCTGTTTGGCTTGTTGAAAATACTACTTTAACATTCAAGCAAATAGCTGAGTTTTGTAATTTACATGAACTTGAAATCAAGGGGATTGCTGATGGAGATGTTGCAAAAGGCATAAAAGCTTACAATCCAATTTTAGCGGGTCAGCTTTCAAGAGAAGAAATAGAATTATGTTCTAATGATCCAAATAAAAAACTAAGTTTAATTAAAAAACTAGATGAAGTTGAAGTTAAGGAGAGAAAAAAACCAAAATACACGCCATTATCAAAAAGACAAGACCGGCCTGACGCGATTTTGTGGTTATGTAAAAATGCCTCTGAACTTACTGATGGTCAAATTTCAAAACTTGTAGGAAGTACAAAAGCGACGGTGTCTCTGATACGAAAAAGGAGTTATTGGAACTTTTCGAACCTCAAGCCAAGAGATCCGGTTATTTTAGCTCTGTGTACTCAGGAAGCTTTTCAAAAAAGTTTAGACAAAGCTAAAAGAAGAATTGAAAGAGAGAAAAAAGCTAAAATCAGAGAAGAAAAAAAGGCTCAAGCAGCTTCTGTATAGACAAACTAAGTATCAAATGGTAACAACCATAAAAATTAACTGGAGGTTTTTATTAAAATAGATGTAAAAGATAACAATGTTGAGCAAGCTATACGTGTGCTCAAAAGAAAACTTCAAAAAGAAGGATTTTTTAAAGTGATGAAAATGAAAAGCACTTATGAAAAACCTTCTGAAAAAAAAAAGAGGGTTCAAACAGAAAATATTAAAAGAATAAAAAAACTTCAGAAACTAAAAAATAGGTACTAAATTTATTGAATGAGAGGATTATTAATGCCATCAGGTAAAGTGAAATGGTTTAACGCCAAAAAAGGTTATGGATTCATAACAGATAATAAAACAAAAAAAGATATTTTTTTACATGTTTCAGAATTAGAAAATTCAAAACTAAGAGTATTGAAAGAAGAGCAAATAATTTTTTACGATTTGAAAGAAGAGGAAGACAAGCTCCAAGCAATTAATATTAAAAAAAAATAGTTTATCGCGGGGTGGAGCAGTCTGGTAGCTCGTCAGGCTCATAACCTGAAGGTCGTAGGTTCAAATCCTACCCCCGCAACCAAAATTACTGAGGGGCTTTTATTTTATAAATCTTTTAAGTTTTAAGTAAAAATTTAGAAAAGATGAAATTAAAATACCTTTTATACTGTTAGATTGTATAAAGCATAAGAGTGATTGAGAACTGTTACTCCAATACTTTTTATAATTTTCCTCACCATATCCAAAGTCAAAAAATTCAATTTTTTTATTCTGAGATATTTTGATAAGTTCATGTATTAAAACTTTTCCAGGTGAATAACTATTAAATTTGGTTGAGTATATTATAGGCATAAAGTAGTAGAATCGATTATTATTTATAAATCCTAAATTAGCTGCAATTTTTTCACCATTTATTTTTAAAACAGTTAGCATATAGTTTTCCTCTAATTTTTTATAAGTTCTATCATGTAAATTCATTAATTTTTCATTTAAGTCATTTTTTATTTTTTTTTTCTCAAGAGTTAACTTTTTTTGCTTGATAAAGTCACTTGGCTTAAGATCGTTTTGATATTTTGTAAAATGTTCAAATTTTACTTCAAAATCTAGAAAAAGTTTTTTTTCTGTTCTCTTAAATTCTGACAAAAATTTTTTATTCTTTATTGATTTTAAATAATCTTCCATATCACCATTGAGATTTATTTGATAAACTTTTGATTGAAAAAAATTTTTAAGATAAGAAACGAATGGGTTTAGGTTTTTTTCAACATACTCTGGTTGTTTTTTAAATAGTATTAAGTCATAGTATCTTATTTCTCCAAGAATTCTTTTCCATAGTTTATTAAAAGTTATTTCGTTAAGAGTAGATGAGTTCGATAGAATTGGAGCGCAATAATCCGACTCGGTTGTCCCAATCCATTGTAAAATTTTTATACCATAAAGTTTTTTGATCTCTAGTGGACATAAAATAATTGGTAAGCCTTTATTATAAATTACCACAATTAAAATATCTGAACTCTCAGAAAGATTTATTAAATTTTTTATATATTCAATTTTTTGGTAAAAAAAATAATTTTTATTTTTTTCAAAACTGATCCAAAGATTACCCAATTCCTGATCAAATTTTCTGAAAATTTTATATGTAAATTGATCTGACATTATTTTGAAAAATTTTTAAGATTTCCTTTAAATTTAAAACCAGCAGAAACTATTGCTCTTTTACTCTTAAAATTTGAACTTAATGAATATATTATTATTTTTTTGTCTTGGAATTTTCTTCTTATTATCTTTAATAAATTTGTGTAATGTCCTTTTCCTCTCTCACTAGGAATTGTAAAAAAATCAAAAATTAAATATTTTTTTTTTATAAAAATGTTTTTATCAATTTCCTCAATGTTCCATACGTTTCCCTCAAAAAGCCAGCCACTTGAAACCAATTTTTTCTTATAAATTAAAGTCAAAAAATAACACCCTTTGTTAAATCTTTTTTTTTTCTCTTTAAATTCTTTAAAATAAGCATCTATTTCTTTTAATTTTATATCGCGGAGGGAATTAAATTTATAAAATTTATAATTATTTGAAAGTTTAAATTTTATTTTCTTTTCTGCTTCAAAAAGATCAACAGATTTAAAAAATTTTAAAATGTACTTTACTAGGTGTTTCATTAATTATTGATACCACATATATTTTTTCAAGATATATTTAGGAGAAATTAAAAAAATAAAATTTTTCAAATTTTTCCATAAATTTTTATTTTTTACAAAATACTTAAAAGATGAAATAAAATTTTTATCTAATTTAAAGCTTATGAACTCTCTATTATTTAATCTTCTAGTGATATCATCAATCTCACTTTTTCTTAACTTGCTCCTATTTTGTCGTATCCAAAATTTAGTTTCATTAATTTCTTTCGAAATATTTTTAAGAGATAAATTATCCCCATGAATTCGGTAAGTAGCAACTGGACTCTGAACAGCATCAAAATTGCAAATTTTAGATAATTTGTTAAATAAGTCAAAGTCCCCAATATGGTTATATCTTTCATCAAATTTAAGATTATTTTTTTTTAATAAGCTTCTACGTACAACAGCAGTAATTATCCCAATATTATAGTTGGATAAAAGTTTTCCGTAAATTTTTCCAGTGATTAATTTCCTTTTTGAAAGAATTTTTCTCCTCTTTTTATTTTGGTTTAAAATCCATAAATTTCCATAAACCAAACCAACATGCTGATTTTTAAATAACTTAATTTGATTTTTTAATTTATCCTGTTCCCATGTGTCGTCTGCATCAATGAAGGCTATAAATTCCCCTTTACTTTTTTTAATTGCTAAATTTCTAGCACTGTAAAGTGAAGTATGTTTTTTAGAAAAAAAGTATTTAAAATTTGGATTTTTAAATTTTTTAAAAATTTTCTTACTATTATCGGTTGACTTGTTGTCCCAAAAAATCAATTCCCAATTTTTATAAGTTTGGCACGTAACACTTTTTAATGCTTCAAATAAAAATTTTTCTCCATTATAACAATTGAGAATTATGCTTACAAATTTACTCTTTTTTTTCATCTAAAAATTAATTTTTTTTTAAAGTAGAATAAGATATATTTTCTAAAATGAATCTTTTAAAAAAAAATACTGGATTAATTATAAGATTTGATGACATTGCTCCGAACATGAATTGGTTTTATATGGATAAATGTGAAAAACTTTTGGAAAAGTACAATATAAAACCTGTATTAGGTGTAATTTCTAATAATCAAGACGAAAATCTCCTTAAATTTCCCTTTGAAAAAAATTTCTGGGACAAAATAAGAAATTGGCAAAAAAAAAATTGGGAAATTGCGATGCACGGATACAATCATAAATATTCATTTGATACTAAAAAGAAGGACTATTTTAATTATGGTGGTAAATCAGAGTTTTTTGGATATTCATTGAGTGATCAAATTTCTAAGATGAATAGCGCTCTTCAAGTTTTTAAAAAAAACAAAGTAAATATAAGATGTTTTTTTGCTCCCAACCATACGTATGATTTAAACACTTTTGAAGCATTGAAAAAAGTTGGTATAAAAGAAGTAATCGATGGATATGGTCTTATTCCGCATACTAAGTTTGGTATAAAATTTATTCCACAACTTTTTTACAAAAATATTTTTTTTCCTTTTGGAGTCCAAGCGACACAGATTCATATTAACACCTGGAGTGCTGAAGATTTTATCCGATTCAAAAATTTTATTGAAACAAATCATAAGAATATTATTACCTACGATGAAGCATTATCTAAAATAAGTGATAATTTTTTTAGTAAATCTATCAACTATCTAATAGAAATTTTATTAAAAACTTTAAGACTATTTAAACCTGCTAATCCAACCCCTTGACAATGTCCTCTGTCATTTTTTTTGCATCAGCGAACAACATGAGAGTATTGTCTTTGTAAAAAAGTTCGTTATCAACACCAGCGTAACCAGGTGATAAACTTCTTTTAACAAATAATACTGATTTAGACTTCTCTACATCTAATACTGGCATTCCAAAAATTGGGCTTTTTGGATCAGTTTTAGCAACGGGATTTGTAACATCATTTGCACCAATTACAAAAGCCACATCAGCATTTGCAAAATCATTATTAATATCTTCAAGTTCGAATACTTCATCATAAGGAACATTTGCTTCAGCTAGAAGAACGTTCATATGTCCTGGCATTCTTCCAGCAACTGGATGAATTGCATAAGTAACTTTAATGTCATTTTTTTTTAATTTATCTACCATTTCTCTTAGAGCATGTTGAGCTTGAGCAACTGCCATACCATAACCTGGTACAATAATTACTGAAGATGCATTCTTCATCAAAAAAGCTGCGTCTTCTGCATTTCCACTTTTGACTGGTTTGTGCTCTTGTTTTTCTTTTGTGCTAGATGAAGAGGAGTCTGCACCAAAGCCTCCAAGTATAACACTAAAAAAAGATCTATTCATTGCTTTACACATTATATAAGACAGAATAGCACCTGACGATCCAACTAAAGCACCTGTAATAATAAGTGCTGTATTCTCAAGAGTAAAGCCAATACCAGCTGCTGCCCAACCTGAGTAGGAATTTAACATTGAAATGACTACAGGCATATCAGCACCACCAATAGGTATAATCAAAAGAATTCCTATTAAAAAAGAAATACCAATTACAGTCCAAAAAAGTCCAGCGTCTTGGAGTTTACATAAATAAAAAATGATAACAAAAATTCCTATACCTAGAGCAAGGTTGAGAAAATGTTGACCAGAAAATGTTATTGGGGCTCCAGACATTATTCCTCTTAATTTAAGAAAAGCAATTATAGAGCCCGAGAAAGTTATTGCTCCTACTGCTGCTCCAATTGACATTTCAATTAAACTGGCCAATTTTATATCGCCCTTCATTCCTAAATTGAAGGCACCAGGATTTAGAAACGCAGCTATGGCGACAAAAACTGCTGCAAGACCCACCAAACTATGAAAGCCTGCAACTAATTCAGGCATCGCAGTCATCGGTATTTTAAATGCTATAAATGATCCGATTAATCCACCTGCTAATAAAAAAATAAATACGAAAACTATTGAATTTGAAAAATTCCCAATGGAAAGGAATGTTACAACTATTGCAATAAACATTCCAATTATTCCAAATAAATTCCCCTGCCTGGAAGTATCAGGAGAAGATAAGCCTCTCAAAGCTAATATAAATAGTATCCCTGAAATTAAATAAAATATGGCTGAAAGATTTGCTGAAATCATTATTTTTTATCTTTCTTTTTTTTTTTGTACATTTGAAGCATTCTTTGAGTAACTAAAAAACCACCAAATATATTAATTGCTGCTAATATAATTGCAGCATATCCAAAAGCACTAGAAGTGCTAAAAATTTGATCCTGGGAACCTGCTAAAGCTGCAATAATAGCTCCAACTATTATTACTGACGAGATAGCATTTGTTACTGACATAAGTGGTGTATGTAAAGATGGAGTAACACTCCAAACAACATAATAACCTACAAATATTGACAATATGAATATACTTAACCTGAAAATAAATGGATCTATTTCCATTAAGAAGTCTCCTTAATTAATGTTTTATTTATAATTTCATCATCTAAATTAATATTAAAACTCTGTGACTCTCTACTGTACAAATTCCTAATAAAACTAAATAGATTTTTTGCGTATAAATTTGACGCTGTTAAAGGTAATTTATTCATTAAGCTTTTCACTCCAACAATTTTTACTCCATTTACATTATTTATCTTTCCCGCTTCTGAAAAGGCAGAATTTCCACCTTGCTCAGATGCTAAGTCATATATAATTGAACCTGGTTTCATTAATTTCACAAGTTCCTCATTTAAAATTCTTGGAGCAGGTTTTCCAGGTATTAAAGCTGTACAAATTACAATATCATTCTTTTTTAGAGCTTCAGACATCATTTCAGATTGTTTTTTTTTATATTCTATGCTCGCCTCTTTTGCGTATCCTCCTTTAGTCTCCATATTTTCATTTTGGTCAACTGTTAAAAATTTTCCTCCTAGACTTTCAACTTG
>MDSW01026389.1_pt1 | contig 13122 bp, 12 predicted proteins | sample 811171 | NCBI WGS metagenome assembly MDSW01 (sample SAMN05326641, study PRJNA326480) | marine metagenome | isolation source: seawater | place: Atlantic Ocean: North West | collected 2012 | reverse complement strand
GGCCTGGGCCGCTGCCCCTTCGGCGTCCGCGGCATTGCGCGCCACTTCATCGGCGGCGCTGGACAGCTCGTTGGTGGACCGGGCCAGCTGCTCCAGCTCCCGCTGCTGCTCGTCCACCCCCTGGCGGGTCTCCCGCGTCACCTGAGCCAGATCCTCGGCGCACTGGGTCAGACTGTCGGTGGTACTGGCCAGATCGTGGATGGCGGGCTGGAACCGGTCCAGCATCATATTGGTGGCCAGACCCACCTGGCGAAACTCGTCGTTGGCCCCCAGGGCCACCCGGGGCCGCAGATCGGCCTGTTCGCCGATGGTCTGCATGGTGTCCTTAAGGCGGGTGAGCGGTCGCACCACCGCCCGCACGATAATGAAGTGAATGATTACCAACCCCACCAGTAACACCAGAAAGTTAATGCCTGCGTTGATCATCAGTTCCCGGTCGATGGCCGCATCCCGGGCCGCCAGGGAAAACCGGATGCGGGCGGCGCCCAGTACCGTACCTTCCGCCACCTGGTGGCAGGCCAGGCAGTTGGAACCATTGCGGTTGCTGACGGCGGGGAAGGGCTCGATCACCGTCACATGACGCTCACCCTCCAGGGTCTCCTCCACCACAATGGATTCCCCGTCCAGGGCCCGGCGATCCAGCTCGTCCACCGGCCGTTCGCTGGGGAAGCCGGGGCCATAGGCCTGATTCACCGCCTCCCCCCGCAACATGCGTACCTCTTCCACCCCGTCGCGGCCCAGTATTTTCTCCCGCAGCATTTCCCGCTTGGCCATGGTGCCGGTGTACATCAGCGTATTCATGGCATCGAAATAGCCATTGAGCACGTCCTGCATCTGGCGTTCGGTCTGATGCAACAGGCGCTGTTTCTGTTGTTCGGCGGAGTACAGGGTGACGATGGCCATGATCACCACAAAGACCAGGGCCATGGGGGCCAGGATTTTCCACTGCACGGAAATGTAATTATTCATGGGAGTGCTGCTGTTTCGACTGCTTACCTTAGCCTAGTCAAAGGTTTAGGGTCTTGCCATCAAAAGCCTTGATTGCGCATCACGGAAATGTTCCCCCAGCCGTGGGCGCCCCGCCAGGTTCCGCCTGACCACCCCCGGGGCTGTTCCCAGTGGCGATGGCCCTGGGGGGCTCTGAACGGTGAAAATTCACAGAACCGTTGTGGCTGAATACCTGGGTCAGGCGACGTTGAGATAGTAGGCTGGAAGAAACTGTCGCCGGAGTATCGTCATGAACCGTTACACCATCAGTTTCCTATTTTGCCTGCTGTTCTCTGCGGGGGTCAGTGCCCAGGCTTCTGACGTGGCCATCAACGGCGTTATCCTGAGCCAGAAAGAACTGGCCCAGCTGGAAAAGCAGCTACGCACGGAGATACTGCCAGGCCGTTATCTGGTGAACGTCAACAATGGCTGCTGGATGAATCTGGACAGTGGCGCCCAGGGCTGCGTACCGTCGGGACAGGGCGGCACCTACGTGGGCCGGGGCGGCAGTGGCGAATGGAACCGCAACGGCGACTGGAGCTATCGCAGCAACCCCGCCGGCATGGGGGTGGGCGGCACCGGCGATGGCTGTATCTACGCCGGTGACTGGTCCAATTGCTGATCCAATTGTTGATTAATCGCGGCCACTGAATTCTGCCCGGGCTGCCAATGGCCCGGCGGCTCAGGGATTTTTGGCCGATCAGGCAGCCTTGCGGCTTGCCTGCTCCAGACGGGCCTCATAATTGGGATCAGCGAGCCGGTCTGGCTCATACTCGATACCGGCTTTGATCTGATCTTCAGTGCGATCAATTTTCACCAGCTGTTGCGGCCAGCTGAGTTCGGCCACTGCCTGTCGCGGCACCACAATACGCTTACCGCCAGGCAACCAGTTGCGGGTGTTGATCACCAGATACTGGATCTGCCAGCTCACATCATCCACCAGAATGTCATCCACGTGGCCCAGATTGTCATCCAGGGCGCGGATGCTGTAGCCATCGATCTCGCTGGCGGAGCGCAGATGGTATTCCCGCTCTTCGGTTCTACCTTCCTGTTCGTCCAGCGCCTGAGTGTCCACCAGCGGTCCCGGGTGGGGGTGGGTACCCCACAGGCCGTTGCCCATCCAATAGAAGCCATAACCGTAGTACTGAAACAACCGCAATTCGTACTCCCGGGATATGGGGCGGTTCTCCTCCAGGGGCGGGCTGTCCTTGATCTGATCCACATTGAGCTTCACCGGAATGGCCTTTTCCTCTTCATGGGGAATCCCCAGCGAAATGGGGCTGATCAAGACGTTGCGTCCCCCGGGCAGCCAGCGATGGGTATCCGCCACCATGTAGCGCACCACCCAGTCGCGGTCATCAAACAGAAAATCCTTGCACCGACCCAAACGGTCATCCTTTGCATCCAGGTGGTAGCCCAACAGTGTTTCCATACTTCGTAACATGATTTTGTGCCTCCTATTAAGTTTGATGCCGTCAGGCTGAAGAGTTCCCCACAGCGGATTCAGTGGCTGTGTTCATTCGGATTTTTACGGGATTTTTGTATTATTCGGGCATCCGCCACATTGCAGTTTTATGCAGAGTTTGTTTTGCTGACCGTTAACCATAATGTCCGGCCTCCAATCGTACTTAAACAACCCTTGGTCACCGATAGCGCAAGGATTGCAACAGTAGGATCAGGATATCGGCATTCAATAATGCCTGAACGAGCCAGGCTGCGAGCGGAAGGAATACTGCAATAATGAATCCGACATCATTTATGGAAACCTGGCACCAGGCTGCCGTCACCACCCTGGGCCTGTTCTGGATGGCGTTCTGGGCTTTTGGTCTGGGTTATATGATCAGCAGTATGATCCAGGTATTTGTCACCCAGGAACGCATGCAGCGCACCATGGGTCACGCCGGTGCCAAAAGCGTGGGGCTGGCGACGTTTTTCGGGTTTATCTCCAGCTCCTGTTCCTTTGCCGCCCTCTCCACCACCCGCGCCCTGTTTGCCAAAAAGGCCGGTATTATCCCGTCACTGGCGTTCCTGCTGGCGTCCACCAACCTGGTGATCGAACTGGGTATTGTGATCGCGGTGTTCCTGAGCTGGCAATTCGTGGTGGGGGAATATGTCGGTGGCCTGCTGCTGATTCTGTTCACCTGGATTCTGGTGAAAATTACCAACCCTAAAAAACTGATCGAAAAGGCGCGGGAGAACGCTCAATCCAAACAGCAGGACTCAGACGACGACGATCCGCCGGACTGGAAACAACTGATTCGCTCCGCCCAGGGCTGGCGCCAGGTGGCCCAGCAGTACGCCATGGAATGGCAGATGGTGTGGAAGGACGTCACCATCGGTTTTACCGTGGCAGGCATCATTGCCGCTTTTGTTCCCAAAGAATTTTTCCAGGCATTGTTTATTGGCTCGGGCAGCGAAGATCCCCTGTTCTGGGAGGTCCTTGCGCAGACCCTGATCGGACCATTGGCCGCTTTTTTCACCTTTATCGGTTCCATGGGGAATATCCCATTGGCGGCGGTGTTGTTTGGCAATGGGGTCAGCTTTGCCGGCGTCATGGCATTTATTTTCAGCGATCTGGTGGTACTGCCGGTGCTGCGCATCAACGCCAGTTACTACGGCTGGAAAATGGCGCTGTATATTCTGCTGGTGATGCTGGCGGCCATCGTGGGCAGCGCCATTCTGATGCACTACGGGTTTGCTCTGGCCGGTATGCTGCCCAGCAACGAAGGGGTGCAACAGGTCAGTGATCGTGAGTTCTTCAAAGTGGACTACACTCTGTTTCTGAATCTGATATTCATTGCCATCAGCGCCGGCTTTCTCTACTGGCAGGCGCGCAAAAGCGGTGGCGGCCACGAGCACCACCATCATGACCACTCCGGTTCCAGTCTGTCGGATAAAGTCTTATTCGGTCTGGCTATCGTCGCCGGCATCTGGCTGGCCGGGGGTCTGTTGCTGGGTTGGATCAGCGGATAAAAGAAACCCCTTGTTGTGAGGATTACAGAAGCATAAAGGTAATGACCCTGTGCGCCGATTGACAACTACGGGGAAGAAGCTGCCAATAATCGCGTCAGCACCTCATCATACAGCGAGATCAAATCCGTTACGCTGTGATCCCCACCCACGGTAAAGGGTAAGCTCACCACCGGAATATCCGCCCGATCGCTTAGCCATCGCGCTGCTTTTTCGTCTTGATAATTGGCGATAAGAATCATTTTCGCTGGGCTATGTTTCGATGCCTTCAGCAGTCTTGCCAGATGCGCACCCGTGGGGGGAATGCCCGGTTTGGGCTCCAGATCCGCAACCGCCTCAATCTTTAACCAGTTCAACAGATAGCTCCAGTTTTTGTGGTAGACGAAGACTTTGACTCCGTTCAGTGGTTCAGCTTTAGCCTCCCAGGTTTTAATCGCCGAGCGGAAGCGAATGACGAACTCCCTGTAGCGCTGCCGATAATGGGTGTCATTGCCGGGATCCACCGTTTGCAGCCGTTGGTGAAAGGCTTCCGCGATGGTCAACAGACGATACGGGTCCCAATGTACGTGAGGGTTTCCATCGGCATGAACATCACCCTGGCTACGATCAACGCTGGCGGGCTTTTCAATCAGCGCCACCTGATCCGCTGCCAGAAAATACCCGGGTTGGTTGGGCTGGATTTTTGAGTTGGTGGATTTCAATAGCAGGATCGGCAACCAGCCCACTTCCAGTTCGGCGCCGGTACAGAACAGCATATCCGCATTCCGAGCCTTGACGATCAAAGAAGGTCGCGCCTCAATATGGTGTGGATCCTGAAACGCCGTGGTAACAGACTCGACAGAGACTTTGTCGCCCCCCAGCGACTTCGCCAGGGAAGCCCATTCCGGTTCACAGGCCATAATATCAACTTTAGCTGTGACGTTACCAACAGCCAGCCAGGCCATGCAGAACAACATTGCAGGTAGTCTGTTAAAATTCATGGGCGCCATGGGCTCCTAGAGACATTACGTATTGCAAGGTAACGGTGTCATTGATTTCATCAAACCCATCACCTTCCTGGGTCGTATACTGCAGACGGATGGCCGAAAAATGAGAGGGTGACCAAGCCAGCATTACATCGGCCTCCTCCAGACTCTGATCGTGAAAGTGATCCCCATGGGCTTGCTTCAGGTCCACTTCTCCATATCGCAATCCCGCCGACCACTGTGAGTGGAAGCGGTACACCGCTGAGGCATACCAGCCCTCATGGTCATCATCATCGGTGGCATGTTCATTCAAATCGTGCACATGGAAGTATTCACCCGCCAGCATCAGCTGGCCCCTTCGCCCATTGCCCCGGGGTGCCCATTTCCACACGGCATCTGCAATAAACATGTTGCCACCAGAGTAAGCGGCCTCATGGGAATGAGCGTGTTCGCCATGATCATGATCCTCTTCCATTTCATGATCAGCATCCTCGTCATCTGGCAGGACATCAAACCGGTGATCCAGCCAGGACAACCCCAGCTGCCAGCTGTTTGACGGGGAGAAGTCTCCACCCCAGCGTGAGTTAACCGTATAAACGCCGATGTCCTCCTCCCCTTCGCCACCAGCCAGTTGACTACCGTTGAAGGCTTCCACCCCGACGCGCCAGTAAAATGGTGTTGGCAGCAGCACATTCAGACGAAGGCCGTCATCAAAATAGTGCGCGCCCAGCAATGCACGATACACCACCGGGCGGCCAGTAAAATGATCACTGTGGGTGTGATGGGAATTCAGATAACCGATCTGTGAGAGAAACCGACCTGCACGAATATCCAGCCCCAGAGGTAAGGCGACAGTATTAATGTAGGCTTCCTCCAGCTCCAATTCGGTCTCGCCTTCATGACTTTCCAGCACGGCAGATAGACTTCCGATAAAGCGATCATCAATTGCATCCTGCATAGTCAGCTCGGTATGACCAAGACCAAATCCCTTTTCATTCTCGAATAATGCCGTATTTTCGGATTTGTAAACACCATCCAGGATCAGGCTGAGGTTGGGGTTAAACGGGTTTGCTGATGCACAACAAACCCATCCGCAAAGTAGACTGGCGGAAAACCATTGCATATTACTGACCCGTTTTCGGCTCTCAATCTTCATGTGCATGATGCTCAGCGAACCCTAACCAAACCAAGGTGGAGGCTGTGAAATCCAGATCCAGAGTGCTGATATTGGCTCCGGTTACGCCGTTAATCGCAGAGATACTTTGTCCACCAGTATGGAGAACATAAAGCCGATCATCCTCAGGCGCTGCCGCCACAACAGGGGTTACATCATCGTCACCAACCGCCTGGGTTACCGCCACAGCAGAGGAAACTGCCCAGTCTGCCGCGACTTCGTATAAATAGAGATTGCCGTCGTTGCCAAGGATATAGAAATGGGTGCCCCCGGGATTGAAACCCTGAGTTACACGGGAAACCCCGTCCGGTAATATGAGTTCCTGATAGGGGTCAGCAGCATTGGCTGGATCCATAACAAAAAACTGGTTGCCCGCCACGCCGACAAATTTCGCTACATCATGGTGGGAATAAACCGAGCCAATACGGGTGTCATCCGCCATCGACGCCGGATTCCCCAGTTTGCTGGCTGGAAAGCCCGGCTGGGTTAAATCCACCACCAGCACACCGTCACTGCAACCAAAGGCAATATAGCTGTCGGTTGCTGCACTGCCGTGGAGCCGGGGGCAGGGTTCTTCATAACGCTGTTCAAAAGTAAACAGTCCGTCCGCATACTGATAGCGTTCGACCGCCGCGGGCAACGTGGTTTCTGTTATGGAAGGGTCGCGATAGGTGACAAACAACTCATTGCCGATCAGCTTGGCCACGCCATGCATGTTATTGGTCAGCGTCAATTCCCCGTCCATCTGCCCTGCCGCGATTCCGCTATCCGATACCACCATCAGCGAAGACGGTAGGCCCGCCTGGGCATCATTGAATATCACCGCATTATCATCGTGCACCGTGTAATGGGTGGGCCTGCTGCCGCTTAACGTAAAATTCAACAACGACGGCGCTTCAGCATATTCGTGCATGTGGTCACCGTGATCCTCCATATAGAACCCACTGTCCAGAAATGACACCAACCCCTCCGTGCGCTGCAGTATAACGGCAAAACGTTGGCCCGGGCTGGCGTACATGCGGGGGGCTTCGCCCACCAGGGTATAGCTGTCTATTACCGCCCCGGAATCCAGCTCCAGTACTTTGATAGCAGCATTGTCCTGGTCGTAGAGCGCCAGCCTGCCAGCGGTTTCCACCTCGGTCTCGGTATGCTGCCGATCTTCGCTATCGTCGCCTGAAGAGGAGCCGCCGCCGCATCCTGTAACCAGCATGCCGCAAGCTGACGCCAACAGAGCGATTTTTCCCCAAATAGTGACTTTACTCATAGTTGGTCTCATAAATTGCTAAATGTATGAAGATTTAACGTGCATCCCGCCGCAACAGACTGCAGCCTCGCCAAATATGATATATCGTATCATTAATGGGAGTAAAGCCCTTGTCCCAACACTCAAAGATCTCATGTTTATCGGTACGTTATACAATGAGCCAAACCACGAGACCGTTCACTTGGGAAACCCACCCAATATCGTCGCCCTCATTTCCGACGACGCTTCGGTGCCAAGAGGCAAGCCTGCTAGGCTTAAAGGATCCCCTTAGCGACACTGAGCAACACCATGCGGGTTCTATCTGTCTTTCTGCTGCTGATATTGCTGGCCATCAGTGCCCGGCCCGCCCTGGCGGCGGGTGAGCCCGCCGTAGCCCCATCGGTGGAGCCGGTGGAACTGGATTTGAATACACACCTTGAATACCTGGAAGACCCGCAGCATGTACTGAACCTTGATGATGTCCGCCAAACCGGTCACCAATGGACGGTCAACGGTAGCTCCGCCTTCAACAGGGGATTCAACGATTCCTCCTGGTGGTTGCGCCTACGACTGACCAATCCCAGCGCCAACCCGCAGCTCCGGCTGCTGGAGATCGGCTATGCGGTACTGGATCACATCCAGATCTACGTACTGGAAGATGACAAGCTGCTGCAACAGTGGTCGTTAGGGGACAAGCAGCCTTACTCCCAGCGGCCAGTGGACCATCGTTATTTCCTGGTACCGATGACCTGGGAACCTGATCAGACCCTGGACATTTATCTGCACATCAGCACCAGTGGAGCGGTTAAGGCACCTCTGGTGCTGTGGAGTTACCAGCGTTTTCACAGCGTGGACTTCGTCAACACCCTGGTCCAGGGTTTTTATTATGGTGGCATGACCTCCATTGCCCTCTATAACCTGCTGATCTTTTTTGTGTTGCGGGATCGCAATTATCTCTTTTATGTGGCCTTTATCATCTCCACGGTGATGACATTGGCGTCTCAATCCGGACTGGCATTCCGGTTTCTGTGGCCCGAAGCCACTGTCTGGAATGATCTGGCGATCATATTTTTTACCTCTTCCACCGCAGCCTTCGCGGTGGTGTTTTCACTGCGCTTCCTGCGTATCGACAGTCTCTCGCGCAATCTTGCTATCGCGATGCGGATTGCTCTGACTCTGAGTGTTGCACTCATCGTAGCTTCGTTCACCATTCCCTATCACTGGGCGGCGATGATTGTGCTGGTGAATGTGTTGATCACTATTGTGGTGGTATTGGTGGCGGGGGTTTTCGCCCTGCGCTCACAGGTACCGTCCGCCCGCATATTCATGTTGGCCTGGACGATTCTGCTGTTGGGCGCCATGGTGGTGGTTCTGTCTCACCTGGGAGTATTGCCGGTAAACGTGCTTACCGAATATTCCACTCATCTGGGCTCCATGCTGGAAGCAGTACTGCTGTCGCTGGCACTGGCGCAGCGTATAAACGCTGAGCGCCGCCTGCGGTTCCAGGCACAGGCGGACGCACTCCAGGCCTCACAGCGGGCCAATGCGGAATTGGAGCAACGGGTACAATTACGGACCGCGGAACTGGAGCAACTGAATATTCGACTGCAGCAGTTATCGGAAACCGATCCCCTGACCGGGTTGGCCAACCGCCGCTTTCTGGAACACCGCTTGCGGCAGGAATGGGCCCGCTGCAGCCGTCAGCAACGGCCACTTGCCATCGTGCTGCTGGACGTGGATTTTTTCAAACAGGTGAATGATCGCTTTGGCCACCCCGCCGGAGACGCCTGCCTGCAGCAGGTGGCTGGTACCGTCCGGGGAGGGCTGCGCTGGCCGGCAGACGTTGCGGCCCGTTACGGTGGCGAGGAATTTTGCCTGCTATTGCCGGAAACCGACAGTGCTGGAGCGATGGCGGTGGCGGAGCGGGTCCGGAAACAGGTTGCCTCGGCATCTCTACAGACAGGGGGAAAGGAATTCTCGGTGACCATCAGCGTGGGAATCTACGCCGGCTTGCCGGAGGCAAATGCCACGCCCGAGGATTTTATCCGGTTGGCCGACGCGGCTCTGTACCAATCCAAACAGTCGGGCCGCAATCAGGTCACTGTTGCAGGCTGAAGCCGGCCTGGGCCCGCTGGTTCAGCCTACGGGAGCCAACACCCGCCAGGGGCAGAGCAAGCGCTGAAGGCAGGCAGGACAACAGCCCCAAAAATTTTAACCGGATACTGGTGTGGCGGCGTTGGGCAATACGCCAGCCATCGGCGCCAAGCACCAGCTTGTCATCGTAAAATCCAACGGCGTGAGCGCCGCCACGACCGCCGGGACCCAGTACCACCGCATCCACATAGCTGCGGGCACTGGCCCGATCGCCATCCAAGTTGACTACGATATTACTAAGCCGGTGCAGCGAGGGGCCGCTGTGAGCCCTGATCATATAGCGGGTGGCCGCCTCCAGGTTGTTTCAACTTCCGAGTACACCGTAGTCCAAGAGACAGTTTTCTGTGAAACAAGCACGAAACAGCGCCCAATCCCGGCTATCAATCGCAGTGGCGTATTGAATCAGCAACCCATGAATCTGCGTTTCATCACTCACTTATTTGCCGCCCCCCATTACTTTTTCATTGGCCTTCGCTATCAGGGAGACAATGGTATTGCGGGAAAACGGAAACAGAAATTTCAGTCCCCAGCGCATTTTGCGGTTGGCCAGCCGGGTGGGCCCCTTGCTGAGATGGACCAGGCAATCTGCCACCACATACTCCGGCGTTTCCGTACCCTTCACCGCTTCATCCGGCGTTTTTGCCAATCCAGTTTATGCCGCAGTCGGCGCAATGCCGGAGTATCGGTTTCTCCAAGAATAAGCCCCAGCACGTCTACACCTTTCGGCTTCAATTCACACCAGAGGGCCTCGGCGAAGACCATATCGAACGCCTTGGAGGCACCGTACACCACCATATTTCCAGCACCGGCGAAACCCGCTCCGGATCCCAGTATCACTATACCACCCCGACCTCTATTCACCATGGCCGGCGCAAGGTGATGGCACAATTGAAGCGGCAGATAACAATTCCGTTGCAACATGGCTTCAGCCACTGCCAGCGGCGCCTCAAGAAAGGGGCTATAGTTGGCGTCTGCGCCGGCACAGTAAACCAGAAAACCGACTTTAATATCCGCTATGGCAGAGACCACCTGTTGTGCCGCGTCCATATTCGCAAGATCAATGGCCAATATGCGGGTCTGCACCCCATAGCGTTGTTGTACTTCTGCACTGAGCTCCCGCAGCAGGTTTTCCCGTCGCGCCAGCATGGCTACATTGAGTCCGCGCTGCGCCAGGGCCTCCACAAAAGCCCGACCCACTCCGTCCGATGCGCCCGCCACCAGAGCCCAGAGTCCGTAGCGTTGGGCGAAGGCCATTAGTTCAACTCCCCAGCGCTGTAAATATACAATAAAGTATCATACTTTTCGCCTTATAACTCCTTGATTTTATTAGAGTGGAAAATTCATCAATATTGGAAAGTATCATACTTTCCAATCCACCCAATCAAAAAACACAGAATTATCAAACAATAAAGTATCATACTATTGGCAACAACATCTAAATAATGGTTGCCAAAAAGCCGCTAAATACGCCATTTAAGAACTTATAACGCTGCTTATACAAGGCACTTGCTGTTTATTGCTTACTGTGCATTTGGCATCCAGTACAAGCCTGTGTGTTATCGTTTAAAGACTTTTAAGTTTAATTTTCTAGGGATGCCCAACGTTCAATTTTAGGCATAATCCGGAGGAGTTCATCATCACTTCTTGCCTTCTTCAGCTCAGTAGCGAGAAACGGTTCAACAACGATCCTTTGCCCCTTCTGCACAACAACATCGCTGTCGTCCAAAATGCGAATATGTTCAAGAGGGTAGCTCAGACTACTTGTTATTTGAGCAAGGTCTTTCAACAAAACTCCATTCGTTTCCTTGCAATATGATACATCCCAAATAAATCGAGCATTGCCAATCGCCCAGGGAAAAACAGCCGTCAGAGCAGCGCTAAGATATTTAGCTGTGCCTGTTGAGTAAATGCCGATACCGAAATTGCTTTTATTCCGGTCCAAAAAATTTGTGAATTCGGCTAAGTGTGGCCGAGGTACGATTACAGCTTTTGGCTCATCCGGAAATCTTCTCGCGTTAGGGAATTCCTTTTTAAGGAGTTTTTGGTAAATGACCAACTCATCCCCATTCACCCCATCGAATAGCACTGTATGAATTAGGGTATGGTCGATATCTAGGACTAGTAATTTTCGGTGCTTGCTCATATTTTATTGAATCGTTGGGTAGATACTAATCTTAGGTTAAGTTAGATCAACCTGTCCTGAGTAAACCCTGTAACCCCAGAATCAATAATTTCATATCCCAGTGCTTCATAACCTTTTTGCCGACGTTGAAACATCCGCTGAAGCATCGGCAGAGCTGTATCGACGTAATCGTAAATAAATACTTTTTCTTTACCTTCCGTTTCGCGGTGAATACGACCAGCGTATTGTGCCAGTGTCCCTTTCCAGGAGATTGGAAGTGCCAGAAACAAGGTATCCAGCTTGGGTAAATCAAATCCTTCACCGATATATTTTCCCGTCGCAATGAGCACCTCAGATTGATCCAAAGACTGCATGGCTGCTTTTCGCTCTTTTGCCTTCATGCCACCACGTAGGATGCTGACACTCACTCCCTTTTCAGCAAGAAGGTCGCTCAATAAGACAGCATGTTCTCGTCTTTCAGTAAGTAAAATCGGGTTTCGCCCTTCTTTCACCATCAATTCAATATCATCAATTATTTTCTGATTACGCTCTTCGTTTTGCATCAACCAGCGGTAGACTTCTGCTATATGAGGTCTAGATTCCGTGTTCGATAATTCACCGGGTGGCAGATTTGAAATCATGGTCGTAACAACGCACTGTTCGAATCGACTTTCTTTTGGTTGTACAACGGTGTGGCGTATGGGCCCGGCATGCATAAATATGATTGGCTGGTGGCCATCCTGTCTTTGGGGCGTTGCAGTTACGCCAACAACGAATTTTGAGTGGATTTCATTGAGTAATCGTTCGTAATTTGGTGCTGATATATGATGGCACTCATCGATAATGATTTGTCCATACTCAAACACAATAGGATCAATCGTATTGTCGGCGCGATTAATTAAACTTTGATACGTTGCGACATCAATCTTTTTTCCTGGCTTTCTTTTTCCACCACCAATAACGCCAATTTCAGCGTCACCCAAAAACATCAACAGACGTTCTTGCCATTGATCGAGTAGTTGTCGGCTGTGAACTAGAATCAGTGTGTTTACTTTTCGCTTATAAATTAAGCCAATCGCGGTCACTGTTTTCCCAAAAGCAGTGGGGGCATGCAGCACTCCTGCATCATGTTGGCTAAGGGCTTTTACTGCCGCTTTTTGATCCGTTCTCAACTCTCCTTTAAAACTAATTCCTTTTAGTTTGGCGCCGGTCTGCCGTTTATCATCAATGTTTAGTTGAATATTTTGCTGATTAAGCAAATTCACCACATCATCAAAACATCCTCGCGGCAGTGAAAGGTAGCCCTGCTCGATATTCGCTAAACATATAAAGCGAGGAATACCATTTGTTGAGAAACGCAACGCCTGAGTTTTAAAGAAAACGGGGTTGGAGAAACTGGCTAGCCATTTTAATCTGGCTATTAATGCTTGTGGTGCATATTCCGGCCCAATTTGATCACCCATTCTGGTTTTACTTGATCACCCGTTCTGAACTTACTTGATCGGCC
>MDSW01095000.1_pt1 | contig 13123 bp, 13 predicted proteins | sample 811171 | NCBI WGS metagenome assembly MDSW01 (sample SAMN05326641, study PRJNA326480) | marine metagenome | isolation source: seawater | place: Atlantic Ocean: North West | collected 2012 | reverse complement strand
TTAATTAAATTAAAGCAACTAAAATTATGCTTAAAAAGATAGTTATTAAAGGTGCAAAAGAACACAATTTAAAGAATATTTCTGTAGAAATTCCAAAAGATAAATTTATCGTTATTACAGGTCTTTCTGGATCAGGAAAATCATCCTTAGCTTTTGATACAATCTATGCAGAAGGTCAGAGAAGATATGTAGAAAGTTTATCAGCATATGCAAGACAGTTTTTAGACAAAATGAAAAAACCAAAAGTTGATCTAATAGAGGGACTAAGTCCTGCCATATCTATTGAACAAAAAAATACATCTAAAAATCCAAGATCTACTGTTGCTACAGTTACAGAAATTTATGATTACATGAGAGTATTATATGCTAGAGTTGGTATTCCCTATTCTCCATTCACAGGTAAAGAAATAACATCACAAACTATTACGCAAATAGTAGATAAAATAAAAAATCTTCCTAAAAAATCTACAATTCATTTGTATGCTCCAGTGGTTAGAGGTCGTAAAGGAGAATATAAAAAAGATATATCATTATATAAAAAAAGAGGTTTTAGAAAAATTAAAATAGATAATAAATTATATGATATCGATAATGTACCAGAATTGAACAAAAAAATTAAACATGATTTGTCAGTTCTAGTCGATCGAATAGTCTTAAATTCTTCACTAGGTAACAGATTAGCAGAAAGTGTAGAAACAGCAGTAAATCTTGCAAACGGTTTACTTTTTGCTGAATATGAAAATGAAACTTTGCCAAAACAATTTAGAAAAGTAGAAAAAATTATCTTTTCTACAAAATTTGCATGTCCTGAAAGTGGATTCACAATTGAAGAAATAGAGCCTAGATTATTTTCTTTTAATAGCCCATATGGTGCATGTGAAGAATGTGACGGTATTGGAGTAAAATTAAATGTTGACCCAAATTTGGTTGTTCCTAACGAAAAAAAATCAATAATTGATGGAGCAATTGTTCCTTGGTCTAAAACTTCAACTTTATACTATATACAAACTTTGTCCTCTCTTTCAAAACATTATAATTTTTCTTTAGATCAAAAATGGGAAAAATTACCAAAAAAAATTAAAGATATTATTCTTTATGGATCTGATGATGATGAAATAAAATTTAATTATGATGATGGCTATGAAAAATATTCTCATAAAAAAACTTTTGAAGGTGTTATTAATAACTTAGAAAGAAGATATCTGGAAACAGATAGCGACTGGAAAAGAGAAGAAATTAGCCAATATCAATCTGATACTAAATGTGAGAGATGCAATGGTTTTAGATTAAAAGATGAAGCTTTATGTGTAAAAATTGATAATTTAAATATTAGTGAAATAACTGAAAAATCTATATTAGATTCAATAAATTGGTTTAAATCACTTGAAAAAAAATTAAACAGTAGACAATTAAAAATAGCAGAACATATATTAAAAGAAATAAATGAAAGATTAGATTTTTTATTAAATGTAGGTTTGGATTATTTAACTCTCTCAAGAGAATCCGGGACATTATCGGGTGGAGAGTCGCAAAGGATAAGGTTAGCTTCACAAATTGGATCTGGACTTACTGGTGTTTTATATGTTTTGGATGAACCATCTATAGGACTTCATCAAAAAGATAATATTAAATTAATTAACGCATTAAAAAGATTAAGAGACTTAGGAAACACAGTTATTGTTGTTGAGCATGATACAGAAACAATGATGAGCGCTGATCATATAATTGACCTAGGACCTGAAGCTGGTAAAAATGGAGGAGAAATTATTGTTGAAGGAAGCTACAATGATATAATTAAAAGTGATAATAGTATAACTGGAAAATATTTATCAAATAAATATTTCATTCCTATTCCTAAAAATAGAAGACTAGCTAAAAATGGCAGATTCCTAGAAATAACCGGTGCTACTGGAAATAATTTAAAAAATGTTAATTTAAAAATCCCTCTTGGTAGTTTAACTTGTGTTACAGGAGTATCTGGAAGTGGTAAATCAACTATGATTTTACAAACTTTATACCATGCACTCAATCTTACACTAAATAATAATAAATCAAGAAAGATACCTAAACCCTTTAAAGGCTTTAAAGGTATTGAATTAATAGATAAAGTAATTGATATAGATCAATCTCCTATTGGAAGAACACCTAGATCTAACCCTGCTACATATACAGGGGCATTTGGCCCAATTAGAGATTGGTTCACAGGATTGCCAGAGTCTAAAAGCAGAGGTTACAAACCAGGTAGATTTTCATTTAATGTAAAAGGTGGTAGATGCGAAGCTTGCGAAGGAGATGGCGTAATTACATATGAAATGCATTTTTTACCGGATGTTTATATTCAATGTGATGAATGTAAAGGAACAAGATATAATAGAGAGACTTTAGAAGTTAAATTTAAAGATAAAAGTATTGCAGATGTTTTAAATATGACTGTTGATGAAGGTTGTGATTTTTTTGAAAATATATCAAACATTAGATCTAAATTATTAACACTAAAAAAAGTTGGACTTGGATATATAAAAATTGGTCAGCAAGCTACTACACTTTCTGGTGGTGAAGCCCAAAGAATTAAACTTGCAAAAGAATTATCAAAAAGATCTACAGGAAGAACGATGTATATACTTGACGAACCAACTACAGGATTACATCAGCATGACATAAAAAAGTTGTTAGAAATACTTCACACTTTTGTTGCAACAGGAAACACTGTTGTCGTTATAGAACATAATTTAGATGTAATTAAAACAGCTGATTACATAGTAGATATGGGTCCTGAGGGCGGCGTTAAAGGTGGACAAATTGTAGCGGAAGGAAAACCTGAGCAAATTACTAATATAAAAGAAAGTTATACTGGTCAATTTCTTAAACACGTTTTAAATAATAAATTAAAAAAAACAGCTTAATTATTTCATTTAATTAGTGTAGTATAATTTTATGGCAGATTTTTTTAGCTCATTATCAAAAGTAATTCATACATCAATAATTTTAGCTGTTTTACTTTTTTTATTTTTATTTTTTGGAAATGGTGGCTTTGCTTTTGATACTGTTTTCTGGAGTTGGTTATTTAGATATCTACACGTTATTGCTGGCGTTATGTGGATTGGTCTTTTATATTATTTTAACTTTGTCCAAGTTCCTAATATGTCAAAAATACCTGATGAACAAAAACCTGCTATAACAAAAGTTATTGCACCAGCAGCATTATTTTGGTTTAGATGGGCAGCATTTGCTACGGTTGTTACAGGTTTAATAGTTGCTTATTTAAATGGATATGCGCATGAAGCAATGACTTTAGGATTAGGTAGTGGTGGTGGTAAATATACAGCAATTGGTATTGGTATGTGGCTAGGATTAGTAATGGCATTTAATGTCTGGTTCATAATATGGCCAAATCAAAAAAAAGTTTTAGGTATAGTTGATGCTACTCCGGAAGAAAAACCAATTGCCGCAAAAAAAGCATTAATGGCATCAAGAACAAACACACTATTATCGTTACCAATGCTCTTATCAATGGTAGCAGCACAAAATTTATATTAGTTTATTTATTTTCTTCTTTTAAAATTGTTTTTTGAGAAACATTTAATCTAATTAACATCGGATTAGCTATATAAATAGAAGAATAAGTACCAATAATTACTCCAAGTATCATAGCAAATGAAAAACCTTTTAATATTGCACCGCCAAATATAAATATGGATACAAGAGCAAGCAAAGTTGTAAAAGATGTAATCAATGTTCTAGAAAGAGTTTCATTAATAGAAATATTAGTTATTTCATTAATATTTATGTCAGAATTTTTTTTTAAATTTTCCCTTACACGATCAAAAATAACAACTGTATCATTCATAGAATAACCTACAATTGTTAAAACTGCTGCAACTATTGATAAATTTATTTCAAGATTTAACAAAGAAAAAAAACCAAGAGTTATGATAACATCATGAAATATTGCAACAATTGCTCCCAAACTAAATTGCCACTCAAATCTAATCCAAATATATATCAACATAGCACCCAAAGATAATCCGATTGCAATTAAGCCAGATTTTAATAACTCAGAACTTACTTTTGGACCTACACTTTCAACTCTTCTAAACTCAAATATGTTTCCAATTTTATTAGTTAGTTCATCTTTTATATTTTTAATGAAATTTTCTTCTATAGATTGTTTTTTTTCAAATTTAACAATATAATCATTATTTTTACCAAATTTTTTAACTGAAACGTCGCCTAAATCTAAATTTTTAAATGACTTTCTTAGATCAGATATTTTTAAACTGTCATCTAAACTTCTTAATTCGATTAATGTTCCGCCTTTAAAATCTACACCGTAATTTAAACCTTTAAATATTAATAATAATAATGAAATTAGAATTAAAAAAAATGAAACTCGGTTAAATAAATTATAATATTTATTAAAAGAAATATTTTTAATATTTATCATATTAGCTTTTCCTTATTTTTGTTTTTAACAACATATAAAGCAGTAAATAATCTAGCTATAAAATATACAGAAAATAAAGTTGATAAAATACCTACGCCTAATGTTAAGGCAAAGCCTTTTACTGGACCAGATCCTAAAATAAATAAAATTAAAGCTGCTATTAAAGTTGTAATATTTGCATCTAAAATTGTAGATCTTGATTTTAAATAACCGTTATCGAAAGCTATAATTTTATTATTTTCATTTTTAATTTCCTCTTTAATTCTTTCAAAAATTAAAACATTTGCATCAACTGCCATACCTACTGTTAAAATTATGCCAGCTATACCTGGTAGAGTTAAAGTTGCTTCGAATAAAGTCAAAAATCCTAAAAGCAATAATAGATTAGATATCAATGTAATATTGGCTATTAAACCAAATATTTTATATTTAAATATCATAAATGTTACAACTAAAACAAATCCTATTATTAATGATAAAATTCCTGCATTTATAGAATCTTGACCTAAATCTGGACCAACCGTTCTTTCTTCAATGATTTTCATGGGTGCTGGCAAAGCACCAGATCTAAGAAGCAATGCTAAATCTGTTGCTGATTGAAAGGTAAAGTCACCACTTATTTGACCAGACCCACCTATTATAGGCTCTCTAATATTTGGTGCACTAATTATTTTTCCATCTAAAATAATTGCTAATCTTTTTCCTACACCGCTAGTTGTTGCCTTTGCAAATTTTTTTGCTCCTACTCTATCTAAACTAAATGATACAACGGTTTGATTTGTTTGATTGTCCATACGTGGTTGTGCTTCAACTAAATTTTCTCCACTTAATACTATTCTTTTACTGACAATTACTTCTTCAGATCCATCTTCAAATAAAAGTCTTTCTGTTCCGAAACTTTCTTCGGTATTTTGTGTTACAAATCTAAATGTAAGATTTGCTGTTTTTCCTAATAAAGATTTAATTCTATCTGGATTATCCAAACCAGGCAGTTCTACTAATATTCTATCATTGCCTCTTTTAAGAATATTTGGCTCATTAGTTCCAATTTCATCAACTCTTCTTCTAACTATTTCAATTGCTTGATTTTGAGAAGATGTCTTTAATTGGACTAAACCATATTTTGAATAAGATAATTCAATTATATTACCATTTAATTTTAAATTAAATTGATTAGTTTTAAAATTATCAAAATATGGATTTATTTCACTTTTTTTGCCCTCAAATAATTTTACAACATTATCAACTGAATTTTCTTCCACTTCAAAAGTGATTATATTATTTTCTTTAATAAGCAAATTTTTATAAATAATATCTTTTTCTTTTAAATATTCCTTAATCCTAATTAATTTATTTTGCACATCCTTAGTAACTACAGGCGAATTATCAATTTCAAGAAGTAAGTAGGAACCACCTTGTAAATCTAATCCAAGATTAATATTTTTATTAAAAAAGCCATCATCAAATTTAAAAAAATTAGATAATGCAATTAAAGATAAAAATATTGTAAATAATAAAACTGAAATTATTTTTAATTTTGAAAAGTATAACACTTAGATTTAATGTTATTTTTTTACTTCAATATTGCTAACCAATGCTTGAATTCCTGTTGATTTGATTACTTCAACTTTAACTTCATCAGAAATTTTGACTTCAACTTTTTCATTGTCAATTACTCTTTCTATTGAACCAACTATTCCACCAGAAGTAATTACCTTGTCACCTCTTTTTAAATTTTCTACCATTTGTTTGTGCTCTTTAACTTTTTTTTGTTGTGGACGAATTAAAAAAAAGTAAAAAATTACAAATATAAGTATTAATGGTATAAATTGGCCTATTCCTGATCCAGACATAAAATTCTAAATTAATTAAAATTGTTTATACTATCTAGGGTATTAAAACAACTCTAATTATTTGAAATTTTTTCTAAATTTTTCATGTATGGCCTCAGCACTTCTGGAATAGTTATTGAACCATCAGAATTTTGATAATTTTCTAATATTGCAATCAACGTTCTACCTACAGCTAAACCACTGCCATTCAATGTGCCTAAAAATTTGGTTTCATTATTTTTATCTTTGTACCTAGCCTTCATTCTTCTTGATTGAAATGATCCACATGATGAACAACTTGAAATTTCTCTATATTTATTTTCTGATGGCAGCCAAACCTCAATATCATAAGTTTTTTCAGCACTAAATCCCATATCACCTGTTGACAAGATAACTTTTCTATAAGGAAGATTTAATTTATCAAGTATCATTGTTGCAGAATTTGTCATTCTTTCTAGTTCATCTAGACACTTATTATTTTCAACTATACTTACTAATTCAACTTTATAAAATTGATGTTGCCTGATCATTCCTTTAGTATCTTTGCCATAACTTCCAGCTTCTTTTCTAAAACAAGGAGTTAAAGCTACTAAACGCATAGGCAAATCTTTTATGTTAAATATTTGGTCTCTTGCCATATTTGTTAATATAACTTCAGCAGTTGGTATTAAAAATTTCCTAGAAGTTTTTTCTTCAATTTTAATTTCAAATTGATCATTTTCAAATTTAGGTAATTGGCCTGTGCCAAACATAGAAATATCACTAGCAATTAAGGGTGGCGAAACTTCTTTGTACCCATTTACCTGTGTATGTGTATCTAACATAAAATTAGCTATTGCTCTTTCAAGCAAAGCAAGCTTATCCTTAACAAATACGAACCTTGATCCAGTGGTTTTAGTTGCTAAATCAAAATCTAACATTTTTAAATTTTCTCCTAATTCATAATGTGATCTAGGATTAAAGCTAAATTTTTTTATTTCTCCTGAGATTGATATTTCTTTATTGAAACTTTCATCCATACCGACTGGAACGTCCTTTAATGGCAAATTAGGAATTGAATATAGTAATTCATCTAGTTTATTTTGATACTTTAACTGATCGTTGTTAAGAATTAATATTTTTTCAGAAATTTCCTTTGATTTTGCAAATAGTGATTTATCTTTTTTTTTTGATATTTCTTTTTTTTCTTTTTCTAATAATTCTTTTTCCTGAATTAGCTTTCTATTATTTTTATCAAGTTCTAAGATTTGATCAAACTCAATAATGACATTTCTTGACTTAATATTATTTTTAAAGTTATCAAAATCATTTCTTATATCCTTAATATTATGCATCTTTTTCTTTATTTTTTTTTTCTATAATGTTTACTGATATAATTGACAATTCATATAGTAATAATAAAGGTATGGCTAAGCCTATTTGTGTGATTGGATCAGGAGGTGTTAATATTGCTGCTGCTGCAAAAATTAAAACAACAACATATTTGCGTCTATGTTTTAAAAATTGAGAATCAACGATTCCAATTCTAGCTAACAAACTTAAAACAACAGGTAATTGAAAACTTAATCCAAATGCAAAAATTAATTTCATAACCAAAGATAAATACTCGTTAACTTTGGCTTCAAGTTGTATAGGAAGTGATGTGCTTAAACCTGCGCTTTCAAAAGAAAGAAAAAATTTTATAGCAAGTGGCATTATTAAATAATAAACAAGCATTCCTCCTAATAAAAATAGTATTGGTGTAATTATTAAATAAGGCATTATTGCAATTTTTTCATTTTCATAAAGACCTGGGGCAATAAATTTCCATATTTGAATTAAAATAAAAGGGCTAGTAAAAAAGAACGCAGTAAAGAAAGAAACTTTTAAATAAGTTAGGAAAGTTTCTTGTAGAGCAGTAAAAATAAGTCTTCTATTTAAATCATCATCTTTAACAGCTTGTGCATAAGGATCTACAAGGAATCCATAAATATATTCTGAAAAATAATAACAAATAACAAACAATACAGTCAAAAAAATTAATGATTGTATTAATCTTTTCCTTAATTCATCAAGATGACTGAAAAAACCACCTTCATTTTGACTCTTGTTCATCTTTATCCTTGTTATTATTTATTTTAGTTTCATCCTTAATATTTTCATCAATAGAAACATCTGTTACTGAGCTAACTTCATTCTGAACTTCGTTAACATATTTTTTTACAGTGCTAAACCAGGACCCAACTTTTTTTAACATTAAGGGAAAATCTTTTGGACCAACAATTATTATTGCTACGGCCACAATGATTAATATTTCAAACCAGCCAATTGTAGGCATTAGGATTACTCTTTTTTATCTATATCTTGATTTTCAGAGATATTTTTTGGTGGGTCTTCTTCAGAGACATCTGAAGCCATACCCTTTTTAAAACTTTTTATTCCTTTGGCAACATCCCCCATCAAACTAGAAATTTTACCTCTTCCAAAAAGAAGGACTACTAGTACTACTACGATTGCTATTTGCCAAAAACTTATTCCCATATCACTCTTATAAACATATTATATAATAATTAAAGTTTTTTTTATTTATCATCTTCATTTTTAAGAGTGCTATTGAGCATTTCATCAATATCAGAGTATATATTTTCCTTTTTTTCTTCTTGCTTTTCCTTATAAAATTTGCCTGTTCCAAATATAGTAGAGTCCACACTTGATGTATCTATAAGACCAGCAATTCCAAGCTCATCTATTGTTGGAAGATCAGATAATTTTTGCAAATTAAAATGACTTAAAAATTCTTCTGTAGTTCCATACTGAATCGGTTTGCCTGGAATATCCTTTCTCCCTAAAGTTCTAACCCAGTTTAGCTCCATTAAAATTTCAAGTGTATTTGTCCCAAAAGCAACTCCTCTTATTTCTTCTATTTCAGCCCTTGTAACTGGCTGATGATAAACAATTATTGCTAAAGTTTCTATAGCAGCCTTTGATAATTTCTTTTCAACCGTTTTTTGTTCTGACATTAAAGCAGATAAAGTTTCAGCAGTTCTAAAAGACCATTTATTAGAAATGCAAACCAAATTAATACCTCTATTATTGTAAATATTTTTTAATTTATTAAGAATATTCAAAACATTAACTTTTTTCGAAATTTTAGATTCAATTGTATCTATATCAAGTGGTTCTGCGGCAGCAAATAAAATTGCTTCAACTTCTTTTTCTCCTTCGCTCATAGAAGATGGAAAATTTACAACATTGTTATTTTTTAATTTTTTCATTTATTTTCTCTTACAAAAATATCATCAAACAAATTTTTTTGTTTAATAGATATATTACCTTCTTTAACTAGTTCTAAGGAGCCTGCAAATATACCTGCTTTTCCTGTTCTTTTTAAATTGTTTGATTCTAAAAAGTTTGTAGGAAGTAATTCATCAATATTTTTCCAATCATTTAGTTTTCCAAAAAATTCTCTTATTCTTTTAATACCTTCTTCAGTAGTAAGAACTGGTAACCTTGGTATGTTAATTTTTTGAAAATCTCTTGACATTATTATTGACGAATAAGATTTAAAAATGTCAAATAATGTCAAAGAATATTTGGTGCTGTATATCGATTTGATGTTTCCTCTGATGCCTCTTAAAAAAATATCTTTTCCTAATCTTTTTCTTTTTAACATTTGATCTGATAGTAGCCTTATTAGCTCAAGTTTCTTAAGTTGAAGCTTAAGTTTTTCAGCTACTTCCAATGCTTTAAATTCTTCCTCATCAGATTCTGGCAACAAAAGCTTTGATTTAAGATAAGTTAACCAAGTTGCCATTAGCAAATATTCAGATGCTAAATCTAAATTAATTTTTTTGTTTGATTTGATGAATTCCAAAAATTGATCAACTAAAATTGTAATAGATATTTTTTCTAAATCAACTTTTTGAGATTTTGCTAGATCTAGCAAAACTTCAAGAGGTCCATTAAAATTATTTAAGGTTACATTAAATGAAAGAGAATCGTTCATATTTTATATTATCTAATTATATTCATTAATTGCGATGTTTTTTTTATTACAAAGTTTGTCAATAACGGAGAATTTTTAGCTACATACAGCATTTCATTGTAATTTCCATTACAATGTAAGACTATATTACAACCAGCTTTGAAAGCTTGAGTTGTATTTTTCGATATAGAATATTTTAATGCTTTCATTGAAATGTCATCTGAAATTAAAATATTTTTAAATCCTATTTTTTTTCTAATAACATTTATTACTTTTTTTGAATGTGTTGCTGTATTTTGTGAATCAATTGAAGTAAAAATTATATGAGCAGTCATTGCCAAAAGAGATTTTTGTCTTTTAAAAGGAAAAAAGTCTATCTTATTTAAAATTGTTTGACTTTTATTAACTATAGGTAAATTTATATGGCTATCAACTTTTGACAAGCCATGTCCCGGTATGTGTTTAATTACTGTGCCTATGAAATTTTGATGAAAAATATTTATACAAATTTTTCCTAATTTTGAAACCAGACGTTGGTTTGAAGAATATGATCTACTTCCAATAATATTATTTGTAATTTTTCTTCTTACATCAAGAACTGGTACTGTATTTATATTGACACCTATTAATTTCAACAAATAACTAATTTGCTTAATATATGCATTATAATAAATGATAAATTTTTTTTTATCTTTTAAATATAGCTTGCAAAAAAAGTTTGAAGAAAACATTGAATTATCAATAAATTTGTTAAGTCTAGATACGCTACCACCTTCTTCATCAATTAAAATTGGATAATTCTTATCTTTAAATATTTTTTTAATGTGTAAAGTAAGTTTTTGGGTTTGCTTTAAAGTTTTTATATTTCTAGAAAATAATATAATTCCCCAAGGTTTATATTTTTTTAAAAAATAAATTTCTCTATTATTTAATTTTATTCCTTTAATGCCAGTTATAAAACATCTTCTTTTACTTATCATTATTTAATAGTTTCCAAAAATGGTATTTTTTTTTATTTTCATTTTTTTGGTATTCAACAAACTCTACAATATTATTAGTATCGTTTTTTAATATAATTAAATTTTCTGAAAAATTACTAATTTTATTTTCTATAGTATCTAACGATCTATAAAACTTTTTTTTATATTCTGATGAAAAATAATATCTAGAAACAAAAAAAATAAAAAAAAAAATTATAATTATATATAATAAATATCTTAATTCTTTAATCATTACATTTTTTCTGGCGTCTTAACTCCTAACAAGTTCATTCCTATTTTTATTACATTAGAAATAATTTTTAAAAAAACTAGCTTATCATCAGATATTTTTTTATCTTGATTAATAAATCTTTTTTCAAGATCGTCTTTTCCTTTATTCCAGTATGAATGAAATTCTGATGAAAGATCATATAGATAAACAGGTATTCTATGAGGTTCTAATCTATTTGTTGCTGTTTCAACACACCTTGGCCATTCAGAAATTTTTTTTAGGATTTTTAATTCATCTTTTTTATAGTTGAAATTTTGTGTCTTGATTTTTATATCATCGTTAATATTTAAATTGCAATTTCTAAAAACAGATGAAATTCTTGTGTAACAATATTGTACGTAATATAATGGATTGTCTTTAGATTTTTCTTTAACTTTGGAGAAATCAAAATCTAATTCAACATCGTTGCTTCTGCTCAGCATAATAAAACGAGTCGCATCTTTACCTACCTGTTTGACTAGATCTTCAACAGTTATATAGTCGCCTTTTCTCTTCGACATTTTGAAAGGTTTACCATCTTTTATTAGTTTAACTAGCTGACTTACCTTACATGATAATTTATTTTTTTCGCCAGAGATTGCTTCAACCACAGAGGATATTCTTTTTATGTAACCGGCATGATCAGCTCCCAAAATATTTATTAATTTATCGAAATTTCTATTAATTTTTGTATTATGATAAGCAACGTCACTTGCAAAGTAAGTCCAAGTTAAATCGCTTTTTTGTAACGCTCTATCTTTATCGTCACCAAAATCTGTTGATCTAAATAATAATTGATCTCTTTCTGTCCAGCTCTTATTGTCTTCACCTTCTGGAGCATTAATTTTGCCAGTATAAACATGGTTAGATTTTTTTAGTTTTTCAATAACTTTATCAACCTCTTTGTCATTAACAATGTTTGTCTCACTTACAAAATTGTCATGATTAATACCGAGATCATTTAAGTTTTGTTTAATTAGTTTTATTGATTCATTAATTGAAAGTTTCTTTAAATAATCTTCTATATCTTTAAAATTTTCAAAATTAACATTTTTATTGTTTTTTATAATATTAGTAGCTATATCAATTAAATAATCACCTGGATAAAGATCAGGATTATCTAATGGAAATTCTTCATTATAAAGTTTTTCTCTAATTCTTAAATAAACAGAATAATTGAAATGAGAAATCTGATTACCATAGTCATTTACATAATATTCTTTTTCTACAATATTATTATTAAATTTTAATATATTGGAAATTACGTCACCTAATATAGCACCTCTACAATGCCCAACATGTAGGGGACCAGTTGGATTTGCAGATACAAACTCTATTAAATATTTTTTTTTATCTTTGTTAGATGATCCATATTTATTAGAAATATTAATTAATTTATTAGCAAAATTATTCCAATAATCTTTATTAAATCTAATATTAATGAAGCCAGGTTTTGCAAATGAAATTTCTTCTATGAAGGTATCTTCTTTCTTTAATAAATCTATTATCGTTTCAGCTATAACGTTTGGTGATTTATTGTTAGATTTTGATAAAACCATTGAAACATTTGTTGAAAGATCAAAATCAATATTAGGTGGAGTTGAATCAACATTCACACCATTCAAATTTTCA
>MDSW01068495.1_pt1 | contig 13123 bp, 8 predicted proteins | sample 811171 | NCBI WGS metagenome assembly MDSW01 (sample SAMN05326641, study PRJNA326480) | marine metagenome | isolation source: seawater | place: Atlantic Ocean: North West | collected 2012 | reverse complement strand
TTCGCTCTCAGGCTGCGTGCTGGCGTCTGATTTGGAGCTTGCCCAGCACCGTCTTCCAGACGGAGTCGACGCTCATCTCTTGCATGCAACGGTGGTGACCGAGCGGGCATTCTTTGCTCGCACACGGTGCGCATTCAATATCAGAGGCCAGGAACGACTCGTAGCGGTTGTAGTTGATTGCCCAGCGGGGATCGGTGGGACCAAACAGAGAGACGGTGGGAATCTCGAATGCGGCCGCAAAATGGCGTGGGCCACTGTCGGTGGTGACCATCAACCGGGCACGGGCGACGCAGGCTTTGCTCAGCCCGATACTGGGGGTGAGTGCGGCCAGACTCTTGACGCGTGGGTCACCGGATTGACGGGCGATTTCTGCGGCCATCTCGCGCTCATTGGGACCGCAAATGACCAGCACTTCCATGTCCGAGTGTTGTACGATGCGGGCAGCCAAAGCGGCAAAATGCTCCGCAGGCCAAGCCTTGATGGATCGCTTGCCACCCCAACCACCTGCGGTGTGAAAGACCACAACACGGTTGTCTTCTGGTAGATCCAGTGTTTTCCAGGCAGCCGCAGCTTGTTGCTTGTCTTCGGCGGTAAGGCCGAGCTCCACGCGTCGCGGCTCAAGTGGGCAACCCAGGGTGTAGGCCAGTTGCAAGTAGTAGTCGACTGCGGACACCGGTGCGCGCTTCCGCCCGTTGCGTTCCGGATACAGCTTGTGAGTCAGAAGTGGTCCGCGGCCATTGCGGGCATAGCCCACGCGCCGTTTGGCACCCGCCAGCCACGAGATGACTCCAGTCCGGAGCGAATTGGTCAGCATGACGATCGTTTCCGGCGCCAGTTCCCGCAGTTGTCTGACCACGGCAGCACTGCGTAACGCACGGTCGGATGAGCGAGGATCGTACAGGATTTCGCCGTCAAAAAAGCTCGAGCCGCTCAGCACATCTTGCACATACGGTCTGGAAACCGCGTATAGTTTCGAGTCGTTCCCCAATTGCTTGCGCAAGGCTCGGAGGGTCGGAGTGGCCATCACGACGTCGCCCACCCAGTTGGGTAGGAAGATCACAGTGTTTTGTGACACAGTCCGTCTCTCCCACGCCCCGAGTTACTCGTCGTCCCACATGTGGGCGTACGTTGCCCGACGCCGCCGGCGCCGATATCGATAGCCCAAGCGGTGGCGTCGCGAGGGATGTTCACCTTCGATAAACCAATATCCGCCGAGCAGGCGGTAGAAGAAGAGGATCAGAAAAGCCCCCGCAATCCCAGCCAGAAAACTGCGCGGGTTGATTGGGCTGTAATTTTCGAACTCAACGCCGACTCGCATGAACGCCATCACACCGCAACCGATCACGGTTCCCCCGATACCCATGGCCAGTGTCGCGACCGCTCCTCCCGGATCGCGGCCCGGCATGACAGCTTTGGCGAGCAAGCCGACGACCGTACCGAAGCCGACCCACGTTAACGCCAAGTCAGCGTACTCTTGTAGGGATTCGAAAGAGCTCATGGTGGAGAGACCTCCTTTTCCCTCCTTTGCCGCGTGATCGTACACCAAGCACGCTGTACGCGGCCAGAGGAATCCAGCGCGAATCGAAGGTAACAGAGGCTGAGGTCACTCGTTCCGCAGCCGTATGTCGCTAGCGAATCACAGGGTTTTGCCGTCAGTCAGTTGTTGACTCACGGCCGCTTTTGGCTGGAGGTGTCGCTTGTGTGCAACCGCACCATTGGCATCCCACCAGACCCACAGGCCGGACTTGTCGCCCGCTTCATATTCTCCTTGAACCTGTTTTTGGCCGTTTTTATGCCACCAGGTCCACTTGCCAATCTCTTTGCCGTCTTCGTATTGGCCCTGAACGGCCATTTGACCGTTGACATGCCAGGAAGTGTGAGAGCCGCTGGTTTGGCCCTGCGTGTACTCTCCTGTGGCCTTCTTCTTGCCGTTGCTGTGATAGGTGGTCCAGCTTCCATGGCGAATCTTGTCGCCTTTCACGGCAAATTTGGCCGTTTTTGCATACCACCAATAATCCGGTTCGTCGATCACGTTTTGCGGGCTGAGATATCGAATCTCCGATTTCACTTGCTTGGACTTCGGATAACGGACCGTTTCCGTGCTGGATAAACGCCCTGCGAGATACGTTTTCCGGACCGTAACCTTGCCTTCCTCGTCCCAGCGGATCAGGTCGCCATCAACCACCCCGTCACGAAAGTTGATCTGCCGCGATTTTTGACCGTTCGGATAGTGCCAGGTCGCGATGCCATCGCGTATGCCGTCACGGAATGAGACTTCGCTGATCAAACGCTGTTTGCTGTCATAGATGGTCCATTTGCCGTGCATTTTCCCAGCTTTGAAATCGACTTCCGACAGAAATGGCCCGGTAAAATCACGGTAGGGTGCTTCTTGAAACAGCGGTAACTGATCACCGCGATGCCAGCGTTGCCAGGCCCCATGCATCAGATCATCCCGGTAAAAACCTTCCGCAATGACCCCGCCTGTCTTAGAAAAATAGCGCCACACACCGTGGCGAATGTAATTTAAGTCACTGTCTTGACGCACTTCGCGTTCAATTTTGATCGTACCGTCAGAGTAGCGTTCGCGAATGGTTTCGATGTCCTCGTCCGCATCGCTTAACACCCCGGTGCCGATCGCCGCATCACGATCTTCCGAAATCCGGTCGGCACTGGCAGCATTCAACTCCGTCTTCACCGTTGGGACGGCCAGTTTACGGGGCTCGGGGGGCCCCAGGTCGTCAGCGAGTGCTACAGATCCCAATCCAGCGGCAACGATACCAGCCAGAGCAAACTTCCGGATACGTCGTTTCATCAGACTCTAGACTCCGTAGATTCCAGGTAGGCGTCGAGGTGCAGGCGGACTCCGACCGAGAGCTGTCGCCGCCTACCATTACGTTTCGACCGTTGAAGTCCGGATTTGTAGAACAATCGCAGCAACCTGCATGTTCCTTGCGAACCGCAAAGTCAAACACCAAAGAGTCGGGTAGATAATCCACCCGAGTGAGGTTCCAACGCGAGCTGCTGGCAAGGTGTTGCTAGCGAATTTCCAAGATGGTTGCTCTGTCACGTCATCAAGATGCAGATACACTTACTAAGAGAGACGAGTTCCAAGCTTGCCTGGAGAGTTGCCTTGATACCTTCGGACGCCAGTCACGTTCGTCGCCCCGTTCCGGCGTGGGTCACTTCATTGGTCGTACACGCGGTGATCTTGATTGGGTGCGTTCTTTTTCTCCGCTCCCAGACGACTACTTCTGGAGGCGGTGAAGCGGAGAGGTCGGGGGCGATTGTGTTAGCTCGCGTGACACCGACGGGCCAGACCTACTTTGATGAATCTGACGCAGCTGCCAGTTCCGCTGCGGCGGTGGACACGGTTCCGACCGAGGCGTTACCGTCCCAAGTGGCACCTGCGGAATTGGAATTGAATGACGTCGAGTTACCCGGCCTGCCAGCGGATGCGGGGAGTTTGGATGCCAACCGGCTGTTGCCTTCTCCTGATCTTTCAGGAACGGACCGCCAGACGCTGTTACCTGGGCAGGGCGACGAAGAGATTTTGGCCGACGACGCTGCCATGCGGGCAGCCCGAGGGGCAGCGGTTCCCGCAACGCAGTTGTCGATTTTTGGGTCGGGTCCGGCGACCGGCGCGTCCTTTGTCTTTGTGATTGACCGCTCGAAAAGTATGGGTAGCGAAGGTTTGGATGCGTTAGCAGCGGCGCAACGCGAGTTGGCTTTGGCCTTAGCAAACCTCGAGCCACAACACGAATTTCAAATCATTGCCTATCACCACAAGCTGCAGTACATGAACGAGCGCGCGTTGCTCAAGGCGACTGAGAGCAATCGGTTACAGCTGAATAAATTTTTCGGCGGATTAGCCGCTTTTGGAGGTACCGACCATGCTCGGGCGATGGTGGCGGCAATGCATCTTCACCCCGATGTGGTGTTTCTGTTGACGGATGGCGGTGATCCGCACCTGACGAAACCGCAAATGGCCGAGATTCGACGGATGGGGCGTGGGGGTCAAACCAAGATTCATTGCATTCAATTTGGTTATGGGCCGCTTCAGAATGTGGATACCTTCATGCGCCGACTGGCATTGGACAATGGTGGTGGGTTTCAGTATGTGGACGTGACGAAATGATCACGTTGCTTACCGCACGGAGTTCGTCACGCCGAACTCGCTCTTGGGTGCCGTGATCCGGACCACGTCATCCGCCGGCAACTCACTCTGGTTGGAGTGAGCCATCTGCGGCCCTATAATGCGGTGTCTGAATTTGCTAGGGCCGGTACGTTGTATTGTCATGTCAGCAACGATTCACGAAGACTTGGAGTCTTATCTGGGGCAGTTTGGGCTGGATGCCTTTCGGCCTGGGCAGCGCGACGTCATCGACGCGGTGTTTGCCGGCCGTGATTGTCTGTGCATCATGCCCACTGGTGGCGGCAAGAGTCTGTGTTATCAGTTGCCAGCGATCTCCCGTGAGGGCGTGACCATCGTTGTCTCGCCATTGATCGCCTTGATGAAAGACCAGGTTGATGGATTGTCAGCGCGCGGTATCCCCGCGACATGCATCAACAGTTCGCTCTCCTTGGCCGAGCAACGCGAGCGTTTGGATGTGATGGCGAACGGTGGCTATCGTCTGGTCTATGTGGCGCCCGAGCGGCTGCGGAATAGTGCTTTTCTGGACGCGATTCGTCGCACCAAGATCGCGTTACTGGCAGTGGACGAGGCGCACTGTGTCAGCGAGTGGGGGCATGACTTTCGACCGGATTACGCACGCCTCGGGAGATTTCGTGAACGATTGGGGTTTCCGCAGACGATCGCCCTGACCGCGACGGCGACGCCACACGTCCGGGCCGACGTGATGGACTCGTTGCAACTGCAAGATCCGGCAACGTTCATCACCGGATTTGCCCGCCCCAATCTACGCTTTGAAGTGACTGTGACTTCGGGCGGTAGGGAAAAAGATTTCGAACTGATGCGTTTTCTGGAGCAGACGCCAGGTTCAGGGATCGTGTATGCCTCGACACGCAAACGTTGCGAAGAAATCGTAACCACACTCCAGAAAGCTTTGGGCGCCAGTGGGGATCGACGCAAGGTCGGTTTGTACCATGCCGGCTTGTTGCCCGAGGAACGTCGTCGTATGCAAGACGAGTTCATGAACGACAAGATACAAGTCATTGTCGCCACGAATGCCTTCGGTATGGGGATCGATAAGCCTGATTTGAGGTTTGTTGTCCACTACAACATGCCGGGAAGCTTGGAAGCCTATTACCAGGAAGCAGGCAGAGCCGGTCGTGACGGAAAGATGTCGCGCTGCCTACTGCTTTTCAATCATGGTGATCGCTACATCCAGGAATTCTTTATCGAGAACGCCTATCCGTCTCGTGAAGTGGTCAAGCAGGTTTATGAATATCTCTGCAGCTTGGATGCCGACCCGATTGAAATGACGTTGCAGGAGATCAAGGAAGAACTCGGCTTGCAAATCGGCAATGAAGGGGTGGGAGCCTGCGAGCAGCTGTTGGAAAAAAGTGGCGTGTTAGAACGCTTGGCATCGCAGGAAAACATGGCATCGATCAGGATTGATAGTGACCTCCCCACGTTGGTTGATGTTCTCGGACGCGATGCGACTTTGCAGCGGCGCGTGATGCGTGCTCTGGAAAGAATTGTGGGTGATCGGCGTTCCGAGCGAGTTTACTTTCAACTGCCGTACTTGATGCAGCAGGCGGATGTTGGACGCGATGCGTTGGCCCGCGCGCTGCGTGAAATCAATAAACTGGAAGTGGTGGATTATGTTCCGCCGTTTCGCGGTCGTGCTGTGCACATGTTGCGTAGCGCGGTGCCGTTTAAGGAACTGGAAATCGACTTTGTCGAGTTGGAGAAAAGGAGAGCCGCTGAGCACGAAAAACTCGACTGTGTCGTGCGCTATGCGCAGAGCCCACGCTGCCGACAATTGGAGATCCTGCACTACTTTGGAGACCCGGACCCCCAGTTATGCGGAACGTGCGACAGGTGTGCTCGCAACGCATCATCCATTCTGCCCGCTGGGAGCAGTCCTGAACGTGAAACGCTCAACGACGGTGCCTTGCAGATCGTCCAGATGGCACTCAGCGGTGTTGCCCGAGGCAAAGGACGTTACGGCAAAGGGTTGATCGCCAAAATGTTGAGCGGTTCGAACTCGTCCCAAGTCAAAAAGTCCGGGCTGACAAAGCTCAGTACCTTCGGTTTGCTTGGCCATCTCAAGCAGGCGGAGGTCACCGAATTGCTCGATGCGCTGATCTTCTGCAAGCTGGTCACCCAAGCTGGAACGCAACGTTTGCGTCCCCTCGTGCAACTCACCCGCCGAGGTGTCGATGTGATGAAAGGTCACGAGACGATCGAGCATTTGAGTATCAGTGAGGCATTGGAAAATAAGATTCGTCGTGGACATCCGGAACGCCCGTCGACGCCGGCGATCGCCACAACGGATACGGAATCGCAATCTTCGGTCGAGATCCTGTTCGCCGCACCAGAGCCTGAGGATGTGGAATCCAACACAGACGCGAAACCCCTGGAAGCGGTCGTGGCTCCCGCCGAAGATGCGGTTCGCAAGCACCCTGCCTATCATTGGACCTGGACGCTTTTTTCGCGTGGCTTTGAGTTGGACGAAGTCGTACAGATCCGCAACCTGACTGAGGAAGAAATCGTTGATCATCTGGCCATTGCCAGCGAGCACGACTTGGATATCTCGCCGGAATGGTTCTTGGAGAAGGTGGAAATGGATGCCATTGAAAAGGCTTTGGAGTCGAGTCCTGATGCGAAGATCCGCAAGGTCGTGGCGGCTTTACAGGCGGATGTGAAATACCCTTGTGTCCAGCTTTACCTGAATTGGCGGCGACGCCAGTAGGCCGGCATCCTCGGGACTGCGACGAAGCGTCGTGACTCTCGCCGGTGGAAGCGAATCACTTTGACGGTAGAATGTTGGAAACGAGGCTCGTATTCCAACCGCTGCGAAGCCAGTCGCTGGGACGGCCGCTGCATCACTGTCGGATGACAACGTAATGGATAAACCTAACAGGGATCAAGACTTACCTAACGAAGGCCAGCCGCGTCGAGGGCCTGCTCCCTGGATGCTGGCCTTGCTTCTGGTCGGTGTTGCTGGCGTTCTTCTGTTCTATCTCAATGACCCGCATTCTGAGTTGAAATACTCGGATTTCCTCAGACTTGTTCAGGAAGGCAAAGTACTCAGCATTGAATTGGGTACTACTGTCGCTACGGGGAAATTCAAGACGCCTCTGCCGGATGCACCAGAAAAAATCAACGATCAGGGCGAGTTGGAGCCTGATCTGGATGCGAAGGGAAAACCGAAGAAGCTCAACGAACGGTTTCGCGTGACCCTGGGGTCGGAGTCCGGACGTGAAAAACTCGAGCAACTTCTCGAGCAGCAGGGTGTCCAAGTTACCAATGCAGGCCCTGACAACACGTTCATGCTGTTCTGGGCGTTTACCTTCTTCCTGTCGATCGCTGTCCTGCTCTACTTCTGGATGTCGTTCCGCAAGACACGCGACCAGATTATGGGTGGCGGGTTCCTCTCGGGGTTCAATAAGAGTCCTGCCAAGCGTTTCGAAGCATCTGCGCAACCGATCACATTTGATGATGTGGCTGGCCTGGAAGGAGTGAAGGCTGACCTGCAGGAGATCGTTGAGTTTTTGATGACACCGGAAAAGTTTGCTCGCCTCGGTGGAAGGGTTCCCAAAGGCGTCTTGCTGAATGGGCCTCCGGGAACCGGCAAGACGCTATTGGCACGCGCGGTGGCGGGAGAGGCCGGAGTTCCCTTCTTCTCGGTCAACGGCAGTGAGTTTATCCAGATGTTTGTGGGTGTGGGGGCTAGTCGGGTTCGCGATTTGTTCAAGACGGCCCGCGAGAACTCGCCGGCCATCATTTTCATTGACGAAATTGATGCCGTTGGGCGCCAGCGTGGAGCGGGGCTTGGTGGCGGGCACGACGAACGCGAGCAGACGTTGAATCAGATTCTCAGTGAGATGGATGGGTTCAATCCCAGCGAAGCGACGATTGTTGTCGCCGCGACGAATCGACCTGACGTGCTGGATCCGGCGTTGTTGAGACCCGGACGCTTTGACCGGCACGTCACGGTGGGCAAACCGACGCTGAATGGTCGCTACGAGATCTTCAAGGTTCACGTGCGCGATGTTCCATTGGCGGATCAAGTGGATCTCAAGCGTCTTGCTGCCAACACGATTGGGCTCACCGGCGCCGACATTCGCAACATTGTGAATGAGGCAGCTCTCTGGGCCGCGCGGCATGATAAAACGGTCGTCGAAATGGATGACTTCGAATATGCCCGCGACAAGATCTTGATGGGTGCCAAACGTGAAGAAGTGATGACAGAGGAAGAGAAGCGAAAAACCGCCTATCACGAAATTGGTCACACGTTGGCAGCCTGGCACCTGCCGGGGGCCTACCGCGTGCACAAGGTGACCGTCATTCCCCGCGGTCGCGCTTTGGGGGTGACCCAAATGATGCCTTCGGAAGATAAGATGAGCGCTGCCAGGCACGAATTGTTAGATCAGCTCGTTGGCTTGCTTGCCGGGCGCGCGGCCGAAAAGATCGTTTACGACGAGACGTCGATTGGCGCAGAAAATGACTTGGAACGAGCGACGGGAATTGCCCGCCGGATGGTCACGCATTGGGGCATGAGCGATAAGCTCGGCCCGGTCAGTTATAAACTTTCCGATGAAGACCCGTTTCTCGGTCGCGAAATGCACAAGCAGCGTGAGTTCAGCGAACACACGATGGAGCAAATCGATGCCGAGGTTTCGCATATCTTGCACCATGAAGCCCAGCGGGCGTTTGATTTGCTGCAGAGTAAACGCGACGAACTTGAGTGCCTGACCGATGCCTTGGTGGAACGAGAAGAGCTGAGTGAGCAGGAGATTACGGATCTGATCGGTCCGTCTGTCCACAGCGACTCAGCCTCCGCAGCGGAAAGTGAAGAAGAAGCAGTGGCGACGAACCAGCTGGCTCCCGAGCCAGGCGACGACGTCTAATCGGCCGCTGGCAGATAAACAGCCATTTCGGTACACACCATCAACGCCATCGCACCGCCCCGGTCGTCGCGTCCCAGGATCGCTTTCCGTTGGTGATAAGCTTTCGCTGACCGTTGCTTGCCGGTGCCGGTGCAGACATCGACCAGGCTTCCGTTGGCTGCGATGCGAGACTGGATGGCTGGCCATGCCCGACGAATGTGAGGGGCATACAGGTCGCGTTGGAGCCAGCCACGTGAGACTCCGCGCGCCATGGCGAATGTGATCATGCAGGTGCAGGTGAATTCGCGATAGCTGTCCGAGTTGTCGATGATCTGATGCCAGCAGCCAGTCGCGTCCTGGTATCCCTTGAGAGCTGCCATATGCTCTCGGAACATGGTCACGAGTTCCGCTTGATCTTGACGCTGTTCCGGCCAGACGCTCAGGCAGAGCGCCAAACCGAGAGCCGGGAAACCGTTGCCGCGCCCCCAGGCGGTTTGATTCAACGGTGAGTGCCGATAGATGCCGTCTGCGCGGTGGCATCGTTGACGCATGTAGCGGATGTGACGTATCGCCATGTCAAAGTACTTCGTCTCACCGGTCAGCTGTCCCATGGCTGCCAACAAAGGGCCGCTCATGAAGACCGCATCACTCATTTCATTATGGTGAGGCATGACCTGCCGGAGTTCGCCGGTTGAGGTGAAACCCAGGTCGGCGGCGGGGCGAGCTAATGCCAACAGACGTTCGCGAGCTTTCCCAGGTGAGGTGCGTTTCGCCAGTTCCGTGAAGATCAGATGCCCTGCCACGCTGCTGCCGTTTTGCGTACCGGGTTGGATTTTGCCAGTGAGATAAGGTGCCACCAGACGATTGACTGCTTGCCGGTGTGCTGTGTCTCCGGTCAACTCGCTGAGTCGGATCCGGCCCACACACGCGAGCGTGGGGATGTAAGAAATGGGTTGGAGCTTCCTGCCATAGCTCGCGGTCAGTTGTGTCGCGATTTCACGCGGTGTGCGGTCGAGCCGCGACTGTAATGCTTGGCGAGCTGCCGAAGGTTTGCGACCGAAGTTTTGCTGGAGCCGTTTTAAAAGCTCGCTCAAAAACTCGGCATTGCCTGGACCTTGGGTGGTGACGCGGATGGCAGGTACCGTGCCGGTACCACAGGGCGCATGTTGGACTAATGCGTCGACCAGCGCGTCCCCGGGCCCCGGGCCCTGTTGGGATTTGGTTTGACCGACGAGTTCGGCGTCGGCTTGACGCGGATAATACCATTCGCGATCGGCGTTTCCCGGCTGCACGTAGACCACCAAGTCGGGAGCGTGCATGCCGATCCAACGCCACACATATTGATGTTCGACAACCCTGTCGCTCTGGTAATAAGTGCCTGCGGGAGGAAATGCGTGGGTTTCCGCAGATGCTTTGCCAGGACTGATCTGTGGCACGGCGGAGACGATCCACTGATCGCTGAAGCGATGTGGAGCATCGGCTTGATAGAACCAGCGTAATGCCTGGGCAAGGGACTGGCTGCCTGAGGTTGAATCGGCGATTAACAAGATGCGCCACTTTTTGCCGGTCAAGTTCAGGGCTTCACGGTGCACGATGGCTGTAATGGATTGATTCTCCGAGGTGCGTCCAATGGACATGGCCATCAGCTGCGAGTTGCCAATTTGCTGGACCAAAGCGTTGGCATCGATCGGCGCAGCTGCAGTTACGTTAGGAAGACCACTCAGAATGGCCGTGGTCAGGGTGAGCCCCAAAAGTAGTTGGCTGGTATGCATGGCATGGTCAGTTTGTGGGGGGAAGGACAGTGAAAACGCGTCTGGGATCGACGCGGGCATGATCGTGACACATTCTAGCAACCTTGGGGAGCGTCCACAGTTTTTTGTCTCGCTCCTGCCAAGGGGCTTGATTTGCACGTTCCTCGGACCGACACTGCACAACTTTCAGCCACTCTCCCATGTAAGGGCCGACCGATGCGTACCTTCAAAGAACGCCTCGCCAACGACGAACTGGTCAGGTTATTTGCCTTCGGCAGAATCATGCATCCAATGTTGATTGACATGTTCAGTCTGGCGGGTGGCTACGAGGGGTTTTGGATCGATGCGGAACATTCTCAGATTAGCGGTGAACAGCTGACGGTTGCCGCTGTCACGGGACGCGCTAACGATTTGGATTGTTTTGTGCGGATTCCGCCGGTGGGTTATTGGACGGTGACGCAATGCCTCGAGGCGGGAGCCGGAGGTGTGATGGCAGCCCAGATTCACACCGTCGAGCAAGCTCGGGAGTTTGTGTCGTGGTGTAAATTCGCGCCACAAGGAACGCGTGGTTTGAACGCCGGTGGGCGGGATGCCAACTATTCGCACATGCCGCCTCAGGAGTTCATTCAACGCGCCAATGAAACCAACTTTGTAGCAATTCAAGTCGAGACGTTGGGGTCGGTGACGGATGCGGATGCGATTGCCGCGCTGCCGGGGGTCGATCTGCTCTTTGTCGGTCCTGCAGATCTTTCGCTGGCTTTGGGCGTGTGCGGCGAATTTCAACACCCCAAGTTGTGGGAAGCGATTGCCGCTGTCTCGTCAGCCTGTCAGAAACACGGCAAGCACTGGGGATGCGTTGCTCCGACGCCCGAGTTTGCTGATCGTGCCATCGAACTGGGGTGCAAGATGCCCACGATGGGGAACGAAGTGAATGCGCTGCGTCGCGGTATCAGTAAAGTGCAAACCGAATTTGCGAACCAGTTCCCTGACTAGCGAGTCCAGGAAAGCCACTTGCGAAACGCTTTCTGAATGAACGGCGAGAGGCGGGTGCGGTTGAATTGGTCGCCCAGTTTCCGGATCGCGTCGGCGTGCGTCGGATAGGGATGGATGGTGTCCCCAATGGTCTTCAGACCGACTCCAGACCGCATTGCCAGAGTCAATTCGGAGATCAGATCGCCGGCGTTCTCCGCGACGATCGTGGCGCCCAAAATCTTGTCGGTTTTGCGTTTGGTGTGAACCTTGACAAAGCCTTCCGAACGTCCGTCCAGGATCGCGCGGTCGACACCATCAAACGGTTGGACGTAGGTGTCGATGGCGATCCCTTGCGCTTCCGCTTCGTGAGCATAGAGGCCGACATGTGCAACCTCGGGAGACGTATAGGTCGCCCAGGGAATGATGAGCGAACTGGCTTTGCTACGCCCCTGGAACAGTGCGTTGCGGACGACGATTCGAGCGAGAAAGTCGGCTGCATGTGTGAATTGGAAACGAGAAGCCACGTCACCTGCAGCGAAAATCCGTGGGTTGGTCGTTTGTAGCCGATCGTTGACTCGGATGCCGTGTGCATCGGCATCGACGCCGACGGCTTCAAGATTCAGGTCTTCGATATTGGGGCGCCTGCCAGCCGCGACGAGCAACTGGTCAACTTGTTCGTCGTAGGGGTGGTTGCCTGCCGCACCGTGCAGGCGGATTCCATGTGCGTTTTCAATTTGCAGCTGCTTGCCACAACACAGCAGCTTGACTCCGTCACGTTCACAGGCCGCGGCGACGACTGCGGCTGCGTCAGCATCTTCCCGTGGCAGGATCTGATCGGCAGATTCAATCAGGAAAACTTCCGATCCAAGTCGCGCAAAGGCTTGAGCGAGCTCGCAGCCAATCGGCCCTGCTCCAATGACTCCCATGCGTCGTGGAAGTTCGGTGAGCGAAAAGACCGTTTCGTTGGTCAAATAGTCGACTTGGTCCAGACCGGGAATCGGCGGGGCAGAGGCGCGTGCCCCGGTTGCGATGACGGCTTTGGCGAATGACAACCGCTGGCCATCGACCTCCACCGTTTCCGCGTCGGCAAAGGCCGCGTGCCCAAAGAACACGTCGACGCCTTTGTCGCGAAAACGCTCAGCCGAATCATGCGGCGCAATGCCAGCACGCAATCGTCGCATCCGTTGCATGATCTGCGAAAAATCCGGTTGAACGTTCTCGGTCCCCTGAATGCCAAAGGTTGCAGCCTGCTGTACGGTAGCGGCCACGCGCGCGGCACTGAGGATCGCTTTGGAAGGGACACACCCAACGTTGAGACAATCTCCCCCCATGAGCGCCCGTTCGACCAGAGCGACTTTAGCGCCTAAGCCGGCTGCGATGGC
>MDSW01035294.1_pt1 | contig 13124 bp, 16 predicted proteins | sample 811171 | NCBI WGS metagenome assembly MDSW01 (sample SAMN05326641, study PRJNA326480) | marine metagenome | isolation source: seawater | place: Atlantic Ocean: North West | collected 2012 | reverse complement strand
TTATAATTATTGTTTTAAATACACTATCAACTGGTGACTAGTTTTATCTACTATCTATTAATTATTTTTCTTGATTTTTAATAAAATCGTCATTGTTTTTAGCATTTCTGCGATCGCGGTATAACTGATTCAATATTTTTTTACGATTGGCGTGACTAGTTATATTTTTTGGACGCAACGGCACGCTTGATAAAGATGGGGTAGCACTAGTAGCTGCTCTTAAACTTTCTTTATCAAAGCGCTTTCTCATTAATGATTGGTTTTTATCACTGGTTACTATCTGTTTATCAACAAATATATTAGAAACACTTTTATTTTGTAAATTATCACATCCCGCTAAACCGAAACACAAAACAAATAATGTTATTGTTTTATTATAATGAACTTTGAAGTATAAAATAATATCTAACAAGAGCACATTAATCCTAATGCATAAATTAAATATTTGTATCTTTACATCAATCACAGATCACAACTAATTAAAATCTTTATTTATTAATTGAGTTGCCTGATTTGATATGATTAGAAGCCAACTCACAATAAGTGCTGACTGACTCAGGCCAGTAATCTAGCTCATCTCGGCGCAAATCTCTTAGAGGTTTTGCTGGAATTCCTGCCCATAACTCACCAGATTTTACAGTTTTCCCAGGAGATACAACCGCACCGGCAGCGACCATAGCTCCTGTTTCTACAACAGCACCATCCAATACAACAGAGCGCATTCCAATGAAACACTCCGATTGCAATGTACAGGCATGTATAAGTGCGGAATGGCCAATTGTAATATCATCACCTATAACAACAGGCATATGAGGACTTCCATCCTCTCTTGCACCATTTATATGTATTACAGTACCATCCTGGATATTCACGCGTTCACCAATAGTAATACTACTACCAGCATCGCCTCTGATTACGCAATTATACCAAACACTCGAATCTGCTCCGATATTAACATTACCAATCACAGCTGCTGTATCAGCAATAAAAACGTTACTTGCGATTGTTGGCTTAACTCCTAGGTAAGGTTTTAGAGGACTAAGCATTATCACCTCATTTAAAAATATAATTAATCATTATGGAAATAGCGGCTGTTGTTCTAACCCTATTTCTTCAGATATTCCAAACATCAAATTCATATTTTGAATAGCCTGTCCACTTGAGCCTTTAACAAGATTATCTATCACAGTAACTAATATTACGCGACCAGGTATTCGATCAGAGAAAATTCCTGTTATAACATAATTTGATCCTCGTACATGCCGTGTTGCAGGAATTACATTATCAGAACTAATTCTAACAAACTTTTCAGAACTAAAAGAGTTTATCAAAGCATCTTTTATATCATCGAAGCGTACACCCTCTGATAAACGAAGATAAGATGTGATTAATTCTCCTCTATTCATAGGCACTAAGTGAGGCGTAAAATTAACCTTAATTCTTTTTTGTACAATCTTTTCGATTTCCTGTTCAATTTCTGGTGCATGACGATGGTGGGCAATACCATAAGGATGCATTCCCTCAGCCACCTCTGAAAAAAGCGATGCCTCCTTAAGAGATCTGCCAGCTCCTGTTACTCCTGATTTAGCATCAATTATAATGTCATCAACATTAATTAATTTGTCTTTAACCAGAGGTAAAATTTGTAATAATGACGCAGTAGGATAACAACCAGGACATGCAATTACTCGTCCTTTAGATATATTTTCTCGATTAAACTCCGTCAGGCCGTATACAGCCTCTTTTTGGATTTCTGGGGCATAATGTTTATGCCCATACCACTCGGCGTAAGTATCGACATCCTCTAATCTAAAATCTGCTGATAGATCAATTACTTTAATACTAGTTGGTATAACTTTAACAATCTCTTGGGTTGTTCCATGTGGTAAAGCACAGAAGACTACATCTACATCATCCCATAATATATCTTCTGTTTTTATTAGATTTGGAAGGTCTTTATTTCCCAAATGAGGAAATACCTCACCATAACTCTTCCCTGCATGAGAGTTTGCCGTCATAAATTTTATTTTAGCATTAGGATGTAACGTTAAAAGTCTAACAAGCTCAACACCAGTATAACCACTTGCGCCCAAAATGCCTATATTGAGTTCTATTTTACTAGATGATTTCATGGATTAAACCACCAACTAGTGGCTCTCCTTAATTAAAGTCTGTAACGTTTCTAATTGATAACAAATAATTTCTAAGCCAAAGAATCAGTTTAATGCAAATCATCTATTTTAAAACTTTTAGATTTTAAGCAAGGTAATTACTATATATTCTATTATAAGCCTGGATCCACCCTTCACGTAGCCTTACATTTAAATACTAAACTAACATCTGCTAAACAATCCAAATAAAGGTAACAGATCTATAAAAAAACGCTCTTAAATTCTTCTCTACTAATTTGTTCTGTGTAAAAATCCAAGTATATAATTACATAGTAAAAGACATTGACCTTAATATACAATTTATAGGATCTTCCAAAATACTAAGATTTACCAAATATATTTTTAATTAACAGATACCAGTTTTTTTACCATTCTTATATATTATTTTTTGTCTTATCTGACCATTTTCGTAATACTCTTCCTCAACACCATCTCTCTTACCGTTCTTGTATGTTATTTTCCGTTTTAACTGTCCGTTGTCATGATAAATTACTACAACACCTTCTACCTTACCATTCTTCCAAGTTCCTTTTGTCCTTAACTGACCGTCGTTATAAAATTCTTCATAATCACCATGTAATTTCTCGTTCTTCCAAGTTTCTTTTTTCCATAACTGGCCATTCTCACCATACCACTCTTTCACTCCGTTTAACTTATCGTTCTTATATGTCGATTTAGTTCCAATACCATAACGGCGATAATGTTCCCAAATACCATCTTTCTTATCGTTCTTTATAGTTCCTTTAGTCATTATCTGACCATTATCCCAATAGGATTCCCAAACGCCTACTTTCTTACCGTCTTTGTATGTTCCTTTTAATCTTAGCTGACCATTCCTAAATTTGTTTTCCACTGAACCAGTGAAAGGAATGTCTGCAAACTTTTCGTATTTAAGTCCATTACGTTCTACTAAATCATCTCGAGATACTTTGGGACCTTCTTCATTCATATAAAAACTCTGGCATATATTGTAAGTTATGGAGTCTAACTTTAGTTTTTTGGTTCCGTAACATCGCAAGCTAAAGCAAACAAACTGATACTATGATTAATACTGTTTACAGACCTGATTCGGCAGAGGTATTTAGCTCTTTATGAATGTATTAATCATCGCGATTGACTACTTATCAAACGCTTAAGATCCTCAATCTCATTACGTACTTGCCTTAACTCCGTGCGTAAATTTTCAGCTATATTATTTTTATCAATTTCTTTATCAGTAAATTCATTATTTTGCTTTTTTTCATTCAACGTTTGCAGAGAGTCTATGATAATGGCGATAAACAAATTTAATACAGTAAAGCTTGATAAAATTATAAAAATTACAAATAAAAGCGAAGCCCATGGATATATTTCCATAACGGGCCGGACAATCCCCATAGACCAGCTTTCCAACGTCATAATTTGGAAAAGTGTAAACATGGAATTTCCAAGAGTACCGAACCATTCTGGAAAGTCTTGTCCAAATATTTCTGTTGTAATTACCGAGAAAACATAAAAAACTAGTAAGAGTAATACTATAATCGCACCTACGCCAGGTACGGCATGCAAAAGAGCTGCAACTATTCTCCGCAAGCGCGGTATAGTAGACACTAATCTGAATACTCTCAGTACTCTTAAAGCTCTTAAAACCGACAACGATTCATTAGATGGAACTAATGTTATACCAACCACTATAAAGTCAAAGATGCTCCAAGGATCACGGAAAAAACGCAATCCCTTTGCATAAATTCTTACTAAAAGTTCAATACAAAATATAATAATTACTGCCTGATCGAACAGTTTTAATTCCTGTCCAATAGCACTAGTTATTGTTGGTGATGTCTCTAACCCAAGTATTATGGCATTGATAATAATCAATGCCATAATAGATTTGTGGAAGAAAGAGTGATCTACAAATTGCTCTATTTGCTGTCTCATCTATCTATCATCCTTATTTTATTAATTCGTTCTAAATTCCTATGTGCTCAACCCAGTAAGTACATTTGTATTAAAGAATGCTCAGCTTGAATTATATAAAATCAAGCAAAATAAATTAGCTTGTAAAGCCCTCACTATCCATCTTTTTTGGAATAACATTCTTTATGTTATTAGATAAAGGATATAGCAAATTATGATAAAGATATAAGATTGAACCTAATTTTACTTAACTGCTAACTTGGGCGCAACGTTACCTTGTGATTGCCCCAAGATATTATTCCAGAAATCTTTACGATCCAAGCGCATCAAGATAGAAGTACCATTCAGGGCAGCATCTGGTGTACGGTGTAACAACCCTTTAGAGCCTCCTCTAAAAATTGCAACATCCCATCCATCTACAAACCGGATGGCAGAAGGGTCTTTTAGGATTAACTTATTTGGCATTCCGTCTTCAAAAGCCTGGCGATCAGCGGCGGCGTCAGGAAGCCATTCCGTACCTCGCCCAGCATAAGTTACTAATAATCGAATCGGAACATTATCTATGTGATAACGGGGACATCCACGATGTGTACCTAAACAAAAATCAATAGCATCTTCACCAACTATATCACAAAAGACGTTACAAACGTAGGCCATATCAGTAACCCAGAGTGAATAAAAGGGGTCATTTTGCAATTTGCTTGGGATATCTTCTTCAAGTATGAAATTTATATCTTCTACATTACTTTCTTTATAAACCTGTCCAACTACAGTAAACGTTGTTTTCATTAGTTTACTAAAGAACGTCTTTGATCCGTTTATAGGCTCTCTTTTAACCAAAGCTAGCTGACACTTAAGTGATTGAAACCTGGTCAAAGTTTCTAAATCTAAGGACTCTAATACACACATTTATATCTCTATTATTCAAATTTTGCCGTTCGACGCTTACAATTGATATGTTATTACATAACAATAAATAACAAGGGTAATAGAAAAAAAGATTAAATAAATAGTTGAACCTATAAAAACTCTAGATTCAGCCGGTTAAGGGGAACATTTTAATCTCTGTTATGCGATTGCCTTCGCGGTTCGTCACTTCAAAGTGAAATCCATGAAAGCTGAACATCTGACCCACTGTTGGGATCGTCTGGCTTTCATGGATGATCAAACCGGCAATTGTATTAGCCTCTTCATCGGGGAGCGTGTTATCCGTAGCACGATTAAAGTCACGTATTGTCATGGCGCCATCGACGATGAACTGGCCATCAGACGTGCGTTCCAGAGTGCTATCTTCGGATTCATCAAATTCGTCTGTAATTTCACCCACGATTTCTTCGAGGATATCTTCAAGCGTGATTAACCCCTGAAGGCTGCCATATTCATCAATAACCAAAGCAAAATGCGTATGCGAGCGTAAAAATTCCCGCATTTGGTCTTCTAAAGTTGTTGTGTTGGGAACAAAATAGGGTTTTTTTGTTACTTCTGAGATATTGAAGTTCTGCAAAGCGGTCTTTGTTTCATTGCTCTCACTGATAATCCGGTAGATGGTGCGCGCCAGATCTTTGGCATGCAAGACGCCTACAATGTTTTCCTGATTGTCTTTGAACATAGGAAGTCGCGTATAGTTGCTTTCTAGACATTGATCCAGTATCTGCATCGGGTCAGCTTCTGCATTTACCATTTCTATGTCAGTGCGATGAAGCATAATTTCATCAACCGTTCGATCCTCAAGGTCAAGAGTGCCCAGAATACGGTATCTGTCCTCCTTTTCAACGATCCCTTCGGAGTGCCAGATTTTAAGAGCACCGGCAATTTCTTCACGAACCGCGAGAACATTGGTTTCTGGATCTGTTTGCACGCCAAAAAGGCGCAACATAGCCCGTACGACCCACTGCACTGCATAGACAATCGGACTGAAGACAAGCGTTATAATCTGGATCGGTCGGCTCACCATTGACGCCGCACTTTCCGCGTTTGTGATCGCATAGGTTTTGGGCAGGACTTCAGCAAAGATAAGGACCAAAACCGTCATCACCAAAGTGGCCAAAACAACCGCGCTTTCCCCGAAGCTTCTTGCCAGCAAGGCAGTTGTCAAAGAAGTTGCCAGAATATTGACAAGGTTGTTTCCCAAAAGAACAGACCCAATCAACCGCTCGCTATCCTCAGTGACATCAAGCGCACGCTGCGCGCCGCGTGAGCCTTTGTCAGCTTTTGCACGCAGTTTTCCACGTGAGGCCGCTGTAAGGGCTGTTTCGCTTCCTGAGAAAAACCCAGAAAGGATAAGAAGGGCCGTAATGGCTAAAACCGAAATCCAGAACTCGGCATCATAAAGGAGTGTTGTTTCTTCCATCATCATATCAATTGGATATTTCTTTGGTTATATGGCGAATATATTGGAAATAATCAAGTCTGAATGACATGGATGATCTAACACAGCGGATCAGTCTGCTACCTCGTCCGAGACCGGTGCATCAGGATAATCGGGGAAAGCGGTTATCTAGATAAATAAAGGAAAAAAACAAGCGCAAAGTTTCGTAAGCGCTTGTTTCTGATATATTTTGAAAAACGTTTTTAACGCTTGGAGAACTGGAAGCTTCTTCTGGCTTTAGCTCTACCATATTTTTTTCTTTCAACAACTCTTGAGTCACGTGTTAGCATACCAGCTTTCTTAAGAACTGACCTTAAACCCGGTTCTCGGAGACTCAGGGCCTTAGACAGTCCATGTCTAACTGCTCCAGCCTGACCTGAGAGTCCACCGCCAGCAACCGTGCAAACAATGTCATACTGTCCAAGACGTTCTGTTATTTGGAAAGGCTGAGATAGAACCATTCGAAGTACAGGTCGGGCGAAGTAAACCCCTCCTTCCCGTCCGTTTACAGTTAAAGCACCGGTACCAGGTTTTATCCAAACTCTTGCTACAGCATCTTTTCTTTTACCAGTAGCGTATGTTCTTCCCAAATCATCAATTAAGGGCTCTTGGCTAACTGGAGTGGGTATTTCGTCTGCCAACGAATTCGAGACTTGGGCCGTTTCATCGGTCATAGTCACCCTTTCCTTTTATTTTTACTATTTAATTGCCCCACATCGATAACTTCAGGCTGCTGAGCTTCGTGGGGATGATCAGTACCAGAATAAACTTTAAGTTTGCGTAATTGAGCTCGGCCCATTTTAGTCTTGGGTAGCATTCGTTCGACCGCCTTACGAATAACCCTATCTGAATGCGGTCCTTCTAAAATCTGTCCAGCCGTTCTACTTTTAATGCCTCCAGGATATCCTGTGTGCCTGTAATAGGTCTTATTATCTTTTTTGTTACCTGATAAATATACCTTATCTGCGTTAATTATTACTATGTGATCACCGCAATCAATATTAGGGGTATACATAGCTTTATGTTTTCCTCGTAGTCGATTAGCTACAATTACGGCCATTCGACCCAGGACTAAGTCCTCTGCATCAATAATCCACCATTTAGCTTCAACATCAGAAGGTTTAGCGCTATATGTTTTTTGAGCCGGAAGAGGCATAATATTTATTTCCGATTTTGTTCATAAATATATTTTCAATGAAATTTTGACCTATCTATGTTACTTAAATTACTATGTCAATGATGAAAAGTTCTTTTTTTCTAATAACTTAGATTAACGGTAATATAATACCGCTGCATTAATAACGTTACTTGTATATGCTATAATTATAGTTAGGTACGAATGATCACTAATTGGAAATAGATACTTACTTACCATGAAAAAAAAGTGAAAATATGACAAAAAATACAAACACCCATTTAATTATAAATATTAATGATTCGATAATTGAATTAACCCTAGATAGACCAACAAAAATGAATGTTCTATCTTTTGATATGCTGACTGAGCTTCAAAACGCTCTAGATATGATAGCTAATGATAAATCAATAAGAGTTGTTATTTTATCAGCTACTGGCAAGGCATTTTGTACAGGCCATGACCTTAAGGACATGCGATCAAACTATACAATCGATTATCAGAAAAAACTCTTCAATAAATGCAGTAAGGTAATGTTATCGATACTTAAGATACCACAGCCGGTTATAGCAAAGGTCAATGGAATTGCTACAGCAGCTGGTTGTCAGTTAGTGGCCACTTGTGACCTAGCTATAGCCGCGTCATCAGCTACTTTTGCCACATCAGGTATAAATAACGGGTTATTCTGTACCACACCGGCCGTAGCAGTAAGTAGAAATGTAAGCCGCAAACATGCCTTAGAAATGCTTTTTACTGGTGATTTTATCGATTCAAAACGAGCCGAAGAAATTGGTCTAGTAAACCGGGTTGTTGCAGATGATCTACTAAATGACTCAGTTAACAAACTAGCAAATACCCTATCTTCAAAAAGTGCATATGGATTATCACTTGGTAAAGCTGCTTTTTATAAACAACTAGAGATGGGAATAAGTGATGCTTATTCATATACCGGGCCAATAATGGCAATGAATGTTATGGATACTGATGCTGCAGAAGGATTTGATGCATTTATTGAGAAAAGAGAGCCTGAGTGGGATCAAATGCCAAGAGACAAATCTATGACTGAGGAATAGATTTTGAATAGTAAATTATTTTATTCAGATAAAATGTTAAAATCTTTATTTGAAAATATAAAAACAATTGCACTGGTCGGTGCCAGTCCAAGGGGCCCAAGCAGAGCTAGTTGGAGAGTAATGCAATTTCTACAATTGCAAGGTTATAAAGTTTATCCTGTAAACCCAAATGCTAGTGGTGACACTATTAATGGTGAACTTACTTATGATTCCTTAAATGATGTTCCTGAAAAAGTTGATCTTGTGGATATATTTCGTCGTTCAAGCAAAGTTTCTACAATAGTAGATGAAGCAATAAAGTTAAAAATTCCTTATATATGGATGCAACTTGACGTTATTGACAGGCTAGCAGCAGAAAAGGCAGAAAATGCCGGAACGATTGTTATAATGGATCGATGCCCAGCAATAGAGATACCAAGGTTAATATCCCAGGGTTAATTAATACAATTCTTTACTAATATTAAAAGGATTAAGAAATGGAACCGCTATATTATCCAGAGTGGCTTATACGCCGCATTCTAAGAGATACAAATATAATTGCTATGGTTGGAGCAAGCAGTAATTGGAACAGGCCAAGTTACTTTGCTATGAAATACCTTCAATCAAAAGGCTATAGAATCATTCCCGTGAATCCAACAATCAGTGGAACCAAATTGCTAGGTGAAAATGTTTATGCCAACCTTAAAGATATTCCAGAAAAAATAGAAATGGTGGATATATTTCAAAAGTCTGAACGCGTTCCTGAAATAGTAGATGATGCGATTAGTATTGACGCCAAAATAGTTTGGATGCAACTGACTGTTCGACATGATTTAGCAGCTAAAAAAGCTGAAAAAGCAGGTCTTACTGTAATTATGGACAGATGTCCTAAAATAGAATTTGGTCGATTTAGCGGAGAATTAGGTTGGAACGGAATTAATACACGTCTTATAACTTCACGACGTTCTAAAGAAATTAGAACAAACTAAAGTATTCCTTTAGGAAATTATTATGAATGAATTAAAGAAAACGCCTAAACCACCAGGTTTCGAAACTCTAGCCATCCATGCTGGCGCATCGCCTGATCCAGTAACTGGTGCGCGTAATGTACCTATATATCAGTCTACAGGGTTTGTATTTAATGATGTTAATCACGCAGCTTCTTTATTTAACCTGCAGGATTTTGGATACATTTACTCTCGTATAGGGAATCCAACCGTATCGTCTTTAGAAGAAAAGGTTGCAGCTTTAGAAAATGGTAGAGCAGCAGTTGCTACATCTTCAGGGCATGCAGCACAATTACTTGCAATGTACATTTTACTCGAACCCGGTGCTAATTTTGTTGCATCAAGTAACTTGTATGGAGGCTCTATAACTCAGTTTACGCATACTTTCAAAAAGTTCGGCTGGGAGTGTAGGTTCGTAGATCCCAGTGATCCCATAAATTTTAAAAACTCAATAGATGCCAATACTAAGGCAATATTTTTAGAAGTTTTGGCTAACCCTGGCGGAATAATATTAGATTTAGAGCCCATTGCAGATATTGCAAAAACTTCTGGTATACCACTAATAGTAGATAACACAACTGCAAGCCCTTATTTATGTAGACCTTTTGAGTGGGGCGCAGATATCATTATACATTCAATGACAAAATTCCTAGGCGGTCATGGCAATGCAATGGGAGGGATAGTGGTAGAAAGTGGCAATTTTGACTGGGCTCAAAATGATAAGTTTCCATCTTTAACTAAACCTGATCCAGCCTATCACGGTTTAACATTCTTTGAAAGCTTCGGAGATTTTGGGTTTTCAACTAAGGCAAGAGCTGTAGCCCTAAGAGATTTGGGGCCTACATTAGCTCCGACAAATGCTTCATTAATACTAACCGGTATTGAAACACTTTCAATTAGAATGGAACGCCATGTAGAAAATGCTCAGAAGGTCGCTGAATATTTAGACTCTCATGATGAGGTGGCGTGGGTTTCTTATGCAGGACTAAAATCTAGTAAATATCATCAATTAGCTAAAAAGTACCTTCCTAAAGGACCTGGATCTCTTTTTACGTTTGGACTTAAAGGAGGTTATGAGTCAGGAATTAAACTTGTGGAAAGCGTGGAACTTATTTCTCACCTAGCTAACCTTGGCGATACTAGGACTCTGATTATACATCCAGCTTCCACAACACATAGACAACTAACTCAAGATCAGTTAATTGCTTCCGGAGCTGGACCAGAAGTCGTTAGGATATCTGTTGGCTTGGAAACAATTGATGATATAATAGCTGATTTAGATCAAGCTCTTGATAATGCTTTATAATTTAATAGATAACCTCAATTACTAGAGATTACTCAGCAGCATCCTTAACGTATTTATGCAACGGCATTGATCCTTTAATGGCATATGATAAAACATCAACTACTTGCTGAGGAGTTTGTGCAACTACCTTTGCGGCCGCATCAACTTCCTTTAAAGCATGATTGTGCTCAGGCTGATGTAAAATTATCAGAGGCTTACCTAAAGCAGCCGCATAACCAGCGTCAAAAGCAGCATTCCACTGTTTGTACTTCTCTCCAAACCTTACTACTACTATATCAGCATCAGCTATAAGTGTACTTGTTCTAACAGAATTAAGCAGAGCACCCTTGTGATCATGCCAGAAACTTAATTCTTCGCTCCCTAATATTGCCACACCACAATCATCTGAATCCTCATGTACCGTTATCGGGGCATTTAGAGTTACTGGAAGGGACATTTTATTAACCCCCTCTTCTATCTGCTCTCTCCAATCACTATGAATTTCACCAGATAGATAAATTTTCCAGATCCTTTCACTCATTAGTCTAATACTCCATTAAATAATAAATTTGTTATATCAAAACTTTACTTTTTTATTATATACGTTTTATTTAGATACCTATAGATTTAATTTGTATATTTGTTTTTAACAGCATTGGTGGCTGATCTATCATGCAGAAACGTAAAAATAATACAATATATAGTTCCAACGTGGTGGCTCTACAACCTCATAGAGATAAATCAAATCATACTGATAGGTTAAATTATAAAAACAATAAAATATCAAGCTCCCAAAGGGACTGGCTATTACGCGGTTTATCACAACCAGGCGGAAAACTGCCTTTATTTGATAGAGAAGGACAAAGAATAAATCAGCGTACAATTAAAAGTTGTATTCGCAAAGGATGGGCCGAACCATGGTTTGAAAATCCTATCAAACCTGATTGGTTAGTATGCAAACTTACAGATAAAGGGAGAAATATAATAACAACTTAAATAGAGCAAAAGTTATATCACTACATCTAAAAGTAAAATAAAATAACTTCTATATGCTTATCAAGCACTAAATATAATTGGCCTGTAAGCTCATATTAAATATTCTACAAAACCCAGATATTCTGCATTAACCCTGAACGGTCAGCATGATCCGTCCAAAGTGCTTGTTCTGTTTAGCACGTTCCAGTGCTATTGATGCCTCAGACATATCGAAGGTACTATCAATCGGCATCTGAAATACACCGGCTTCCATGGCATCCCATAAATCTTCTTTTGCAGCACGAAATACTTCTGCTTGTTCTTCAAGTGAACGAGTACGACCGGTTGTACCAATATATGTAAGACGCCGTTCAGCATGCATATTAAAATCAAATTCAGCGATCTCACCACCCAAACGACCAACATTAACGATACATCCATGTATTTTTGTTGCCGCCATATTCTGATTAGCTACATAACCAGAGATTTGATCAATAACCAAATCTACGCCTTTACCATCAGTAGCTCCCAAAACTTGGTCCACCCATCCCGAATCAGATGAGTCCAGAGCTAAATCAGCACCGTAATCACTCAAACGGGAGCGTCGCTCAGTATTCGTCGACGTCCCTATTACGAGACTCGCACCTAAATGTTTACCCATCTGCATGCCAATTATACCAACTCCTGTACTTGCACCTTGAATTAGTATTGATTGACCTGCTTCAAACTGACCGTTAGTGACAATGGCATCATGCATTGTTAAAAATGCGGAAGAATATGAGCCACCATGAATGAGATCCATACCGCTAGGAACTGGCAATGTACGTCGAAAATCAGCGACAGCATATTCAGCCCAGCCGGCAGCACCAACAGCCATCACGCGATCACCAACTGTAATTCCGCTGGTCTCCGATCCTACCTCGGTAACTTCACCACAAAACGCAGCGCCCATAACCTTAGCACTTCCCCCAACATGCCCATAGTTCTTCCCTTGGGTGGTTAACAAATCCGAACGGTTAACGCTACAGCTTGCTACCTTGACCATTACCTGGGTTGGCTTAACCGCAGGCATATCTACTTCATCAAGAACGACACCGCCTTCCCCCAATACAACGGCTTTCATTTTATTCTCTTTCATCGAGTACCTTTCTGAGCAGATGTGTTATTACGAGGTGATATAATCAAATATGTAAAGATGTAAGCTCAATAAACTATAAGTTTATCAATATTCAAAT
>MDSW01147211.1_pt1 | contig 13127 bp, 6 predicted proteins | sample 811171 | NCBI WGS metagenome assembly MDSW01 (sample SAMN05326641, study PRJNA326480) | marine metagenome | isolation source: seawater | place: Atlantic Ocean: North West | collected 2012 | reverse complement strand
CCGATGCAGAAGCAGCAGGCCGATTATCAGGAGGTCCTCCGTATGCAGAAGAGGAACTTCTCGGCGCTGCTGCAGGACAGGCTCGTGAGCGCTCCGCACCCCTCCCCCCGGATCGAGAGGGTCCGCGGTCCCTACCGCGCGCGCTCGAACGCCGCCCGGTTCGAGCCTTCGGCTCCGCGCCCTCGGGACGCGCCGCGGCGTCGCCCGTCCCCCACGGTCGCCCGCGCGCTCACCCGCGCCCTCCCCCCTCCTCGTCCCCCCTCCCCCTCGCCCCCCCCGCAGACTCGCCGCTTCCCCCTCCCTCACGCGCGTCCCCCGTTTGTACGCACGCACGATGCGCGAGATCGCGGAGATGTTCGTGCCCAAGGCGATGTACGGCGCGGTGCCCGTCCGCCTCCTGCCCCCCACGCGCGTCCTGACCACCGCCGCCGGATGGGGCGCCACCGTCGGGTTCGGCCTCTTCTGGATGATCGGCGACGAGAGCTTCGCGTGGGCCAAGAGCCTCGTCGTCGCGCCCCCGGACGAGGAGTAGAGGAGACGCGCGACGACGAGGCGAGGCGAACGAACGGGGTCGCCGCGGATGGAGTTTGTAGGAAGAACAGTGGCGACTGTGAGATGCGAGCAGCATAAAAAAAAGTCGTCCTTGATGATCGGTTCTTCTGGCGACGTCGCGCGAAATGTTTCCCAGCCTCCGAGTCGAAGACCCATCCAGTCCCTCCCTCCTTCACTACCTCGCCTCGTCCCCCCCCCCGGGGTACATCATCGCCGCCGGCTTCGCGCTCCGTCTCTGCTGCACCCCCTCCCCCGAGACGCTGGGCGCGTACACCCTCTCCCGCGCGCGCGTCTCGCCCGCGCGACGATCGTCGCCTCCTTCCTCCCTACTAGTAGGCGCCTCCCTTCCTCCTCCTCCCCCCGCCCCCCCTCCTTCGTGAGCCACCTCCTCCATCGCGCCGTCCGCGAGGCGCTTGAGGATCGCGAGCGCGGTCGGCACCACCTTGGTCGCGAGGAACATGAGCCCCGGCACCAGGCCCATGCGCATCGCCGCCTCGACGTCGAGGTTGTTGTAGAGCGCGCGCAGAAACATCGCGAGCGAGATGAGCGCCAGCAGCGTCACGGGACTCCGCAGTAAATACATCGCCTCGTCGAAACCGGTGACGAACAGAGCCACGTACATCCAGATCGGCGCCTGGTTCCCCCCGCCCCGAGCCGCGGCGTCCCTCGCCGCGACCGCCTGCGCGACGGCGTACGCCGTCTCCGACTCGAACCGCCGGAACGCCGCGCGGCACTCCCCCGGGTCGAGCAACACGCGCTCGGGGGCGACGTCGGACGCGCCGTCCGACCAAGACGCGGGGTACGCGGTCGACGCCTCGGCGCTCTTCTCTTCGGAACCTTCGAAGCAGTCTTCGGCCGAAGCGGCACCCGAAGCGTCGGCGTCACGACCACTGGGTGGTTCGGGGACGAACGTGCGCAGCGCGTCGTCGATCGCCGCCGACAACGCCGCGTCTCTCGCGACGCGCGCCGCCTTCGCCTCCTCCTCCTCCGACGGCGCGTTCTCGACGAACCTCGCGGCGTCCTCGAGCCTCGACACCGCCAACACGCCCAGAACCCGCACGGCGGCCCTCTGCGCCTTCCGGTTCGCCGCGCCGACGTCTGAGTCCGCGCGCCACGCCCTCGGCACGCCCTGCGAGTCCTTCCCGAACGCGCGCCCGAAGGCGAGTTTCATCGCCTCCGTCGCGTGCAAAGCGGCGTCGCGCGTCTTCTGGTCGGCGATTTCCACGCATCGAAGAATCACCCCCTCCGCCGCGTCGCCGATCTCCGCGGGCTCGAGCTCGAACCCGCGCAGCGCGTCCCGGAGCGCGTCCGCGTGCTTCCTCGCGTGCGTCCTCACGATATCGTTGACGCGGTCCCACGCGTCCACGGGCGCCTCGTCGAGGACCCCCGCGACGGAGGACCCGACGGCGCGCTCGCACCGACGCTCGACGTCTCTGGTGATCTTCGCGACGCGATCGACGCGTTCCCTCGCGATCGCCGCGAAAAGAGCGGACTCGAACGCGTCCGTCGCCTCGCGAGCGATCGCGCGCCAAGTGAGCGTATCGTCCGAGGCGTCCACCGAAACGTCCACGTCATCGGGACCGAGGCCGACGCCTTCGAGGCCAACGTCGTCGCCGACGTCGTCGTCGTCGGGGATCGCGTCGGCGAGCGCCGCGTCCCACTGTTCCCGCGCGTCCCCCTCGACGCGCCGCGCGATTTCCGCGAACGGTTCGATTCCGTCGTTTTTCCCGTCGGCGGCGGTGGAACTATTCCCACTCCCGCGAAGGGCCTCCGCGGATCGCTTCACGACGCGCTTCGCCGTCTTCGCGAGGTGCGCCTTGGCGAGCGGGGCGGCGAGCGCCTTGACGACGCCGCTCTTCAAGCGTCGGCGCTTGGCCCGAACAACCGCCGCGTCAAAGAAGCGACTCTCCTCGTCGTACCGCGCGAGCGCCGAGCCCTGCGCCGCCTCGAGCGTCGCCCGGAGGCCCACGAGCGGCGCCTGGGCCTCGTCCGCGGCGCGCTTCGCCAGGTCGACGAGCTGTTGATCGGCGCGCGTTCGCGCGATCTGGTTCGCGGCGATCTCCTCGCACCGCACCGTGGCCACCATGACGCCGTGCGCGGGTAAGTTGAGGTCCTTATCCTCGCGAACCAAACGCCACGCCTCCCGCGCGGAAACCGCGAGCCCGCTCGAGGGAACCTTCGAGGCGTCCTCGACCGCGTCGTCGGCGCGCAGGGAGAATTGGTCGCCCGAGCCGTCGGAGGGCGCGCGTCCGGCGTTTGCGCTCGGATCGGCGAAGAAGCGCTCGCCGAGCTCCGCGCACCCCTCCAAGAATTGTTCGTGCGCGTGCTCGTAGTGCGCGAGCGCGACGAATCGGAGGTCGAAGAAGTCCGAGAAGGGCGCGCTCTGCCTCTCCGGGGGTTTCGCGATCTCGCTCCAGATTCGCTCGAGGTCCTCGCGCAGGTTCGCGACGAGGCGGTCCATGGGCGTGCGGCTCTTGTCCCTGATGACGAAACACAGCGTCGTGCGCCTCGGGTTGAACACCTTGAGGTTGACCTGGAAGATGGTCTTCAGCAGAGGCTTGCCGCTCGCCACCTCGCGGCCGATGTCCTGGCACCACATGTTCACCAGGAGGACGTCCGCCACCGCCATCGCGAACAGCGCCGTCTGCTTCTCGAACGCCGCGTCCGCCTCGCCGCGCTCGCGACCGTCCGTGCCCTCCAGATCCATGACGAGCGTCGGGAACGAACCGGACGAGGAGCCGCTCCCGGAGGAGGCGTTCGGGGTGCCCATGGCCACCCAGACGCCCTTGGTCGTCTGCGACCGGCCGAGCTCGTGGTTCATCTCCTGGAACGACGTGCCGAAGACGTGGTTCATGAGCGTGGACTTGCCGCTGCTCTGGGGGCCCATGATGGCCACCACCTGGTACGCGCGGTTCCACTCGCCCGCGCCGACGCCGGCGAGGTACCGCTCGAACGCCTCCGCGCCCAGGGCGCCGTCGTGCGTCACGAGCTGGTGGGACGAACGCATCGCGAGACGGCCGGGGGACGGGGGGGAGGGGCGGGCGCGGGAGCGGACCCGAGGCGCGCGCGGAGGTGTGGAGGCGCGGACGCGACGCGAGATCTGAGAGCCGCGCACAGAAGAAGAAAAAAAGCGCCCGCGCCAACGGAAAGAAGTCGGCGGTTTTCAGCATCGTCATCTCAGCAGGGAGCAGGGTTTTCCATCAGCAGCCTCTCATCATGCTGACGATGCGATGATTCGACGTTTCGAGGCGTTTTTCCTTTCCCCACCCGACTCGACTCGCGTGTGATGTACAAAGGAGTCGCCGCGCGCTCTCGTCTCTTCGTCGCGCGTTCGCCCCTTCCCCCCCCCCTCGTTCCCTCCTCCCCCGCCCTCGAACCCTTCCAGGCGCCCGTCGGTTTCTGTCAGTCGGCGCGCTTTTTGTTTTCTTTCCTCAGCGCCAAAAAAAAAAAACCCTCCGCCAGAGTACGTCGTCACGCGTCGATCGCGTTTTCCTTGGCGGCGGCGCGTCGTTCTCCTCGCGCCTTCTTGGCCGCCTCGGCGCGGTTGCTTCCTCCCTCCGCCCCCGGTCCCTTTTCCGCGTTCGTCTCCGCGGCTTTGAGCGCGGGCACGGTTCTCGTGACCGTGGAGACGCCGTCGACGAATTTCGTCCTGAAGATGCAGTTGGCGTTGTTGAACATGCCCTCCTTGAGCGAGACGACGATGAACTGCGAAAACGGAAAGTGCTGCCGAATCATCCGCCCGATGTTTTGCGTGTGCGACAGGTCCAGCGCCGCGTCCACCTCGTCCAGGATGTAGATGGGCGCGGGCTTGAAGAGCAGCAGGGCGAGGATCAGGCTCAGCGCGAGGAGGCTCCTCTGCCCTCCGCTCAGTTCGGTGAGGGATTCCTTCCAGACGCCGCCGAACGCCACCTTCACCTCCAAGCCGGCGAGGAAGCTCTCCCCCTCCGGCGGCTCGAGCTTCGCCGTCGTGCTGGGGAGCAGCGTGCTGAAGATGCTCCCGAAGTCCGCGTTCACCTTCGTCCACGTCACGCGAAGCGCCTCCTTCTTCTTCTCGTCCAGCTCGGAGATGACCGCCTCGATCTTCGTCCGGTCGTTGACGACGATGCGGCGCTTCTCCTGGAGCGCCTTGAACTCCGCCTCCGCCTTGTCGAACATCGCGATGACCTTCTTGTTCACGCGCTTGCTGAGCTGCGCCTGCGCGGACTCGTGCTGGTCGAGCTCCCTCCTGGACGCCTCCGCGTCCTTCGCCTCGAAGTCGTACTCCGAGCCCTCGACCCCGAACAGGTGCGCCTCGCCCGGGATCCAGGGGAAGTCCCGCTCGAGCGTCTCGAGACGCTTGGCAGATTCCTCGGCGTCGCGCGCCGCGCGCGCGCGCTTGTGCTCGAGCGTCTTGCGCTCGACGGCGTCCGCGTCCGCCTGGCGCTCGAGCTTCTGGCGCGCCTTCAGCATCGCCTGCGCCTCGGCGTCGCACGCGGCCAGCGCGGCCCTGTGCGTTTCGAGCTCGGCGTTGAGGGCGTCCAGCGCGGCTTGCGCGTCGACGACGCGCGCCTCCGCCTCCGCCGCCTCCGCCTCGAGCGCCTCCGCCGCGTCGTCGGCGCTCTTCGCCGCGTCGAGGATCGCCGCGCGCTCGGCGGCGGCGGACTCGCGCTCCACCTTCGCGTCCCTCATCTCCGTCTCCGCCGCCTTTATGTCCGCGCGGGCCGAGGCGACGGCGCTCTTGGCCGCCTTGAGCGCCTTCTCCGCGTCGGCAAGCCTCGCGTCGCGCTCCGACGCGAAGGCGCGAATCTCCTCCTCGAGCTTCGACGCCAACTCCGTAGCCTCTTTCTTCGCCAGCTCCGCCTTCTCCGCCGCCTCCGTCTCGCTCGCGACCGACTTCGTGAGCTCCGCCACCTTCTCCGCGAGCTGGTGCGCCTCGGAGCCCTCGAGCTTCGCGCGAACCAGGCCGAGGGCGTGCTCCGCGGCGTCCGCGTCCGCCTCGAGGTCCGCGAGCGCGTCGAGCGCCTTCTTCGCTCGGGCCAACTCGGCGCGGATTCCGGAAAACGCGCGCTCCGCGTCCGCCTTCTCCGCCTCCGCCTCGTACATGGCGTGGAGCTTCTTGAGCACGGACGCCTGGCCGCCGCGGCTCCCGCCGGTCAGGAGCCCCCCCGGGTTGAGCATGTCGCCCTCCACCGTGACGCAGTTCGCGAGGACGTTCTTATCGAACGCCACCTCCCTGGCGACGGCGCCGGAGGAGCACACAAACGCCTTGCCGAAGACGTAGCGCATCACCGAGTCGACGTCGGGGTCGGAGGTGACGAGGCTCAGCGCGAGCTTCGCGTCGCCGTTCGAGACCGTCGCCGCGCGCTTAATCTGCGCGTCGCTGAGCCCCCGGGCGTCGATCTTGTTCAGGGGGATGATGGTCACGCGCTTCTGGAGCTGGCCCTTGGAGAGCAGCGCCTTGCCCGTTGTCTCGGTGTCCACCACAACCTGGTACAGCTTCCCGCCGGCGACGACTTCGAGCGCTGTCGCCATCGCCGGGTCCGTGACCCGCATGAGCTTCGCGACGACGCCCTTGACCCTGGAGCGGTCGAACTTAGCTTCGGGGTCGCGGAACTTGAAGTCCAAACCAGCGAGCTGGCCGTTCAGAACGTCCGTCTTCTCCTGCGCGTCGCGCAACGCCTTCTCGGCGGCGTCCAACGAAGACTCCAAAGCCGCCACCCGGTCCTTGGGGGAAGAGTCCGACGCGTCCTCTCGAGCGGAGGCCTCCTGGAGCTTCTCTTTCGCGGCGTCGAACGCCGACTGCGCCTTCTCGAGCTCTTTCTGGAGTTTCCCCCCCTCCTTCTCCTTGGCGGCGCGTCTCTTCTCCGCCTCCTTGCGTTCCTTCTCGGCGTGCTTCGCGCGCATGCGCGCCGCCTTGACGGAGGCTTCCGACTCGCTCGCGCGCTTCGTCGCCTCCGCGAGCTGCGTCTGGAGGGACTTGTTCCCGTCGCCGCCCGCGCCCGTGCCGGACTGCACGCCCAGGAGCGTGTTCTCAGCCTTGACGGCGTTCGTTTCGGCGGCGGCGAGGGCGTCTTGCTTTTCGGCGTGCGACGCCTCGAGCTTCGCGAGGCGCGCCTCCTCCCGCTCGCGCGCCGCGTCGTGCTTGTCGGCGTCGGCGCGCGCCTTCTTCGCGTTCTGGCGCTCCCCCTTCACCGCCTCCTTCTTGTGCGTCCAGGCCGCTTTCTCCCTGACCAGGGCTTTCGAGGCGTCGTCCGCGCGCTTCGCCAGGGGAAGGTTCGAATCGTCGCCCTCGGGGCCCCCCCGCGACGCGTCGAGGCTGAGCTTCTTCTTGCGCTCGGCGACGTCGTCGAGCGTCGAGGCGATCTTCTGGCGCTCGGCGTCGCGGTCGCCCTGGCGCAGGTCCAGCTTCTCGAGCTTCTCGGCGATCGCATCGCTCAGCTCGTCGCCTTCGTGGGCGGCTTCTTTCGCCCTCGAAAACTCGTACGCGACGCAGAACCTCCGGAGCCTCTCGAGCGCGTCGTTTCCCGCGGCCCACTTCATGTAGTCCCCGCGTTCGCGCCTGAGCTTCTCGATCGTCGGTAGGATCTCCTCCTCCAGGAGCTTGTCGATCTCGTCCACCTTGGTCTGCTTCTTGTCGAGCGTCTTGAGCGCCGTCTCCTTCTTGCTCTCGTACATCCTCGTTCCCGCCGCCTCCTCGAGCATGGATAAGATCTCCGGCGGCTTCATGTTCAGCACCTTCGTGATCCGGCCCTGCATGATGAGGAAGTGCGGGTTGTTGACGTTGAGCTGCACGGAGTGGAACAGGTTCTGCACCCGCGTCGGCTGCGCCGTCTGCCCGTTGATCATGTACTTGTTCCGCCCGCCGATGACGATCTGGCGCGTGACCGTGATCTGGTCGCAGTGCTCGTAGCCGACGGGGGACCGGGACCGATCCGAGTTGTTGAACGTGATCGAAACGGAGGCTTTCGTCACGCCGGCTTGGCCCTGCTTGTACACCAGCTCCTGGAGCGAAGCCGCGCGAACCTATTCTCAACGCGTGAGGTGGACGGGAGCGAGGGGCGGTGACGTCAGCGGGCCGCGCGCGGAGGACGGAGGACGTCGGCTTCGGAAGGGTCCCCGGGGAGGAGGGCCGCCGGACTGAATCCGAGCGTCGGGCGGGGACAATAGGGGGAAGAACGAAAAAACGCGCGCTTCGGGGTCCCGGCGCGCCGTCCGCGCCGAACGGGAGGCGCGGGCGCGCCGGTCCCCGCCGCCGCCGCGCCTCCGCGCCGCGGCATCGGCACGATATAGCGCGCGGTACCCATCGCGCGCGCGCGTCCGCGGGGTACTCGCCTGGCTGAGGTTGGTGATGCCGAGGACGAAGCAGATGGAGTCCAGGATGTTGGACTTGCCGGAGCCATTGAGGCCGGTGATGGCGTTGAAGAGGGGGTCGAAGCTCGGCACCACCGTGCGCTGAGCGTACGACTTGAACCCCTCGATGCACACCTCCTCGACGAACATCGCGCCGGACGAGTTGCGCGCGGGCGGGACCCCGAGTGTGCTGCGGCGCGCGGAGACGTGCGCGCGGGTGTGAGCGCCGCGCGCGTCTCGGACGCCGCGAACGCCCCGCGGGACGTTTCTCGGGGGACCGGGGGCACAAACGGCTACGGCTACATTTTCGAGACGTAAAAACGGGCGACGAAGCGTCTCTGTCGTGACGATGACGATGCGCGATTTCATCAGATCTTCGCCAATTTATTTTCGTCGTCCGCCGGGGCGCTCGCCTCGTCATCGTGCCGCCTCCCCCTCCGCCCTCCCCCTCGCGCGCCCCACTCACTCCTTCGCGCGCGACGCCGTCTCGATGGCGCGCGCGGCGTGGCCGTCGCGCGCGCCCCCGCGCGCCCCGGCGCGTTCCCCGGGCGTCGCGCGGCGCCCACCCCGCCCCACCCCCGCGGCGCACGTCGTCGTCCCCTCGCGGTTCCTCCACCGCCGCGCGCTTTCGTCGCGCCGACGCGCCGACCGCCTCGTCCTCGCGTCGACGGGGGGGGGCGCCGGCTCCGGGTCCGGCGGCGCGGGCGGAGGCGGACGCGGACGCGGAGGCCGCCCCGGCGGCGGCGGCGGCGACGCGGACGACGACGCGGACGACGACGACGACGACGGCGACGACGACGCGCGCGGTCGCGGCGGACGCGGCGGACGATCGCGTCCCCCGCGCGCGCCTTCGTTCGCGCTCGCGGGCGCGGCGGCGGGGCGCGCGTCGCCCGACGCCGCCGACGCGCGAGCGGAGGAGGAGGAGGCCGCGAGCGCGACGCTCCGCGCCTCCGATTCGTCCCCGCGTTCCCCCCCGCGGCTCTCCGTGTCGATCGTGATCCCCGCCCTGAACGAGGAGCTCGCGATCGGCCGCGTGCTCCGGAACCTGGAGTGCCTCGACCCGCCCCCGCTCGAGGTCATCGTCGCCGTCGGCGACTCCCGGGACGCCACCGAAGCGCTCGCGAAGCGATTCGCCGAAGACCGAAAACGACTCCGAAGGGTCCGAGAAGAAGGCCTCCTCGAGGAAGGAACGGTGACGGAAACGGCGACGGAGCGTCGTCCGGGTCGAGACGCCGCGAGACGCCGCAGAAGGTTCTGGTCGTCGCGGAGCCCGAACCCGAAAAACCCGGACCCGGGTGAAAAAAAAACCACGACGCCGCCGCCGTCGGGACTCGAACCCGCGTCTTCGGGATCGGAGCCGCCCTCCCTCACGAACACGAACACGAACGTGACCTCCCCCCTGCCGCCGCCCTCGTGCCGCCACGCGTGGGACGTGCGGACGGTGCGCTCACGCCGCGGCCGCGCGTCGCAGATGAACGCCGGCGCGGCGCTCGCGCGCGGCGACGCGCTTCTGTTCCTCCACGCGGACACGTTCGTCCCGGACGACGTCGTCGCGTTGGTCGCGGGGTCGCTGACGCCCTTCGAACGACCTTCGAACGACCTTCGAACGACCTTCGAACGACCTCCCTCGGGTCCGACGAACGGCGAGGAGGAACGAACGGTCGTCGCGGGCGGGTTCGCGAGCCTCATCGAGCACGACCGCCGAACGTTCTGGGGCATGTCCGCGCACAACGTCGCCAAGACGTTTTACGCGCCGCTGCTCTTCCGCCCGCTCAGTTTCGCGAGGGGTCTCCGCGTGCTCTTCGGCGACCAGGCGATGTTCGTTCGCGCGGAGGAGTTTCGACGCGTGGGAGGGTTCGACGAGGCGCTCCCGATCATGGAGGACGCCGACCTGTGCGTGCGCCTGCACGACGCGGGGCCGGCGAGGAGAACGGCGCGAACAAAGGAAGGACTGGAGTGCGACGAGAAAGGATTGGAGTGCGACGGGAAGTGGCGGTACCACACTTTTCGCGAAGGAGCGGGGGGTGTCGTTTCGCCTGGGGGGTCGGCGTCAGATGAGTGGAGGAGGAGGCTGTTTAAGCCTCGGGTGAAGCCGGTGGGTTTGTACGGGCGCGGGTCGATCGTTCTGGTGGACCGCGCGGTGCGGACGAGCGGGCGGCGGGTGGACGCGCTCGGGGGGAACCTCAAGGCCACCGCGGTGCACTTTTTGATCGGGCTGAGCTGGTACTTCGGCGCGACGCCCGAGGACATGGTGAGCCTCTACCGCCGCTTCTACGAGGACGTCAGGTAGACGAGCGACGCGAGAAAGGGAGACAAAGAGTCTCTAGAGCGAGTAGAGCTCGAGTCTCTCTAGAGCTAGTAGAGCTCGAGTCTCTAGAGCTAGTAGACCTCTCATCTGCACTCGTAGGGGGGAGTACCAGTACGAAACCCTTTTACAATATCGCGTCACGTCGAAAGCGGCTTTTGTTTCGACGCTTTGGGTTTCACCGCTCGCGGGGCTCCGTCGCGTCGCTCGCTTTTCGCGCCTCCGCCCCCTCCCCCGCCCCCTCCCCCGCCTTGTCGTCTCCCTCGATGCCCTCCTCCCCCGCCTCTCCCTCCACCGCGCTCACGGCGGCGAGAAACCTGACCCCCTCCTCGAGCTTTTCGACGACGAGCTCGAGCCGCTCCCGCGTCGACGTCGTCCGCGTCGCTCGGAGGTGCTCCGCCTCCGTCAGGTGGCACCGCCGCGCCACCGCCCACGAGAAGAGCTCCGCGCGCCGCTCCGGGGCGGGCGGGTCCGCGTCCCACGGCGGGCGCTCGGACACGATCGGAGAGCACCGCCGGGCGTCGTAATCGAGCGCGGTCGAAGACGCGAGCTCGGAGTCGTCGATCTTCCGGCCGAGTCGTTCCGTCTCGAGCAAGAGCGCCCAAACGCGCATCTCGGCTTCGCGAAGAGCCTTCCTTTCCGCTTCCTCGCCCGCGTCGTCATCCTCGATCGCTTCGTCGAACACCTCGCTCGTCTCCGCGACGAAGAAGGGGTGGTCGGCGACGACGCGGTCGACCCTGAACCGTCCCACGACCTTGGACGTGACGTACAGGCGCTCCTCCTTGTTGTCGTGGTAGACGTCGTCGAGGCGGCAGACGAAGCCCACCGATCCGACGGCGGGCGCGACGGGATCGGCGCCGGGCTCGATCGCCTCCGCGGGGGGCACCTCCGCGGGGTGCGTGACGCCGAAGCAGAACGGGGGATCGCCCGGGCGCCTCGGCGCGTTCGCGAGGGCGTCGAACGCGACCACCCAGCGCGGCTGGTGGAGGTTGAGCGCGACGGTGTCGAGGATGGACTTGGGCGTCGGGAAGCGGAAGAGCGCCAGGCGATGGTTCGTCGCGCCGGGCATGGAGGCGAGGCACCCGGAGATGGCCTCGAGCGCGCCCGCGCCCTGGGCCGTCTGGGACGCGAGGCGCATCACGCGCTCGCGCGCCGCGCCCTCGTCGAGGCGGTTCACGGGAGGGCCGCCGAAGCCGGAGGAGGAGGAGGCGGCGGCGCGGATCGGGGGGGGGACGGGGGGCGCGGCGACGTCGCGCGACGACGACGAATCGCGCGATCGGAGAGGACGGCGGCGCGCGAAGAGCGCGGAGGCGCGGCGCGAACCCCTAAAGCGCGACGCCGAGGGGGCGGACGCGCGGGGACGCGCGAGGGCGCGGGAGGACGCCGACGACATCGCACCGGGAACGCACCCGGGGAACGCGCGACGGAGGGTGTGGCGATCGACTCGGGGGGGTGACGTGACGCGCTCGTGCCGATAACGCGACGAAGCCACGCAGGGTCACGCCCGGGCCCGCAGCGACTGACAAGTGGCGCGATCTCGGATCGATCCGCGTGCTCGACACGGCACTTTTCGTGCACAGGGGCCTTTTGCGTTCCTGCGCGTTCATCCGTCGCTCGCGACGTCACCCCGCGCGCGCGCCGCGCGGCGACCCCCCGCGTTTCGCCCGGACCCTCGCGCGCGCGAGCCCCTCGCGCGAACATGCGCGGCGACGTCGCGCGCGGGCTCGCGCGCTCGGTCCTGAACGCCGCCCGTTCGCGCGCGTTCGTCGCGCGCCAGGCCCCCCTCCAAGGCGTCGCGCCCGAGCGCCACGATCGCCCTCGCGCGTCCTCCTCCTCCTCCTCCTCCTCCCCCCCCGCCTCCTCCTCCCCCCCCGATCGCGCGCCGCCCGTGATCTCGAGCTGGCGCATGTACCACGACCACCTCGCGGTCCCCGCGTTCGCGCCGTGGTGCGAGGCGCTCATCGAGATCAACCACCCGGGCCCGAACGATCGGTGCCTCGACCTCGCCTCCGGCACGGGCGCCATGACCTTCGCCGTCGCCGACGCGATCGCCGCCGCGCGAACCGCGACCGGGCCGAAGGCCACCGGCGGCGCCGTCGTCGGCCTCGAGGTCGAGCTCGAGGCCATGCGCGTCGCGCGCGAGGAGGACGAGGCGAGGCGCAAACGCCGCGGAAGAGGAACACCGGCGGCGAACGAAAACGAAGACGAAAACGATCGTCACCGCCCCGTCTCGGTGTCGTTTCGCTTCGCCGACGCGTGCGACGAGGCCACCCCGTGGCACGAGAGCTACGCGTCCCGCTCGTTCGACCGCGCGTACTGCCACCAGGGCGCGCAGTTCTTCGCGAACCCGACGCGGGCGTTCGAGCGCGTCCGCTTGAGTTTGAAACCGGGCGGCGCGTTCACCCTCGCCGTCTGGGCGCCGATCGAGTACCAGCCCCTCTTCCTCGCGACGGCCGAGGCGCTCGAGGACGTCGGGCGGAAGGCGTGGGCGCGCGCGATCATCGACGCCGCGCCGTTCGCGTGGAACGACGGAACGTGGGAAGGCGTCCGGAGGACCTACGGAGGCGAGGGGGAGGGAGGAGGATGGACGGAGGGAGGAGGAGGAGGAGGCGCGGGCGCGGGGAAAAACTCGGAGCTCCTCGGCGGTTTGAAACGAAGACGCCACGCGCCGGGTCTGGATAAGCTCGAGCGCGCGCTCGCGGAGGCCGGGTTCGACGCGCCCGACGCGGGGGTGGAGGTTCGCGCGTTCCGGTTCGCGTCGATGCGGGAGGCGGCGGAGACGACGCTCGCGGCGCCGTTCGCGAGCGAACTGAGGGCGGACGAGGGCGAGTGGGAGGCGTTCGCGCGAGCGCACGAGGAGAGGCTCGCGGAGAAGATGCGTACTATAAAAACCGACGGCGACGAAAACGCCGCGGGGGGTCGTCCGGGGGGGGGGGAGGTG
>MDSW01170295.1_pt1 | contig 13128 bp, 11 predicted proteins | sample 811171 | NCBI WGS metagenome assembly MDSW01 (sample SAMN05326641, study PRJNA326480) | marine metagenome | isolation source: seawater | place: Atlantic Ocean: North West | collected 2012 | reverse complement strand
TGATGAATCTACGGTGGTAATCAGCTCAATGTTCCCCAAGTTTTCCATCGCGTCATCCAGGCCATCTAAGCCGGCACAAAGGTCCAGGAAGATAAGCTGCGGGTTTTCAGCAAAGCGGCCCTTCTTCAAGGCATCGGCAACTGACTTCTCTTGATTGTTACCTGTATCCGAATGACCACCATAAGAGATACCAACGCCCTCGCCGACTTTGTCGAACATATCGTGGTCGTAAGTTCTTACGTGTAAACGAATGCCCTTCACCCGGTCATCTTCACCTCGGCCACTTTTAAACTTAACTTCTAAATCGGCCCAGCCGTCGCCCTGCTCCACTATTTCAAAATTGCTGCCACCAATGCGGTTCTTCTGAACATTCACCAGGTAAGAGCGATACATATTCTCACCTTTCTGAATAGCGTGGTCCCATTGGATGAAGCCTTCATCATCAAGAATGTTTTCCACATCAAACTTCTGCGGGAACTTGGCTTCAAAGAGTTCCTTCACTTCCGTTTTCTGGGTCTTCGTAATTTTTCGCTGATACCCTTTGTCGTTCATCAAACGTGTCATGTGCTTAGCCAAGCGCGGATTTCTCTCGCTCTGGGCAGCATCCAGCATCGCATCATGTGCCGAATTGATAAGCCTTGCAGTTGAACGACTCCGCGGCATTGAACTCGTCATGGCAAAGAGGATGGTAAAAGCATTCGAACGCATCTGACGACGGTCAGCGGATGAGCGGCCTTTTGGGTCCTCCAGCATATCCACCGCTTTTGCAATCACTGCCTTCTTTCTAGAGACCGGAATGCTTTTCAAAAATGTTCGGTCATTGTTGCGTGCACCGTCGGCCAAAGCCTCCGCCAAGTCGGCCCACGCGGCAGTGCTGGCCCGGCCATTGCTCACCGGTAAACCACGGCTGTTAATCGAGACATCTGCGTCCACCGAAACATCGGCAGTGCTTGAGGTGCCAGAGGATGAAGTCGGTGCTGACTCTAAAGCACCTCGAATATGACTGGCCGCGGAGCGCGTGAGGTTTCCATCCGAGACAACCTTTTCAAGAACATCTTTTTCTCGAGCAGTGATATTTCCGTCGGCGGTCGCTGTACCAACAAGTTTCCGAGCTTCGGTCAGCCAAACACGGCTGCCACCAGCAGAAGAATCGGAGCGGATATCGCGGGCAATGGTATTGATTGAGCTGGGCATAAGGTTCTCCTCACATGCGGAACAATTGGGTGTTACGCAGAGTATCGGGAGCACTCAGGGAAAAGTTGCCAAAATATTAGCGGATCAATGCGCTTTTTCGCGAAAAAGCGGATTTTGACTGAATTTAACCAGATTTGGTCTTACCAAAGCGGCCCAGAAGCTAAATTTCGTTGATCAACAGGGGCTTTGGGCCCTCTAACTTGGTTTCGAGGTACTTGATGCAGATAATTTCGGTCTTCTTGCCTCGGTCAATATTTACAATGAGCTGGTCCATAAACTCCCGGGAAAAGAAAAGTCCACGGCCATGGCTGTCCATCATACCCAGCGGCAAACCAACCGCCGTTCGGCGAATTTGTCGACTCAGCCAAAACAAAAGCTTCTTCTTTTTTAACCGGCCACCGCTGTCGCAAATACTGATGGCAACCTTGTCACCACTTTTCCCAGACTGAACCACAACCTCGCCCGGGGCAATTTCTACTTCTCGGTCCCATTCTTCTTTCTTCGCGCCATCCTCATCCAAGACGCCGTAATAAATAGCGTTGGTCAGAATCTCCACAAACGCTTGTTCCAAAGTGCCATCGTCCTCAATCCCATACTTCTCAATAATGGAACTGATATGGCCCTCAATATCCTTGGGCCTGATTACCTCAAGCGTCTCAATCGGAACATCGGCATTTAGGTAACGCCCAATCCCAAAAATATCATCGTTGAGCAAAGCACCAATATAGGCTGCCAAATCCGATAAATTCAGGGGATTGGTTTTCGTAATGATGTTCGTGATTCCAAACTGGGTTGCGATACCAATGTATTTGTCGGTGCTGTGAGACGTGAGCAAAGCACGCTTCATTTTGGGATAACGCTGCTCTATTTGTTGAAGAAGAAGGTGCCCTTGCATACGAGGCATCTCGATATCTGAAAGGATTAGGTCAAAGGGCCCTTCGGCCTTAAGCGCTTCAAGAGCATAAATCCCATCTCGAACATCCACCACATCATAGCCTTCATCACGCAAATATTCAGCTACGGTCATCCGTGTGGTGGTATCGTCCTCTGCGAAAAGAATGCGAAACAACTAAAACTCCTAAACGCACTCGGCTCCTTTTTATCAAGCCATGTATTTACAGGAACGCAATCTCTCCTGCGCCCACGAGCCTATCCACAACGCCACCCATATCTCGCTGCTCTGGCTTCCATTTTAAGTGAAAGACAAAGCGCTGCTGAATCATAAACGGTTCCACCTTTTCCTCTGGGTCCAACAGGACATACCTAAAGCAAAGGTTAGGGTCTTCAGTGCCAAAAGTAATGAAATTATGGTTGTTGTTTACAATACTCGGTATCTCCGAACGGTAGCCGTGCTCTTCTGATCCTTGAGTCTCCAGCATATCGGACTTAATTTTGCCCCAAATCGTATTGGTCAATTCACTTAGAACGGTATTCACCGAGCGAAAATCATCTGCACCGGCCTGAACATGACTGAGACCTGGGATGCATCCTTGTACCAAAAGCTCGTGAATGGGTGCCTCACGCACCTCCAACATCATGTAGCCTCTGCACCAAGTCGATTCCAGTCGCATAAGGGTTAAGACCTCACCATAAAGAATGCGATCTCGGGTTAAATGTGGAAAGTCGATTCCAACTGTAAAACCCACAAATAAATTTTCCAGTGCTTTTTCGGTATCAATTTGAATCTGCCGAATAACCTCTGATGGGTAATAACGGTTAAAGATATATTTATCGATAAGTTCCCGAATGGTTTCCTCATCGCCCGCCAGATAGGTTCCCGCGACCTTCTCTTCCCATTCGTCTTCCTCGCCCTCCTCAAGAGGAGTAAGCCGGCGAAGAAAAATGGGTAACTCGGGTCGCATAGAAGAAACCGCTCGAATCAGCCTGCGCAACTTGATGTGATTCTCTTCACCTTCTACCTCGCATAGAAAGAGCGCGCCCAAATCCAATTCGCTGTCCAAAGCCCTCACGAAACGGTCGAGGCTATCAACCTTAAGCCCCATGAGGTGGTTCTTCTCACAAAAAATACGTAGGAACTTCTGTTGTTCCTCGGCTGGCTCAAACACCAAAACCTTGCTTTTGATTTTGTCTGTCATTGTTTCCCCGGTGCTCTTAAAAGGGCTCCAAGCTCCCCAAAATAAGTAGAGCGCTTTTTCTCCCCCAAGGTCAACCACGTGGGTGTAAAGAGCCCGGTGTGAGCCGGATCACATACCTAAAATCAGGTTGTTATCTTTCGAATTGTTTTTTTCTCAAAATGTACATTTTCATGTGATCGCCATCACGAACTTCCAAAAGGACGCCGCGTGCAAGCATAAGACACTGATTAAACTAGGCTTTTATTATCTCAGGGGTTTACTTCAACCCGGGCAAAGCCCAGTCCCAACCCTCTAATCAAGCTCATTCTGTGAGCCCCGTCACACAATGGCCAACCGAAGCCCACGAGATCCCAAATTCAGACAAACCGATTGTCAGTTTTTAAGAACCACACTCGAAATTCCAGAGTACTACCCCTTGCCCGGCGCGAGGAAAGAAAACACGCCGACGAACGAATCGACATTTTTAACTTATAAACTCTTAGGAGAAACCACATGAGCTTCATTGGACAAAACATTCCAGCCCCGACTAACCCCGCACATCAAATGCCGATGGATGCCCCACAGGGACCAGGCCAAGCAAAGGTAGGAAAGCCAACACCGGCAGGATTTAACACACCAAACTTTACTCCAAATGCAGGGCAACCCCTACCAGGTATGCCCGGTCAAAAAACGGGTCTCGAGGGCACTCAATTAGGACCAGCAAAAGGGCTCGATTCCCTGCGCTCTCTGCTCGATAGTCAAGGCGCTATCAAGCCTAACTTAGAGCTCTCTGAATGCGGTGATGTGGACATCAATATCCATTCTAAAACTGAGGTCATCTGCCCTGACTTTCTACAGGACTTTCATAAAAACATTGGAAAGGCATTTGCAGGAGACAAGATCGGCTTGCAAGAAAAAGCACTCGACCTGATTAAAGGCGTCAAGGATTCCATCGTAACCGGTCAAAAGAAGACGCTTCCCGGTATTTTCAAGAACCCTGAAAAAATAAAGCCCGGCTTATTCGACAAAGGCTTCGGTTGGTTAAAGACTCCAGTTCAGCCTGGCGTGACCAACAAGCTTCCACCCCAAGCGGAAGTGAAAGTTTATGAATTTGCAAGCCAGACATTGCCACAAGACCCCATGGCTTTCGTTCAATGGGTACTGCGTGAATCCTATATGGAAAACACCCAGTCACTTTACGACTACGCTGAAAAGGTCCGTTGGTTCAATGAACAGAAAAAAGCCGTTCGCGAAGAACTTGAAGGCGTTCGTAACCACATGGCGGCCTATCCCGGTGCAGAAGACGGCGACCAAATCGCTCCTTACCAAACTCGAGAATACAATCTGGAGTACACTGGCGACATGGATCCCAATGCTGCTTCTGACCGTATTAAGAATGGTGAGTGGGGCCAGACTATCAAACACGGTGCTATCGTAACCGAATCCGGTACTGGCACTGCGGCGGCCCAGGCAGCAGCACAGGCACAATCGGCGCAAGCAAAAGCTGACGCTGCGGATGCAGCCTATCAGTCAGATGCTGCAGCAACCCTTGAAACCAGCTTCAAGCCAGCCAGCTATAGCCGTAAATACAACCACGGTGGCAGCGATGACTATAAGAAGTTTGACTCCACTGCGACCAAGGCAGGAAAGGACCTTAGCGAAACCAAAATCGCGGCTATGTCGGAAGAAGAAAAAGCTGCATTGCTAGACTATTATGCAAGCAACGGACTGCACGTAGACTTGAAATGCTACGAAACAGACAAGATCAACGACAAATACTATGACACCCAATCTTTGAAGACTTATCCAAAACCAGGTGAATCTCTGGAGGACTTTGTTAAGCGAGCCATCGGCGAGCAAATGACCGAGTTCAAAAACAAGGTTAAGTCAGAAGAAGGTGACATCAACATTGAATACATCAAAGTGGACGTTCACTTCCCTGAAGTGAGTGTGACTCAGCCGAAATACTCTGTAGCACAGCTTAGCCAAATGCATCCGGAATCTCCCGCAGCACAAGGTGCAGCGGTATCCTCTGTAGCAGGAACAAACAGTGGCGAAAACTTCGCTATGGGCGAAGTGGCGGACACCTACGGCGAAATGGAAACCTACAAAACCAACTTAGAAGAAACGCTCAACACGTTGGGTGACGACGCGCAGCTGGCCAATGTGGATTTGCAAAACTGGCTTCAGAAGCAGCAACAAACGCTGCAGATGATGAGCAATATTTCTAAGCTACTCCATGACACGGCCATGAATACCATTCGTAAGTTAGGCGGTTAATCCCCCCGTACTAACTCACTAGCCGGCGCGGTCTATGGGCGGACTGCGTCGGCCTACAATAAGAATATGAATGGCGCGGCTTCGGTCGCGCTTTTTTTTGAGGCGGGTAGAATCAGCGACGATTGGCGGCTGCCTCTAAAATGTCGTTTTCCGTTACCCCGAGCTCTTTGAGTAATTCACGATGGGTTCGCAATACTTCACGGGCTTCCGGGCTATCAGTCCCTCCCGAGATGAGAGAAAGAAAGTCGATGAGTTCGTCAACAGTGGTCTCGCGGATACCCGTCAGCTCGTGCTCAAGCGCTTTCATACGAAGCACAATGTGGTTGGCACTCTCATGGTATTCTTCCGCCTTTTGCTCGAGAAAAAACTCCATGGTCTTGCGACGCTTCTCGGACACACTGGCTTTAGGCTTGGTTGCAGCTGCTTCCTGGGCCGCCGGTTTTTTCACGGCTTCTTTACGAAGATTTTGCAAAACCTCCTGGGTACTTCGGCCCGCACGCAGTCCTGGATTGACATCCAGACTCTTCTTCACCAAGTGTTCCATCAACTGCAGATCCGAATCAGAGCAGCTGGCCTTGGGTGTTTCTGCTTTTTGTGGACGTTTCAATACCATGAATGCTTTAGCCTCTTCGCGCTTTAACCCTCAATGGAGTATACTACCTGCATGGCGAATACGCCAATCGACCCACGGGGCGCCTGCGCTATGAGCCAAACTCTTATCAACAACCGATACGAAATCATTCAAACTCTGGGCGTAGGTGGCATGAGTGCGGTTTTTGAAGCGCACGACCAACACCTCCAACGCAGGGTCGCGCTTAAAGTTCTGCGCGTAGGCGATTCTTTACAAAGTGGCCCTTCCCAAGAAAAGTCCAAAGTTGAAACCTTCTTTAAACGCGAAGCGCGGGCTCTGGCAAAGCTAAGCCATCCAAGCATCCCGCAAGTATATGACTACTCCGATGACAACCATGATCCGGTCTACATTGCCTTGGAACTTATCGATGGCATGACCCTAGATACGCTCATTAACCACCATACGCTGCCCATACCTGTCATTCTGGGAATTTTGCTGCGAGTATCCCAAGCACTGGCGCACGCGCACGCAGCCGGCCTCATGCATCGAGATATCAAACCAGAGAACATCATGGTGACCCGAGAAGGCAGAACGGTGCTCATGGATTTTGGTATGACTCTCGGAATCCATGCAGAGATTTTAGGAAAAACGGTCGCCGGTGGGCAGTCAGGCATTTTCGGAAGCTTGGACTTCTTGAGCCCTGAACAAATCGCCGACGAAGATGTGGGACTGCCTTCTGACATCTTCAGCTTTGGAGCACTTACTTACCTACTCACCACCGGACATTCGGCCTTTCAGCATAAAAACCCAGCCGATATCCTCAGAAATATTCTGGGCGTCGACCATGCTCCCGCCACAAGCCATCGACCCAACATCCCCGGTGGCCTTCAAGAGCTTATTGGCTGCTGCCTGGTCCGCGCCCCAGAGAAAAGAATGAGAGCGCGAGAAATTGCTCAAACCTTAGAGAAGGCCATCACTGAACATTGGAAAATCTCACCTGAGGCGCAACTCAACCGATGGCTGCAAACCGAATATGCCACTGGCTTGGCAAACAACTCCAGCAAGCATATGACTGAAACAGGAGAATAGGCTTATGGCGGATCAAGAACTCAAAGATATCCTTCAAATTGCCGGTGATGATTTTGAAGCCATGCTGCATCTGGCCACCGAAAATTACTCTGATGGTAAGTTCAGCGAAACTCGGGCGATTCTTGCGGGCCTCATTGCTATCAACGATGCCGATGCGCGCCTCTATAAACTGCTTGGCTCTTGTTTGCTCATAGAAGACCGGCACCGAGATGCAGAGAAGGCCTACGAAAAGGCTCATAAGCTTGACGAGCAAGATCCCTATACCCTGGTGGCTTTGGGAGAGATTAAGCTCAAGGCACTCAACATAACGGAAGCCGTGCCTCTCTTTGAAAAATTGTTTGCTCAAGATCCGGACGGTGAACATCCAGCGGCCAATCGAGGGCGTAGGCTCGTTCAAGAACATTACCAAAAACTGTCCTCATAAAATCCGCCACATTTCGGCGCCACAATGTCGTATTGGCGCAAACACCACCATTATTTTTGGCGCAATCCGCCAATCTTTTAGCCAAATTTTGAAGGATTCCTAAAAACCTTAATGTTTTTCGTTTGGCACGTAGCATGCAATGTATAAAGCACTATCGAATCGACGATAGTCGATGATGCAACCCGGCGGGGTGACCCCCCTATCCCCCAATCCCCCAACCTCGTTGGGTTGCTTCATCATCCCCCTCATAAAGAAATCATTCACAACACTGTTCAATTATAACCGATAGACTGGATACATCTCTTGTGGTTTGTGCGACTCGCGTAAGGAGTCAGTATACAAGGCGCAGGTCCCCCCGACTGTCCCCTGTCGCTACTCGATGTCACAGCATCGAAACGCAGCGATTGCCCTTGTAAATTGCGGAAGAGTTCCTCCCGGGCTTTTCTTTACTTTCGCAAATAGCGCAGCCAAACCGGCTTCTATTGAGGCCGCGTTTGGCTGCCGTTTTACGTCACGCGACTTCTCCCAAGTAATCTGTTACCGTCCACAGATATGCGACCCGCCTATCTACAAAATAAATGGTACCCCGGCGATGAAACCGACTGCCGCAACACCATCGATCACTTCGCCGGCTCAACGACCCCACAAACTGGCACCTACAAGTCGTTGATTGCCCCCCATGCGGGCTGGGCTTTCTCTGGACAGGCCATGGGGCAAGGTTATCGCTGGCTCAGTGACACAAACCCAAACATTGATTTGGTAGTCGTTTTCGGAGCCCACCGCGGACCCTATGGCCCCACCACCGTCTTTTGCGGCGATGCTTGGGAAACACCTCTTGGCAATCTCATCAATGCACTGCCTATCGCCAATCAAATCAAAAGTGACTTAGGCATTGCCTCAGAACCCGAACGACCCGGTCGTCCTGATAATGCAGCTGAAGTCCATATGCCTTTCGTGAAGCATTTCTTCCCAAAAGCCGAATTACTGATGCTTGGTGTTCCTGCCTCCGAGACAGCATTGGGAATTGGAGATACAGTCGAAAGAACATGCCGCAGCTTCAGCCGAGAGACGGTGTTTATTGGGTCCACTGACCTGACCCATTATGGCCCACAATACGATTTTATGGGCCACGGCGAGGGTGCTGAAGCCCAGAGCTGGGTGCGCACAACCAACGACCGAGGCTTTATAAAACCTTTGCTCGAAGGCAGGCCCAAGGATGCATTCCAACATGCCGAAACCCATCTAAGTGCCTGTTGTCCTGGTGCTGCCTTGGCGGCCTGGCAGGCTGCACAAAACTCTAAGTCAGAGCTGGCCACCGGCACGGAGATCAACCATTACCTCAGTTCAGATGTTGTCCCTGGTGACAACTTCGTCGGATATTGCAGTATGGTCTTTTAGGTAGGTGCGCCCTCCCCGACGAAACCGTCGAAGAGAGCACAACGCGGGTGGTATCCCGCAGTAGCCAATCTCTACTCAGAGCGTATGAAGAGTGTCTGACAATTTTAAGCAAAAAGTGAAAAACTTTCGAATCCAATGATCTATTGGAAATCTGCCCGAACCGTTTCACCCGGTCCTTTACGCTTTGCTTCGTAGAGCGCTGTTTCGGCCGCCATGATTAAATCGGCGTGCGAATTCAATCCATCATCTGGATAAGTCGCGATGCCAGCAGTAAGCGTCAGCTGAAAGCCCGCTTCCTCGCCACCTTGCTCACCCAGGGCAACGCTAACCCGCGCCTGCACTCGACTTATTTCTTCTCTCACCCGAGCCAAGCCCATCACACTATTGCTCGCACTCGTTTCAGGCATCAGCACCAAGAAGATGCTTTCTCTAAAGCGTGAAATTTCATCCACGTTGCGCAAGGTATCCTTTAAGGCCTTACTGCAAATCATCAGAATCTCTTCGCTGCAGTTGCTCTCGTGGGCAGAGCTAAGGTCTTCAAAACCATCGATATCTAAAAGTAAACACGAAATTGGGCGCTTGTAGCGCCTGGACCGCTCGAACTCTCGTTCAAGCAACTCAATGATATAGTCTTTGTGGTGAGTTCCAGTTAACACGTCAACACGGCCCGCGGCTCTTAACTCTTCTTGAAGTGCACCAAGCTTTAAGGCGGTCGACAATCGGGCCTGAATATCCAGAGCACTGGCTCCACGCCATAAAAAATCTGTCGCGCCACGCTCTAAAGCCTGCATGAGCATCAATTTATCGGTCATGGACGCCACCACAACAATCGTTACCGAACTCGCAACCTGAGCTCTAACCTCATCCAAAACCTCGATGCCCGAACCGTCCTCGCGTACAAGATCGACGACCAGCGTATTGAAATGACTCAAATTGAGGTCGGTCTCGGCAGTTCCTAAATCCGCCACGGTCTCAACAGCCCAACCCTTTTCAACAACCGCCTCACAGATATGAGCTGATTCTTGGTCAGATTCTGAAATAAGGAGAATAGAATGTGAGCCATCTTCCATGTGCGCACTCCTTTTGAAACAACTGGTGCACTGGGAACGATTATGACTTAAATTATCCTCGTGACTTCCACTCATGGCAAGTAAACAAGCTGATTCTATCGAGTGAAAGTTGCGGCGAGCAGCCTTCGCGCATTAAGATAGCTCAGGGGGATAATTCTTAAGCAATGAGATTTATGACGCAACACATAAAAGATGTATGGCTCCTTGGAATCTGCATGACGATAATCTGTGCGGCAGAACCGTCTTTGGCAGCCAAAGGCGATGAGATCCGAGTACAAGGACCCAATTCGACTTATAAAATCGCTCCCACGGAAAACGTGAAAAATTGGACTCTGAAGGGTCCAGGCATGAACGGCTTTGCGCTCGAAGCTCGAGAAAATGGAAGTTGGGTTGTACTGGATCCGGCTCAGCAGATTCGGCAGCGCTCAAAGAAAACAGAGAACCGAGATATGGAAGTCTTGGATCCCGAGGGCAAGCTTAGACACAGCGTCGCGTTTGGCAGCAACGGATTCAAAGTGCTTTACCCCGATGGGAGAGTTCTTTGCCGGATTCAAATCGTGGATAAGCAGAACTTTGAAATCTACGATGCAAAAAATTCAATGATCATGACCGGCCGCGCCAAAGGTAAAACCATCACGGTTAAAGATGTCACGACCAAGCAACGGTTGTTCAAAATCAAAGGTAAGTTAACCATCGAAGATGGAGCTTTTTTCGCCATCCCTCTCCAGTTCACTGAGACAGTCGTTATTTGGAAAACAGCTCAAGACTGAGTTCACTGCCACTGGGCTAATGTTTCCAATGCCCAAAACAATTCCGGATCTTGCCCAAACGCAAAATCCTGAGGGTTTGGAACAACCTCGATATCGGGGATGACGCCAATTCCGTGGAACTCTGTGCGGTCGGGATTCAACAAACGCATACCCGTGAATGTGATCTGAATCTGTCCTGGTAACCATGCGTTGGTAATGGTTCCGTTGGTCGCAGCACTGGGCTGGCCGACCACTTTGACGTTTGGAAGATACTCAATCATCTGAGCAAAGCATTCGGCTGCAGAAACAGATTTATTGCTCACCATCAAGACCACATTACCTTGAAATACGTGATCCCCTGCTTCAAATGACCACACCTCATCAACAATTCCGAAACGCTCAGGGCCTCTCCATGTTGGATGCCCAAAGATAGGCGCAGTGAACGATTCAGTATGAAAATTACGCGCGTATTCGTAAATGTCGAAGCTCGGATAATCACGCATATCCAAAATTAGGTCCACCGAGTCATCCAATGCATTTACAGTGTCCCAGGGAAAGTCCACATCTGTGGTCACGCTTCCATTGAGATTGAGGTAAAAGGTATTGCTGGCTCCCATATCGTCCATGAAACCATTGGGCCGAAAACTTCCACCCCATGGAACCTGGTCCAACACTTCCCAACCCATTGGTAAAAGTGTTTCATCTCTCAAATTTCCATCGTATGACCGCAATTTTAGAGTTCGCGTACCGTATACTTCCTTGAGTTCGTTGGTGGCTTGCACGAAGCGATAACCATCGGAAGAAGCAGAATAACGTGTCATGGCCTCGGCATACCAACTTTCGGCGGACTGCCCGTCGATTTCGACAATCGTATCGCCGGCATTGATACCCTCGTGAACAGACATCCTGACAACAGGCATATCGAGCACGCGCTGAATTTGTACGCCAAGAAAACCGTCGGGAAACGCTGACCCACCCCAGTCGGAATAAAAGCCATGGCCATCATCAATAGAATTCATGACACCGCCAACAACCCGCATCATCCCCTGGCGGTCGCTTGCACCAACATTCCCCAAGGCTGCCCAAGCGTCCACAATGGCTGTGTCCAAGCCGCGGCCCACCAAATCAAAGTAGGGATAAAACCAATCAAGCGTTCCGTAGAGAACCAGCAAGGCAGCTTGCATGGTCACCTTATCCAAAGTTGGAGCCGGTTCTCCTGCATCACGGCGATACGGAGCAAACTCTGTGCGGGTAGAATCGCTTAGCCTGGGCGGCGTTGGCAAAAAAGTATCCAATGCGTCCAAGGTACCCTCGTAATCGCCCGTTTGACGGTCCGCCCAGATGATATCCGGCCACGCTTCTCCATTGGTCGATAAAGATGAACTTCTCCACATGAGACCTGTGGTTGAAACACCGCTGAAAGTCGATTCTGCAACGCCTGAGAAAACATCATGGCCAATAATGACCGCGCGGCCAGCCATTTTTAAACCACCGACAGTTGTAGCTGCTTCCGGAGTCAGTTTGGCGCCAGTCCAAAAGAAGAGCGGCAACTCTTGTGTATTCACGCCGCGAATAACGACTTGCTCGGTGAGTTCTTCAACACTGTAATGGGTCCAGCCATCATCTTGCGATGGAAAACCATTAAATTTGCGCATAACACGCTCAGCAACGGTTACGTCCGCCTGCAAGGCCGTTGATGCGGCTGCACCAACATCTGCTGTGGCCGACATCGTTCGTAAATCAACCACAACGTGCGTTGTCTCAGGTGGTAGCACTGGCAAATCGGTTCCTGGCTTCACCAGAGCCGTCGTACCAAGCATCACCACTTCGGCGTAAACCGGCGTCATATCGGACGGTGTAACCACACACATATCCCCGACAGCCCCGGCATAATCCTCAAAGAACACATCGTTGAACTCTGTCTCGTTTTGCAAAACCTGCTGCAAGCTATCATCCAGTCCCAACCAATCTGCCGAGGGACCAAACAAACGAAATCCAACATGAGCACGTGAAAAATCAAGAATCGGCTCTCGTGTACTTTCTCTTAAGCCCATGGAGGCTTCACACCAGTCCGACGCAGGCGTAAAGGTACCGTCACCTGCTGTACCGCCTGTGGGTTCACTGTCGTCACCGCCGCAGCTGGCCAATAAAAACAAACTCAGAAGAGCGTAAGTTGTTCGCTTAAGAAGCATGCGTATTTCTCCGAAAAGTTTTGAAACGGAGTCATACCAAGCAAAAGGTCAATCGCCACTGCAAAAAGACTAAATTATCGGGAAAT
>MDSW01092133.1_pt1 | contig 13130 bp, 10 predicted proteins | sample 811171 | NCBI WGS metagenome assembly MDSW01 (sample SAMN05326641, study PRJNA326480) | marine metagenome | isolation source: seawater | place: Atlantic Ocean: North West | collected 2012 | reverse complement strand
TGCCCGTATCGCGCCGATTTATGAAGGCACCAACGGTATCCAGGCGATCGATCTCGCCGGCCGCAAAGTCGCCCGCGAGGGCGGCGCGACGATGAAAGCGCTGATCGCCGAAATGCGCGCCTCGATCGACGCCATGGGTCACCCACACGCCCGCCTGATCAACGCCGTCGATCAATTGGAGCGCGCGACCGATTGGATCGTTGAAACGTACTCGGAGAAGCCTGTCACCGCTCTGGCGGGCGCGGTGCCCTACCTGCGTCTCGCCGGGATTGCCATCGGCGGCTGGCTGGTGGTCCGGCTGTACGAAGCCGCCAACGCCGACGACGGTGGAAATGCCCTCATGGCACAACGCCGGCGCGCATCGGTGAGCTTCTATGCTCGTCATGTTCTATCCCAGGCGGACGGCCTTGCCGCCGCCGTCGTGGACGGCAGCGCAGTCATCGCCGACACCCCTCCTGAAGCGGTCTGATTTATTAACCATAGCATGCGCTAATTTACGGAGATTCCTTGATTTTTTGCCGCCGATACCACAATTTGGGCGGTCCCCGAGGTTAGGTTCGAGCGCATGAACAGCTACACCCGATACGTGCTGCGCCAGCTCTTCGCCGGTATGATTCTGGTTAGCGCCGGGCTCACCTGCATTATCTGGCTTTCACAGTCGCTCCGGTTCGTCGAGATGATCGTCAACCGGGGGCTCAGCGCCGGCACCTTCGTCTACATGACGATGCTGTTGTTGCCGAACTTCCTCACCGTCATTCTTCCGATCGCGCTTTTCACCGTCATCGTCTTTACCTATTCGAAAATGGTCACTGACCGGGAACTGGTGGTTATGCGCGCTGCCGGCGTCGGTCAGTTCGGGCTCGCGAAACCGGCCCTGATCGTTACCTTCCTGACCTTGGTCTTCGGGTATCTGTTGAACCTCTACCTTCTGCCGGAATCGTACCGTGCCTTCCGTATCCTGCAATGGGAAATTCGAAACACTTACTCGCACGTGCTGCTCAAGGAAGGCTCGTTCAATCCGATCACCTCTGCCGTCACCGTATACGTCCGCGAACGCGCGCCCGACGGCCAGTTGCTCGGCATTCTGGTACATGACGAACGCGAGGAAAGCGCGCCGGTGACGCTGATGGCTGAACGCGGTGCATTGGTCGATACCGGCAAAGGGCCCCGTGTCGTGATGTACAACGGCAACCGTCAGACCGTCGGCGAAAATTCGAAACTGTCGATCCTTTATTTCGACAGATATGTTTTCGAAGTTCCAACCTCCAACGAAACCCTGGCCGAACGATTCCGCGAGCCTCGCGAACGCTCGATGAGCGAATTGATCAATCTCGAAGACGCCAAGGGCGTCAACCAAAACGACTGGGGCAAGTACAAGGTCGAACTGCACAAGCGCTTCGTCACGCCGCTGTTGGGTGTCGGTTACGCCATGGTAGGGCTGGCGTGTCTTTTGTACGGCCCGATCACACGCCGGAGCCAGACCATGCGCATCGTCACTGCGGTCAGCATCATGATCGCATTGCAGGGCGCGGCGCTGGGGCTTGAGAATTTTGTCGCCAAGAATCTCTATTTACTGCCATTGCTATACGGTTTGGCGGCATTGCCGATCCTTGTCGGCACGATCATGTTGCTCCGCCATCCCAAAGCGCCCAAGCCGTCGAAATCGTCACGGCGCGGCAAACTGAAGGCAGCGTGAGACGGCCATGCGTGTATCAACCACCCTTTCGTTCTATATCGGCCGACACTTTCTGTTCAGCTTCCTGGCGTGTTTCGGCGTGTTTCTGCTGATTGTCATGCTGTTCGACAGCATCGAGCTTTTGAGGCGCTCTTCGGCACTGCCCGACACTACCTTCGGCGATGTGATCGAAATGGCGGTTTTCCGCCTCCCACACATGGGGCAGGAAACGTTTCCGTTCGCGGTCCTTTTCGGCGGCATGGCCGCCTTCTGGCGTCTTGCCCGTACACATGAATTGGTCATCACTCGCGCGGCTGGCGTGTCCGCATGGCAGTTCCTGTTTCCCGTCCTGTTGTTGGCGGCGGTTCTCGGCATATTTCACATCACGATTTTCAATCCTGTCGCCTCGACGATGCTGACCCGATACGAACGGCTGGAGGCGACCCACCTTAGGGGTCAGGAAAACTTCCTTGCGGTATCAAAATCCGGATTGTGGCTACGCCAGGCGAACGCGCAGGGGCAATCGGTCATCCATTCGAACGCCGTCCTGCAACACGGCCTCGACGTCGAACTCAACAACGTCGTGGTTTTCGTCTACGAAGGTACGGACAAGTTTCTCGAGCGCATCGACGCCGATTACGCCCGCCTCGAAGATGGGTTCTGGTACATGCGCAATGTACATATCCAGAAGCCTGAGGAAGGCACCTCCTCATTCGAGGAGTACTGGCTGGAAACCGACCTGACGCTGGCAAAGATTCAGGACAGCTTCGCGCCGCCAGAAACGATGTCCTTCTGGGCGCTTTCGGATTTCATCGAAACACTCGAAGCCGCCGGTTTCTCTGCCGTCCGTCACCGGTTGCATCTCAATGCCCTGTTGGCATCACCGTTACTGATGTGCGCCATGGTGCTGATCGCGGCAACGTTCACACTGCGACAGTCATCGCGCCGAGGCGGGACGACATTTATCATTTCCATGGGTGTGCTAACCGGCTTCCTGTTGTATTTCTTCTCCGACGTCGTTTATGCGCTCGGCCTTTCGGACAGCATTCCGGTGACGCTTGCGGCGTGGACGCCTTCGGGCGTTGCAACGCTGCTCGGACTGGGCATGCTGCTACATCTGGAGGATGGTTAGAGTGCGTTATTTCCGGGGCCAGAAATTCAACAGAACCGTGACGGCCGCGCCGGCTGTTGCGATGTTCTGCGTGTCCCTGGCACTGACGGGCCCGGCCTCGGCACAGGATGCGGAACGGCCGCTTGGCATTCTGTTGCCTGGAATGCAGCAACCGGAACCCGACGTCCGCTCGCCGATTCCGGCTGTCGAACAACAGCGCTGGACATCTGACACCCAATCCACGGACGACAATGCGACGGGTGACGCCTATAGCGGCGCGGCGCGCCCGCTCGGCAGCCTGTTCAATGCGCCCGCACAAACCACCGGACGGTCCGGCTCAGTACTGCCACAGAACTGGAATGCAACGGCGCCCGACACGGCGGCGCCGCAACCGACAGCCGATGGACCATCAGGCGGCAATGCCGAAAGGCCGCTTGGCACGCTGTTCAACGCGCCCTCCGGACGTACCGGCAGCACATCGGGACAACAAACCGGCAATCGGCTCGAGCCGCGCCCGATCCGCCCGGCAAGCCGCGTGTTTGCGGGCCCGTCGAGCAATGCCACCAGCGACAAACCGCTCGGCACCCTGTTCGGCAACCAATCGGGCACGGACGCAGGCGCATCCCCTGTCCCCGCCGCAAATACCCGGCGCGCCGCGCCCCCGGTCAGAACAACCGCCGCGCCATCATCGACCACACCTTCCGGCCCGACGCCGGTGCGCGCCGAACTCAGCGCGGATTCCATGACCTACGACCGCGAGATGGGTATCGTCGTCGCCCGTGGTAATGTCGAAATCATTTACGGCCCGCGCTCCTTGCTGGCCAACAAGGTTACCTACAATCAGAAAACCGACGTGGTCACGGCCGACGGCAATGTTTCGATGACGGACGAAACAGGAAAAGTGCTGTTCGGCGACAAGGTCGAGATCACCGGCGACCTCAAAGACGGCGTGATTTACAATATCGGCCTCGTCCTCGAGGACAAGTCGCGCGTTGCCGGGAATGGCGCACGCCGATCCAACGGCGTCGTGACGGAAGTCAATCATGCCGTATATTCACCGTGCAATCTCTGTGAAGAAGACCCGACCGCCGCCCCGTTATGGCAGATCAAGGCGGTCCGCGTTGTTCATGATTCCGAAGAGAAACTGGTCACATACAACAATGCATGGCTTGAGCTTTTCGGCGTGCCGGTCGCATACACCCCGTATCTCAGCCACCCGGACCCCACCGTCAAACGGCGCTCCGGCTTGCTGGCCCCGAGTTTCACCAACTCTTCGGACTTGGGGTTCCAGGTCCGGGCACCCTATTTCTTCGCGATTGACGACTATCAGGATGCGACATTCACCCCGATGCTATCGACCAACGGCGGACAAGGCGCGATCGGTCAGTATCGTCGGAATTTCAAGAACGGCTTTATCACGGCTGATGGCAGCTTTGTCGCCGACGACCCGGACCGCGGTTTGCGTGGCTACGTTGATTTCGAGTCTCAGGTTCACATCGACAAGACCTGGCGGGCGGGTCTCGATGTAGAGACCGCCTCCGACGACACCTACACGCGGCGATACGGTTTTTACACCGAGCCAGTGCTGGTCTCGCGCGGCTACATGGAAGGTTTCCGGGGACAAAACTATCAGGCTCTCAACACATACGCGTTCAACGACCTCCGGCCGAACGCCGATCCGGACGACTCCCCGGTCGTGTTGCCAATGTACGATTTCAATTATTCAGGCAAGCGTGACCGGCTGGGCGGATTCGCATCGTTAGACTTCAATGCGTTGAATATCGTCCGTGACAGCGGCACTGACACTCGACGTCTTGCCTTAAGACCAAGGTGGGATCGACCCTTCAGCGGCCCCTTCGGCGAACTTTACAACGCCTCTGTGTCTCTTGCTGCCGATGCGTATCATGCAAGCGGCGTCGAGCGCGACAACGGCACCACTTACACCGGTGCTAGTGGCCGTTTGGTCCCGCGCGCATCATTCTCCTGGCGTCTGCCGCTGGTACGCCCCGGCACGGAATACAGCCAAACGATTGAGCCCATCGCATCGGTGGTCGCGGCCCCCAATGTCGGCGAGAACGACAAAATTCCCAATGAAGATAGTCAAGCCCTGGAATTCGACGAAACGAACCTATTTCAAGACAACCGGTACGACGGCTTTGACCGCGTCGATGGGGGCGTGCGCGTGAACTACGGTGTCAACTGGGTGCTAAATCGTAATAAAGGCGGATATTCGTCCGTATTCCTTGGCCAGTCCTACCGTCCGCGCGAATATACATCGAGCAACCAACAGACGGGTCTTGAGGATCATTTCTCGGACGTTGTCGGCCGCATTCAAATTTCACCGGCAAAATATCTCGACGTGCTCTATCGCACACAGTTCAGCCCGGACAACTTGTCGCCACAGAGAAACGAAGTTGCCGCGACCATCGGGGCGCCGGCACTGTCATTGAACACAAACTACATATTCATTGACAAGCAGCAGGGTAGCGAATTCGCCGGGCGCGAAGAAATCAGCGGTTCCATAACTTCTCAGATCAACAGGAATTGGCGTACCTTCGTCAATGCCCGAAACGACCTTGCGGCATCGGATCTGCGTTCTGTGGGCCTAGGCATCGCCTACGAGGACGAGTGCGTAAAATTCACAACACAGGTCACCCGATCTTTTTTCGAGGACCGAGATTTAAAGCCGTCGGACGCCATCACTTTTACCCTGGTGTTGAAGACACTTGGCGAAGTGCACTCCGGAATAACGCAAGCGCAGTAGACCGGGACGGATCATTATGAAGAGACAGACAGAGGGTATTTTCAGGTTTAACCGTCTACGTGGTATTTGCGTGATCGCGCTTGCCTGCGTGTTTCTGGTCCTGTCACAGACAAAACCGGCGGAGAGCCAGTCGACGCTCAACATTGCCGCAGTCGTGAACGACGAGGTCATCTCTGTTTACGACCTTTCTCAGCGCATTTTGCTGGTCGTTACGCTTTCCAACCTGCCCAACACCCAACAGACTCATCAACGAATTGCACCTGACGTGCTGCGACGCCTGATCGTCGAGAAGCTTCGCCTTCAGGAAGCGAAGCGCCTAGAAATCGAAGTGCCGGACGGCGCGATACAGCAAGCTAAGGACGAGATCGCGAGGAAGCATGGCATCCCAGCCGGGAAGATGGATGAAGCACTCGAGGGTCGAGGCATTGATCCGCAAACGCTGACCCAGCAGATTCGCGCCGAACTCGGCTGGATCGAAGCCGTCAGAGCCTTGTTCCGGCGTCTCGTGACGATTTCGGATCAGGAAGTCGACGACGAACTCGAGAAAATGCGCGCCAACGCCGGCAAGACGGAGTATCTCCTGGCCGAGATTTTCCTGGCCTATGACGGCAAACCCCATGCGGAAGTTGAGAATTTTGCCGAGCAACTGCGCCAAGAGATCGGCCGTGGCGCCAGTTGGCAGCAACTCGCTCAGAATTTCTCTCAATCCGCCAGTGCCCAGCAGGGTGGCGACATCGGCTGGAACCTTGCCGAAGACCTGGATCCGGCATTGCGGACAGTCGTCAAAAACCTGACGACCGACGAACCGTCGAGGCCGATAGCTGCGGAGGACGGTGTATACCTGCTTTTGTTGCGAGATACCCGCACGGCCAAGGGAATAGACGCCGACGCCAGTGACATTACGCTCGGCATCCAGCAGCTTCATATGGAAATCCCCGATAACGCCTCGCCGCAGACCGTCGCCGAGATCACCCAAAAGGCAACGGAACTCGCCGCCAGCGCCGAATCCTGTAAAGCCCTCGGGAATATCGCCAAAGCCGAAGCAAGCCCGAGTTCCGGTTATCTTGGCGAGTTCAAACTTTCCGAGATCAATACCCAGATGCGCAACATGGTCGAGAACCTCCAGGTCAACGACATAAGTCAGCCGCTGCGCACATCCAATGGCGTCATCGTCTTGATGGTCTGTTCGCGCAAGAATGAGGGTGGTACGGACCCGATAGCCGCGGCTCGCGAACAGATCGAGCGCGACATTCTCAATCGCCGGCTCAGCCGCATGGCGGACCAGCACGAAGATAAGCTGCGCCGCCAGGCCTTCATCGATATCAGGCTTTGATGTAGCACATGCCGCCAGCCCTTCCGAGTGCGCTAACCATGGGTGAACCCGCAGGAATCGGCGGAGAGTTGACCGTCAAGGCGTGGGCGACGTGCCGCCATGAACTGGCTCCCTTCTTTGCGCTCGACGATCCGGGAAGGTTGCGCAGCGAAGCAAAAGCGTGCGGACTGGATATCGATATTACCGAGATTGCCACTCCCGCCGATGCTGCAGCCGTATTCGCCGACGCGTTGCCCGTCATTGCGCTTCGGGAAAATGCCGATGCCATCCCCGGCAAACCCGGGGTCGCGACGGCCAAGGCCGTTCTGGAATCCATTGAACGGGCCGTTGCGTATACCAGCGACGGACAAGCCGGCGCCTTGGTCACGAACCCGATCCAGAAAGAAACCCTGTACGACGCCGGATTCGGTTTTCCGGGTCATACGGAGTACCTGGCGGCGCTCGTCGGCGGCGGCATGCGGCCGGTGATGATGTTGGCGGGACCATCGTTGAAAGTCGTACCGGTGACGGTGCATGTGCCGTTGCGCACTGCGCTCGAACAACTGACGACCGACGCCATTGTCGAACAGGGAAAGCTGGTCGTGGATGCCCTCAGACGCGATTTTGGCATTGTGAACCCGCGTCTTGCGGTGGCCGGTCTCAATCCGCACGCTGGCGAGAACGGCAAGCTCGGTATGGATGAGATCGATATCATATCTCCGGCTATCGAGGCGCTTCGTGACACCGGCGCGGAACTGATTGGTCCGGTACCGCCGGACGCCTTGTTCACGCCCCGTGCGCGCCAGCGTTATGACGCCGCGCTCTGCATGTATCATGACCAGGCGCTGATCCCGATCAAAGCGCTCGACTTCGATCATGCCGTCAATGTGACGCTGGGCTTGCCGATCGTTCGCACGTCGCCGGATCATGGCACCGCGCTCGATATCGCCGGACAGGGTCTCGCCGATCCGTCCAGCCTGGTCAGTGCCCTCAAGATGGCGTCCTCCATCAGCGCGAGCCGCGCCGCTCACGAGCGTTAAGCCATGACCGATATCCCGGCCCTGCCCCCGTTGCGAGAGGTCATCAAGACCTACGGACTGGGTGCGAAGAAGTCTCTCGGCCAGCACTTCCTGCTCGATACCAACCTGACCAATCGCATTGCCCGCGCCGCCGGCGATCTGACCGGTCATCATGTTGTCGAGATCGGCCCCGGCCCCGGCGGACTGACACGCTCGATCCTCGCGCAAGCCCCGGCATTGCTGACGGTGATCGAACGCGATCAACGCTGCATCGACGCGCTCTCAGGCCTTAAAGAGATGTATCCCGACACCCTGAATATCGTCGAAGCCGACGCAATGAAGGTGACGCTTTCGGAACTCACGCCGCACCCTTCGGTGATTATGTCGAACCTTCCCTACAATGTCGGCACGGCACTGCTGATCAAATGGTTGAACGATCTCGCCGGGATCGACCGCATGGTCCTAATGTTCCAGACCGAGGTCGCCGAACGCATCGCCGCCGCTCCGGGCACATCGTCTTACGGCCGCCTCGCGATCCTGACGCAATGGCTTTGCGAAGCCCGCATCCTGTTTAACGTCGACAAGCGCGCGTTCACCCCCCCGCCGAAGGTCATGTCGAGCGTGATCGAGATCAAACCGCGCCGATCGCCGCTTGCCCAAGCTGAACTTTCGAAGCTGGAAAGGGTGACCCAGGCGGCGTTCGGCCAGCGGCGCAAGATGCTCAGGAGCTCGTTGAAATCCCTCGGGATCGACCCGGCGGACGTCGGTATCAACCCGGAAAACAGGGCAGAGCAATTGACGATCGAAGAATTCTGCGCGCTTTCGCGCCTGATCTGAGACGTTACTGGCCGACACCCATGCCGCGCAGCCACTCCGCCAGCCCAATACGGCGCTCACGTTTCAACCGTTCGGCGGCGAGGATCGCCTCCGCTTCCGCGACACTCTGTGGAATCTCCTGGTTGACGATGATGTAGTCGTATTCGGCCCAGTGGCTCATTTCGGATGTCGCTTTGGCCATCCGGCGCTTAACCACCTCTTCCGGGTCCTGCGCGCGCGCATAGAGCCGGCGCTCCAGTTCCTCCACCGAAGGCGGCAGGATAAAGATGCTGACCAGGTCGTCCCGCGCGTTCTGGCTCAGTTGCTGCGTGCCCTGCCAATCGACATCGAACAGGACGTCCTTGCCCTCCTTGAGGGCCGCCTCGACGGGGCCGCGCGGAGTGCCGTAATAATTATCGAAGACTTTCGCATGCTCGAGAAATTCTCCCGCGGCGACCATTTTCTCGAACATGCCCGTGTCCATGAAGAAGTAGTCTTTCCCCTCCACTTCCCCCGGCCGCATCGGCCGGGTCGTCGCGGAAACCGACATAGTCAGGTCCGGGTGCTTTTCCAGCAACGCGCGCGAGATCGTCGACTTACCGGCGCCTGAAGGTGACGACAACACCAGCATAAGGCCACGCCGCGTTATATGAATCTTCTCGTCACTCAATATTCTGCACCTGTTCACGAAACTGTTCGATGGTCGCTTTCATATCCAGGCCGACACGCGTGAGCGCCGTATCGGTGGCCTTGGAGCATATTGTATTGGCTTCGCGGTTCAACTCCTGACACAGGAAGTCGAGCCGCCGCCCAATCGCCCCACCAGCCGCAAGCAGTTCCTGCACCGAGGCGATATGCGCCGCCAGCCGGTCCAGTTCTTCGCGGATGTCCGCCTTGGTCATAAGAAGCGCGACTTCCTGTTCCAGGCGGCCCGGATCGATCGCTGACGTCTCTGCGAGGATATCGGCGAGTTGTTCCTGCATCCGGGCGCGGATGGTATCGCCTTGCACTTCTGCGGCGCCCTGCGCCTGGCGGCACAGCTCGTCGAGACTACTGACGAACTCACCGAGCACACGCAGCAGACGTGCGCCCTCTTCGGCGCGCGCGGTGGCAAGACCGGCCGCTGCTTCGCTTAGAGACTTCTGCAGTTCCTTTTCGAGTGCTGCACGAGCGTCTTCATCGACGTCATCCTCGACCGCTTCGATCACGCCACGCAGCCCCAAAAGTCCCTCGATACTGGGTGGGCCCGCATCGGCGAGCTTGGCGCGCAAGTCCGCCGACACTGCCAGCAATGCCGCAAGTTGCTCTTCGTTTATGCGATAGCCGCCGCTGGACTCGGTCTGCTTGAGCATGAGCCCGACAGAGATGTTGCCGCGGCTGAACAGGTTCGACAGTTGCGCCCGTGCCTGGGCCTCGAACCCGTCGAATCCCATCGGCAGCCGCAGGCGGACATCGAGTCCCTTGGCGTTGACGCTCTTGAGTTCCCAGGTCCAGGACCATGCCTCGAAAGCCCCTGTCGCGCGGGCAAAACCAGTCATTGAATTGATCGTCAACGCGTTCCCTCTCCATCGATTGGCGAAACTTTACCGGGCTGCTTGCGCCCCCACAAGCAAGAGCGGCACCTAACGTCATCGCCTTTCGCCAATCGCTTGGTTATAACCGTCGGATGACGACGTACCCGTATCGTTCGATCCTGATCACCGGTGCCAGCAGCGGCATAGGCGCCGCACTGGCCCTGGAGTTGGCCGCGCCCGGCGTGCTGATCGCGATCACCGGACGCAATGAAGACCGGCTCGGAGACGTCGAAGCGGATCTGACCCGGAAAGGCGCCGACGTGATCGCGCGCGCCCTGGACGTCACCGACCGCCCCGCCATGTCAGCACTGATCGCCGATATTGAGGCGAGGCGCCCGCTCGATCTCGTTGTCGCAAATGCCGGCATCTCGAGCGGCGCCGGGGCAGGCGCCGGTGACGACGAGATCACGCGCGATATTTTCGCGGTCAATCTCGCGGGTGTTTTGAACACGGTGCTGCCCGCCGCCACGGCGATGCGGTCTCGACACTCCGGCCACATCGCCATCGTCAGTTCCGTCGCCGGCTTTCGCGGCCTGCCGACCGCGCCGGCCTATTCCGCGAGCAAGGTCGCCGTCAAAGCATGGGGCGAAGCGGTCCGGCCGGACCTCAAGAAAGACGGGATCATATTGAGCATGATCTTCCCGGGATTCGTCGAAAGCCGAATAACGGATCAGAACAACTTCACCATGCCGTTCCTGATGACGGCAAAGAAAGCGGCGAGGATCGTTGCATCAGGACTCACGCAGCGTAAAACGACGATCGCTTTTCCGTGGCAGATGGTCTGGATGATGCGGGTGTTGGCCTGCCTTCCCGGACCGTTGTTCGACGCTGTCATGTCGCGCGCACCGAGGAAGAAATAAATAAGGCACTGTTCCTCGGACAAGCCGAAGGCGCGATCCGGGGCCCATGGGCAGGCGTGACGGGTAAGTGAAATAGGTCCGGCTCATGGCCGGGAAACATCTGTTTCTTGATGACGGCGCTGACCCGTCAGTTCTCCCGCTGCAGCTTGCGCCAGGCTCGGACGTTGCGATTGTGCTCTTCGAGTGTCTTGGAGAACGCATGCCCGCCCGTCCCGTCGGCGACGAAATAAAGTGCATCCGTCTCGGCCGGGTTCATCACCGCAGCAATCGATGCACGCCCCGGATTGGCGATTGGTGTCGGCGGCAAGCCATTGATTTTATAGGTATTATAAGCTGTTTCCGCATCCAGGTCCTCGCGCGACAAAGGCCGACCGAGCGGCCCGGCACCGCGTGTAATCCCGTAGACCACCGTCGGATCCGACTGCAGCCGCATCCCTTTCTTGAGCCGGTTCACGAACACGCCTGCAACCAGCCAGCGTTCGCTTTCGACCGCCGTTTCCTTTTCCACAATGGAGGCCAGGATCATCGCTTCCTCCGGTGATTGATAAGGCAAGCCGTCGTCGCGGCCGACCCAAAGCTTATCCAATACCTCGTCCATCGCCGTCTGCATCCGGCGCAGCATCTCGGTTCGATCCTCGCCGCGATGGAAATGATAGGTTTCGGGCAGAAGCGTCCCTTCCGCCGGCGTGGTCTCGATCTTGCCGGTCAAAAGTGGCTCGTCACGCAGCAGATCGGCGATCTGAATGCTGCTGAGACCCTCGGCGAGCGTGATCTTGTGCACCACCTGCTCGCCGGATTTCAGGATCGCCGCGATATCGGCAGCACTGGCGCCGGCGGGGATACGGTATTCACCCGCCTGCAGGGGACGCGGATCGTCGAGGATGCGGATACCGAAGCGGAACACTTTGGCGAAACGGATCAGTCCTTCGCTCTGTAACTGCTTGGCGATGGACGCGACAGAACTGCCGCGCTCGATCACGATGACCTTCTCCGTTTGCGATTGCGACGGCTTGGTATATGCGGATTTCAGCCAGAACAGTCCACCGCCCGCCGCTGCCATGACCAGCACGGTCAGGACGGCAAACAGTATGAAGAGACGGCGAATCATGCCGCCGGCCTTCAATCCACTTCGCGGAAAATTAGCGACGCGTTGGTGCCGCCGAACCCGAACGAGTTCGAGAGCGCGGCCCTGATCGGCCGTTCCTGCGCCTGCTTGGGCACGAGGTTGATCGGCGTCTCGACTGACGGGTTATCCAGGTTCAGCGTCGGCGGGCAGATGTTGTCGCGGATCGCCAGGATCGAGAAGATCGCTTCGACTGCACCGGCAGCGCCAAGCAGGTGACCGATCGCCGACTTGGTCGACGACATCGACATGCCCTGCGTATGGCCGTCAAAAAGCCGCTCGACTGCGCGCAGTTCGATCTCGTCACCGAGCGGCGTCGACGTGCCGTGAGCGTTCACGTAATCGATGTCGCCCGCGTCCATACCGGCGCGCTTCAGCGCCGCCTGCATGCAACGGAAGGCGCCGTTACCGTCCTCGGCGGGTGCGGTGATATGGTGCGCATCGCCCGACATGCCGTATCCGACAACCTCGGCATAAATCTTCGCGCCGCGCTTTTTCGCGTGCTCGTATTCCTCCAGGACGACCACCCCGGCCCCCTCGCCCATAACGAAACCGTCACGGTCGACGTCATACGGACGCGATGCCTTTTCGGGCGTGTCGTTGAAACCGGTCGAAAGCGCCCTGGCCGAGCAGAAGCCCGCCATCCCCAGGCGGCAGATTGCCGCTTCGGCGCCGCCCGCGACCATGACGTCCGCATCGTCCCACATGATAATGCGTGCCGCGTCGCCAATTGCATGCGCGCCGGTCGAACACGCCGTGACCACCGCGTGGTTCGGGCCCTTGTAGCCGTGATTGATCGACACGTGGCCGGAAACCAGGTTGATCAGACTGGCGGGAATGAAAAACGGGCTCAGACGGCGCGGGTTCGCTTCCGCG
>MDSW01021619.1_pt1 | contig 13131 bp, 15 predicted proteins | sample 811171 | NCBI WGS metagenome assembly MDSW01 (sample SAMN05326641, study PRJNA326480) | marine metagenome | isolation source: seawater | place: Atlantic Ocean: North West | collected 2012 | reverse complement strand
CATATCTAGAAGGTAATAATTTAGTAGCTACAGTTTTACCGAAAACTTTTTCCTGAATATGCTTGTCAATTCCCCATGTAGAATCATTCCCCATGATTCCTATAAAAGGTAGATTATGTCTTACAGCAGTGTCGTATTCAAATCCATTAAATCCGAATGCTCCATCTCCAGTAAACATAAAAACACGCTTATTAGGATGAGCAATTTTAGCTGCTAGTGCTGTGGGTATAGCTTGCCCTAGCATTCCTGATGTAGGTAAATACCACCAAGATTTTGGTGAATTTGCTTGATGAAATGCTCTTCCAAAATGGCAAAAATCTCCTCCATCAAAAACTAAAATATCATCATCAGTTAATATTTTACCTACAGTTTTGTGAACGAAAGATGCGTGCATTGGATTTTGATTTTGGGCATTAATTTCAAGTTGTTCTTTTTGTGTTTTTTGAGCCTCTTTTAATTCGTCTATCCATTCTAAATTATTCCATTTTTGTTTTTTGGCTTCTGATAGGATTTGGGGAATGATGCTATTAATGTCTCCAGTAATTCCAACGTCTACTTTGCGATTTCGGCCGATGACTGATCCGTCAGGATCTATTTGAATTACTTTTGCAGAACTTGGGACTACAGGACTCATTGCATAGCCTATGATTAAATCCTGTTTTCTTCCTATTAATATCAGTAAATCTGTTTCCCTGATTTTTTTTGCTGCAAGATTTAATCCATTATCAAAAAATCCACAACTAAATTCATGTGAATCTGGAATCATTCCTCTTGCATCCCCTTCAGTCATTACAGGAAACTTGATCGTTTTGATTAACTCATTAATGGATTCTGTGGAGTCTGAATATGCGGCGGCACTACCTAAAATAATGAGTGGTTTTTTTGCATTTTTCATTAAGTCAATCATGCTTGATAATTGAGAATTTGTAGCAGGAATTGAATTTTGAATGGAAAATGTTTCTGTTAAAAATTCATAATTTTCGTAATCATCTACTTCCATTTGTTGGACATCTACAGGAATTGTTATATGAACTGGTCCTCTTCTTCCAGAGTATGCAACTCGAATCGCGTGACCTATCATGTCAGGAATTCTTCTTGGGTCTGTTATCATCCAGCTTCCTTTAGTAATTGGTTTAGCCATCCCCACTTGATCTATTTCTTGCATGGCTCCTCTTCCAAGTTCAGCTAATTCTGCAGATCCACTAATCGATAATAGTGGTGATTCAGAGTGGATAGCATTAGCTAGTCCTGGAATAGCATTTGATAATCCAGGAGTAGTGTAGATTGAAACTCCTAACTTACCAGTGATTCTTCCCCATGCATCAGCCATGTGCACCGCAGCTTGTTCGTGTCGAGTATCCCAAATTTTAAAATTTTCAGTTCCTATTACGTCCAATGCGGGTAAGACGTGGTCTCCTGCAAGTGTAAAAATATTCTCCACGCCTGCTTTTTCAAGTGATTTTGCTATTAAATGACTACCTGTAATTTTATTGTTTTGCATATTAGTTCCCATAATTTCTGATATTGAAGAGTAAATCTTGGTGCTTATTCTACCTCATGCTATACTTAGGAACGCTGAAAATCCTGCATTAAGGAAAAGAAGGAAAGGTTTAAATTTGGATCAAATACGAAAATATGAGTTGGTAATGGCAATTACTCCTATGTCTAATGAACAGGAGATTAATTCTATAGTTGAAAAAGTAGAATCATATATCAATGATAATGGTGGTGATTTAACTGAAAAAGACAATTGGGGTATTAAAAGATTATCTTACCCAATTCAAAAGTCTAATGAAGGTAACTATGTAAGAGCCGCATTTTCTTTACAAGCATCTGCAGTTAAAGAATTAGAAAGAATGTTAAATCTTACTGAAGAAGTTTTGTTGCACATGGTTTCAAAGGTGTAAATATATAAAATGACTATGAACAAAATTATTATCATAGGTAATTTAGGCTCAGATCCTGAAATGAGATACACCCCCAAAGGTGCTCCTGTTACGTCATTCAGCTTAGCAACAAACCGGCGTTATACAACATCTGATGGAGAAAATAGAGAAGAGACTGAATGGTTTCGAATAAGTGCATGGAATAGATTGGCTGAAACTTGTAATAATTATTTACAGAAAGGTAGTAAAGTGTACGTTGAAGGTCGTCTTTCTAGTCGAACATACGTGGGAAATGACGGGCAGACTAGGGTTTCTTTGGAAGTTAATGCAGCGAACTTAACGTTTTTGGATAGTCGTGGTAATACTTCTAATTTAGAAAATAGTGAAAATTTTCCTCAATTTTCTTCAGAAACACCTGATGAACCTGCAAATGATGATTTGCCTTGGTAAAATAAACATTAATTATTAATTTGGAGATAATATGACATCACAGGCACCTAAAAAAACAGGTCAAAAACGATTTTATAGTAGAAGAAAAGTTTGTCAGCCATGTGCTGATAAAAAACAAGACCTGGATTACAAGGATGTAGATTATCTAAAGAAATTTTTGTCAGATAGATATATGATCGAAGCTCGTAGGAAAAGTGGTATGTGTGCAAAGTGTCAAAGAACTTTTGCTAGAGCCGTAAAAAGGGCAAGGCAAATTGGATTGATACCATACACTCCAGCCCATAGGGGAGTTAATCCCATCAATTTTAGACGTTAATTTCAAGTTAACAATTAGGTGGATAATTGGCTAAATTAACATCTGTGAACCCTAAAAACTTATCTAACGATAGTCGTCATGCTACTATTCAAGACCCTAATTTAAAAAAGAAAAATAGACTTGTATTTTTATCTTTGGGTATTTCTTGTTCAATAATTTTGATAATGATCTTTATCGGATTTTTACTAGTTTTTGTACTGCCCCCACGACATTTAGTTGTTAGCATTAATGATGTTAAATATACAAGAGGTGATTTGGTAGAGACAGTAAGAGTAAATAAAACTACTGAAATATTTTTAGGCCCTGATGTTGATAAAGGATCGACTATTTTTGATACGTTACAAAAAATAGTCGAAAATGAAATAATCTCTCAATCTGCTCCTTCGTACGGTGTGAGTGTAACCAATACTGAAATTGATAACATCATCGAATATGTTATGCAGTCGACTGATGATCAAAATTCGGGTAAAACTAATCAGCAAATTCAACTAGAAACTCGAGAAAGATATTTGAGATATTTAAATCAAGTTCAAGTAGATGAAGATTCCCATAAAGAACAATTGCGAAAAGCTTTATTAAGAGAAAAAATGAAACAATGGTCTGGTGAGACTGTTCCTTATGTTACTGAACAAGTTCATTTGTTTAGAATGTTGATTCCGCTTTCTGGAGAGTATGAAATTATGCAAACTAACTATAATGATGCTGTAAAAAATGCCCTAACTTCAGAAGACTATGAAGAAGCATTTAAAATTTTGGCCAGAGAATTCTCTGTAGATGATCCTGTTATGATCAGGCAAGGTGGTGATATGGGGTGGATTCCTAAAGGAGTCATAGAATATGAAAGAGACTTTTTTGATTTGGAAATAGGTAAATTGAGCGATCCAATTAAAAATAAAGATAATCCATCCACAATGATATTTTTTATGATTTCTGACCAAGAAACTGCTGCTGAATTAGATGACTCTATGAGAGAAAAACTAAAAACTAATGCTTTACAAAAATGGGTAAATACAGAAAGAAGTAGGCATGATATTTTTGCTGAATTTAATTCAGATGTCTATGCGTGGGTCGGTGAGCAACTAAGATTAAATGATAGGTCACCTACTCCCACACCTAACCCGGATCCTTTACAACAATTTATTTCAGGTGGAAATTAAAATGGCAGAAGATATTGGTGTTTCTTTATTGGGTTTGGGAGTAGTTGGATCTGGAATTGCAGAACAATTAATTGCAAAAGAACATACATATCAACAACAAGTAGGATCAAAACTTGTGTTAAATCATGTTCTAGTTAAGGATAAGGATAAGAATAGAGAAATTGAAATTCCTCAACAATTGTTTGTGGATTCTTTTGATGAAATCATAAATGATGATAAAACTTCTATCGTAATTGAAGTGATTGGTGGAGAAGAGCCGGCAAAATCATTTATCGTTGCAGCTTTAAATAACAAAAAACATGTTGTTACTGCTAATAAAGAATTAATTGCAAAGCACGGTCCTGAATTGATTTCTCTTGCTAAGAAAAATAATGTTAGGCTATTGTTTGAAGCTAGTGTAGCTGGGGGAACACCGATAATTGCTCCAGTACTTAGAGATTTTTCAGCTAATAATATTACTTCTATAAAAGCAATTCTTAATGGTACTACCAATTATATTTTGTCACGTATGTCCACAGAGAATGCTGATTATTTTGAAGTATTAAAAGATGCACAAAAATTAGGATATGCAGAATCTGATCCCACTAATGATGTTGAAGGTATTGATGCCGCATATAAATTGGCGATTTTGTCTTCTTTAAGCTATAAATCATTTGTAAAAGATTCAGATGTCTATTGTGAAGGTATTACGAGTATTTCCGCTAAAGATTTTCAAATTGCCAAAGAATTGGGCTATGAAATTAAACTTATAGCTTTCTCGGAATTGAAAGATAATCAAATTTCAGCAAGAGTCCATCCTACTTTAATTTCAAAGAATGAAATGCTTGCTAATGTACATGGAGTTCTTAATTCAGTTCAAATAGAAACTGATTTGATAGGAAATGTTCTTTTTCATGGTGCAGGTGCAGGTTCTTTCCCTACTGCTAGTGCTGTTTTGGCTGATGTCATTGATATTTCTAGAAATATCTCATCAGGATTTGTTTATTTAGATCACATGAATATAGATCTAAACTCATCAATTGGAGATATTTCAAATTTGAGTACGAAATATTATATTCGAGTTTCTGCTAATGACGAACCAGGTGTTTTGTCTAGAATTTCGACTATTCTTGCTGATCATCAAATTAGTATCGCTTCGTTTATTCAAAAGAGTTCACATGAAGGAATAGCTGAATTAGTGATCATGACTCATGAGGCACTTGAGAGATCCGTTCAAGAAGCCTTAAATCAGATTAAAAATTTAAGTGCAGTAAAAGCTATAGAAAATTCTATTAGAGTAATGAATTGATAAATATAGAATTTTTTTATTGGAATAAATGAAGCTCATGTAAAAAAGTGAAAGAGTCTCTTTTACATAAAGACTTTCACTTTTCATTAGAGAGAGACTTTTTTATCAATCGTTTTGCTAGAAAAGAATTACTCGATTTGTTTGACAATCATGACGTATTTGATTTTTTATCTATAAAAAGTCCTTCATTTAAAAAACTCCAAATTGATTTAGAAAAGCTTTCTATAGAAGATGTTATTGATTTGATGGTTGATGAACCTAGATTGATTAGAAGACCATTAGTGAAAATTGGAAATCAAATATTTATTGGAGACATTAAATTAAGTTTTATGGATGAGTTGGATTTGGCATAAAAAAAGGGCACCTATAACAGGTGCCCTTTTTTAATATATTTAGGTAGATTTTAATTTTTCTTGAAAATCAGTATTCCACCACTAGTAACTACTAGCAATGCACCTAATACTAGAGACAATTGCATAGTGATTGTTAAAAATTTATCTCCTACACTAGGAAGGCCTAGACCTAACACAGATGCGTTAACTTGTTGACCATTAAGTTCGTATGATGCTTCTGATTCAGGTAACTCGCCCTCTATTACAGATAAAGCACCTAATTCTTGAGCTGCTACTATTGCTTTGTGAATTCCACCAGCACCTGGTATTTCAACTCTGTCACCGGTCGAATTATATTCAAATTTGTCCTCAAGGCCGTTAAGGATTGCGTGTGAGTCAGCAACAGATCCACCAGATGCACTTCCGACATATGTCTGAGCTACTGCAAGTGAAGAGGTTCCAGACACGCTTGAGTTATTGGCTTCAATGGAAGCAATCCAAGTATTGATGTTATTTACGATGGCGTCTATTGCAGACACATCTAAACTTTCATCTGTACTTTTGACCTCAGCACTGGCAGATGAAATATTTGCAACTGCTGTTTTTAAGTCACTGATGTCTGAATTAGAACTATTAACACTTGTTTGAATAGATTCTAATGTTGTTGAAGAGCTTGCTGTTTCTAGGTTTGTTTTAAGGGAATTTGCACTCGCCTTAGCATCATGGATATTAGAAACTAAAGCAGAAATAGATGCAGTATTTTCAGCATTATTACTAGCACTGTATGTGTTTGATTCATTTTTTAACTGAAATCTACTATATGTTGACAGTAAATCAGTACCTTCGTGAGCAGCGCTTGAAGAGTCAAATGTAAAATCTATTGACCCTGTACTCTGAACTACTCCTTGTAGAGTTTCTACATTAACATCTACAACAGAAAGCTCAATAGACTGTTGTCCATCTGAAGAAATTAAAGATGCTGCGTAGCTTCCAGGAGCTATTCCTGAAACTGAAATGATTGCTGAGTCATTTGCTCCAGCATCATCCGCAAATGTCACTGTACCGTATATAACAGGATCATTAGCCTCGGCAATTGATCCAAATGGTATTGCAAATGTAAATATAGTAAGAGCAAATATGGCTATAGTCTTGATTCTGAACATAGCGACGTGTTGCCTCCTTGACCGCTAATTTTTATGCACGTGCTGTTAGAGCTACATGCGGTTATACCCTATCACAAACATTAACTTGATTGTATATCGTTTATGCCAAGATTATGAACAATTTTATATCATTTTGTTAAAATCCTTTCTTGATGAGTATTTTTGATATAAATAAAAATTATGATTTTGGTGATTTTTTACCAAGTATTTCTAAGTTGGGCATCAATCCAACTCAATCTCAGTTGAATTCAATTGCTGTTTTTTTTGAATTATTGGTTGATGAAAACAAATCAATTAATCTCACTTCAATTGTCGAATGGGAAGCTTTTTTGTTACGCCATATATTAGATTCTGCTTGTCTAAATCTTGTTTTTTCTGAAAATGATTATAAGAGTAATTTATTAGATATTGGTTCAGGTGCAGGAATTCCGGGATTTCCTATAAAAATTTTTAATCCTGGTTTAAAAGTACAAATGATGGATTCTACAAAGAAAAAAATTGGATTTATAGATAAAGTTGTATCCCAATTAGGTCTTACGGATACCTACTCTCATCATGCTCGTGCTGAAGAACTTGGACATGATTCTGAATTTAGATCTCAGTTTGATTATGTTACTTCAAGAGCTGTAGCTGAGTTACCTACTCTCCTTGAATTGATGCTTCCATTTGTCAAACAAGGTGGTTATGCAATTGCTATGAAAGGAGAATCTGTAAATCAGGAAATCCAAAAATCTACCAAAGCTTTAAATGAATTAGGTGGCAGAATTATAAAAATTGTTGATCCTTCTGAATTCATTGAAAATTATCCGGGTTTTCTAGTTGTTATAGAGAAAATTATTGAAACGCCTAAGCGATATCCTAGAAGAAATGGGGTTCCTATGAAGTCTCCATTGATTTGATGTGGGGAGCGTTTTGAAAATATAGAATCTTTAGACTTTTTAGATTAAAATCAATTTTATTTACAATTGAGAGGAATATGATATGGCCACAAACGCTAAAGATCTTTCATTATTGAAACACAAATCTGGCATTGTTAGTTTAGGTCCTGATAGAGCACCAGCAAGATCCATGTTAAGGGCAGTAGGTTTAAATGACGATGACATGGAAAAACCTTTTGTTGCTGTATCTAATTTAGCTAGTGATGTTACGCCCTGTAATGTGCATTTAACTCGTATAGCAGACAAAGTTAAAGAAGGTTTATGGGATGCAAAATCTGTTCCTTTTATGTTTGGAACAATCACGATTAGTGATGGGATTTCTATGGGAACTGAAGGGATGAAAGGCTCTTTGGTGAGCAGAGAGGTAATTGCAGATTCAATTGAAACAGTTTGTTTTACAGAAGGAATGGATGGTTTAGTTGTTGTAGCTGCTTGTGATAAAAATATGCCTGGGGCAATGATGTCTATGGCTAGGTTGAATATTCCTTCTATATTTGTGTACGGTGGAGCTATTTTGCCTGGAAAATATATGGAAAAAGATATTAACATTCAAGATATGTTTGAAGCTGTTGGGGCTTATTCTAAGAAACAGATAACATACGAAGAATTGATTAACATGGAGCGTGTCGCTTGTCCTGGAGAAGGAGCCTGTTCAGGGATGTTTACTGCTAATACTATGGCTTCAGCTATTGAAGCTATGGGAATGTCATTACCTGGAGCATCATCTATTCCAGCAGTTGACGATAGGAATCTTGCTGTAGCTCATGAGGCAGGACAACATATGTACGCAATGTTGGAGAAAGGGATAAAACCAAGAGATATTATGACCAGAGATGCATTTGAAAATGCTCTAAGGTTGGTGTTGTCCATGGGTGGTTCAACGAATGCAGTTTTGCATTTACTAGCGATAGCTAGAGAAGCTGAGGTTGAATTGACTATTGATGATTTTGATAAATTTAGTAGAGAAACTCCTTATTTGACTGATTTGAGACCTGGTGGAAAATATGTGATGTCAGATGTAGATCGTTCCGGTGGAGTTCAGGTTGTCATGAAAGAATTGTTAAGGGGTGGATTATTACATGGAGATGCCATGACAATTAATGGTAAATCTATTGCAGAGAACTTAGAGTCGGTTGAAACTTTACCTGATGAAAGAGTTATATTTTCAATTCCTAATGCGAAAAGCACTACTGGTGGGTTGGCTATTTTGAAAGGAAACTTAGCTCCAGATGGTGCTGTCATCAAAGTTGCTGGGACTAGTATTAAGAAACATGAAGGTCCTGCAAAAGTATTTGACGGCGAAAGACTGGCTTTTGAGGCTATTACTAATGGTGAAATAGAACATGGTGATGTTGTGGTAATAAGATATGAAGGTCCAAAAGGTGGGCCCGGAATGCAAGAAATGCTAGCAGTTACTGGAGCCATAATGGGTGCTGGGTTAGGGGATTCTACTATATTAATTACTGATGGTAGATTTTCTGGCGCAACAAGAGGCGGTTCAATTGGACACGTAGCGCCTGAAGCTGCCGTTGGAGGTCCAATAGGCTTGATACAAAATGGAGACATAATTACCTTAGATATTGAGACAAGGCTACTAAACGTGAAGATTTCTGATGAAGAAATGGAAAAAAGAAAAGAATCATGGACCCCTAGGAAACCAAATTACACTAGAGGAGTGCTTGCAAAATATGCCAAATTGGTCTCTTCAGCATCTGAAGGTGCAGTAACTAGTTAGTGTGTGATCATAATCACAATGATACAATTAGAGTAATTATTATTTAGAGGTAAATTTTGATTCGAAACGGTCTATTTGTTCTTAGTTGTGTATCAACATTACTATTGATTTACTTGATTTTTATGTGGGTACCTACAGAACGTACTTTAGGAATTTCACAAAGAATTTTTTATGTTCACGTTCCTATTGGCTGGGTTGGAATGGTTTCAATTGTTGTAGTTGGTGTTGCTAGTGTTGTTCACTTAATTACTAGGAATAATTTTTGGGATGCGATTGCTTATTCAGCTGCTGAACTGGGAATAATTTTTGCTACGTTAATTCTTTTAACGGGTGCTATTTGGGCTAAGCCTGCTTGGGGAGTATGGTGGACTTGGGATCCCAAATTAACAACCACTCTAATTCTTTGGTTTATTTATGTAGGCTATTTAATGGTAAGGTCATTTTCTCAAGGTACTAGAGGTCGAATGTATGCTTCTGCTGTAGCTTTATTGGGAGCTATTGATGCTCCTATTATTTATCTTGCATCTGTTTGGTGGCGATCTGCACACCCACCATTAAATATAGGACCTCTTGCAGAACAAGAAATGAGCTTAGATTCAAAAATGTTAATCACTTTGTTTGTTGCAATCATTACTTTCACTATTTTTTATGTATATTTAATGGTTGAACGGTTTAGTTTTAGAAGAGTAGAAGACAAATTAGATGAGGTACATCAATATGTTTCAATTAATTTATAACAATGTTTTTATAAGAATTTCTATGATTATCCTTATTTTGTTGGGATTTTACTTACTTTTTCCTATTCAATCTGTTTCTGCAGATAGTCACTCTACCAGCGATGCTAATTCAGGATTATCTTATTTGTTTGCTGTATTCATGGTTATTTGGATTTTATTTTTTGGGTATACATTTTTTTTAACTAGAAGGATAAAAGAAATGAAAAATGAAGTAGATTTTTTAAAAGAAGAATTAGCGAAGAAAGAATAGTTAATGGAACCTATAACTGATATTGAACAAAGCCATTTTTTAAACAGGAATAAAGTTAGGATATTTTTAGCTTCCTTAGTTTTAATTGGGGCTTTAATTTATTTTTCTGTAATCACTTTTCAAAGTGCTATGGTCTATTACTACACCGTTAGTGAAATTCAAGAGGAACCCGCAACATTACCAGGTCGAATGGTTAGAGTTAGTGGTAAATTGGTACCTGAATCATTTAATAGAACTCAAGGTTCTACTGTTGCCTTTTTTGAATTAACAGATGGTGAAAATGTATTAATCGCTCAACATGATGGAATTATTCCAGATCTGTTTTTTAATGAGCACTCAGAGATTATTTTAGAGGGGTCTCATAATCCAGCGGATAATTTTACTAGTCATAATGTGATAGTAAAATGTCCATCAAAATATGTTGCAATGGAAGAAGAATCTAAATTAGATACCCAGTAAAGTTTTAGGGTTTTCTTTTACTATTTCTGAAATTTTTTCTGCTTCTAATCCAGCTTCCAAAAGTAAGCTTATTGCCATTCTCATCCCCTCTGCTGGAGTTGGATTCATCCATTGTCCAAAATCAGTTGTGATAACACAATTTTGCGTACCTAGAGTGTTTAAGATATCAATTAATCCATTAATAGATAGAGTATTGATGTTTGGCATGCAAGTTTGGAAAGTATATTCAATATATACACCTAGTTCTGTTAAATATTTTTGTTCATCTAAAGACATTACTTGGTAAGGATGAGTAGCAATCATTTTTTTGACACCACGTCTTTTTGCTTCTTCAAATAATGCTTTCACCTCAGGTGGAGAAACATGTCCTGAAGCTAGAAGAATGTCATGTTCAGCTATAATTTCAATGACTTCAATTGTTTCATTTGTTAGTTGGTCATTATCATCAAAAATTCTTAAACCTTTTGCGTTTGAATCTTTTTGAACCCAATGGTGAGCGGAGAATGTTGGCATCCAAATGACTTTAGCTCCAAGTTTTGCTGACGTTTCTGCAGCTATAGGATTTACTCCACCAACTTCTCTGTTAAGGGCTATTGCTCCAAATACGTTGATTCCTGGGTAGATTTTGTCCAATAAATCAGCTAGAGGCGCAGTGGAATATTCGTGAGATTTAAGTACAAACCCACCCATTTGTGATTCGTAAGCATATTTGACAGTTTCTAGAGCATCCATTCTTCTTTCTTGCGTATCTGGAGCAGCATGTACGTGAAGATCGTAAGACCCTTCTAAAATTTCTTTTATTTCTGATGTTTTACTCATTTTAATTACAAATGATCAATTATATTGATCAAATCCTTCATTGATGAAAAAGTTTTTCCTTTATTTGATGGAATAAGATGATTATACCCAAATTGATCGAAGGCGAGGACTTTCATGTTTGCTTTTAGCGCTGCCTCTATTCCGGCGGGAGAATCTTCAATGACTACTGAATTGGTAGGGTCAGAATTCATTTTACTTGCAGCATGTAAAAATAAATCTGGTGCTGGTTTACCATTTTTAACATCAACGGCACTAAATATGTTCCCTTCAAAAAAAGATAACAGTTGTGTGCTTCCCAACGTTTTATAAATTTTTTCATACGGTCCACTTGACGCAACACATTTTGGGAAATTTAAATTATCAAGTACTTGAGGGATTCCTTTGATAGGCTCAAGATCTGTTTCAAATAGCTTGAACATTCTCTTCATATACTCGTCAAAAAGATTTTTCGGAGGTTTTTTACCTAGAAGTGATTCTATAGTTTTTAAGCTATCTTGCCAGGATTTACCTAGAAATAATTCAAGAGATTTTTCAAAAGTAGTAGGTAACCCTATTTCTGTTAATAGTTCTGACAGAACTTGATTAGAAATAGGTTCACTATCAACTAATACACCATCACAATCAAAAATTACTAAATCAGGTTTCAGATTTCGCCTCACAATATTAATTAAGTTATTATATGCAATCATCAACGAAAGGAATCAATATGGTGAGAATAAGTAATAAAAACTTTTCTATAGAAAATGATGGAACTGCTCCTCCTGGTCAAATCATTACAGAAAAATTTCCAGTTTTAACCTTTGGAAATACGCCTTCAATTGATCTAGATAATTGGAAATTTTCAATAACTGGTTCTATTTCTAAAAACTTAGAGTTTGATTATCAGTCATTTTTAGGTTTAGGAGAAATTACTTTATCCTCTGAATTTCACTGTGTGACTCAATGGAGTAACTTAGATAATCAATGGTCAGGAATTCCTTTTAAAACTCTTTTTAACCAAGTTCAAATTTCTAGAGATACTAAGTTTGCAATGATTCATTGTTATGGAGGCTATTCTACAAATTTGTCTTTAGATGTTTTGTTGGACGATGATGTCTTATTTGCTACAAAACATAATGGTGAAACCTTGTCTGCAGATCATGGAGCACCTTTAAGATTGATAGTTCCCAAAAGGTATGGATGGAAGAGTGCTAAATGGGCTAACGGTATAGAGTTTATGGAAAAAGATGCTCCCGGGTTTTGGGAGATGAGAGGTTACCATATGGAAGGTGATCCTCATAAAGAGCAAAGGTTTGATTCTGATAAATAAAAAAAGCCCCGAATTATTTCGAGGCTTTTTTGTTTACTTACTAAACTTTTACTTTGACAGATTGGTTACTGTTTAATAGGTGGAAGATTTATTGCTTTATCAAGTTTATCGTTAAATTGTTTTTCAGTAAGCTTCCCGTCTTTCATATCTTGAACTATATCTGTAACTGATTGCTGTGCCTCATTCTTTTCAATACCGTAATTGTCAGAAGGTTTAAACATGGAAGGGTCCATGAATACTGGTTCTATAACCATGGCCCCAGCATTTGAAAAATCATCATAAGCTTCATCTT
>MDSW01137201.1_pt1 | contig 13134 bp, 12 predicted proteins | sample 811171 | NCBI WGS metagenome assembly MDSW01 (sample SAMN05326641, study PRJNA326480) | marine metagenome | isolation source: seawater | place: Atlantic Ocean: North West | collected 2012 | reverse complement strand
AATATATTTTTTAGCTATTAATGTTTTATTTTCAATTATTTCTTCAGAAAGTATACACATTGAATAAGAAAAAAGAGCTTGTAATTCAGAAACTCTAAAGTTACAAGCCACATTCTGGACTTGATCAAAACGATCATAAATTTGAAATTTAGATAACATATAACCTAACTCATCATCATTAGTAACTACTATACCCCCCTCACCAGCAGTTATAGCTTTAGTAGCATATAAGGAGTAAACACCCGCTGTTCCAAATAAACCAGTATGATTTCCATTTAGAGTAGAACCTAAACTATGAGCACAGTCTTCAACTAATATTACTCCTTTATCCTTACAAATTCTAGCTATTTCTTTAATTTCAGGATTTACAATTCCTCCAATATGAGTAATTAAAAAAACTGCCTGAGCTGGATTTTTTAAATTATTAATAAAATCTTTCACCTGAATTGCAGAAGGCATTAAACTAGGTAAGCTACATGGAACGGTACCAACAAAATTTAATCCACTTGTAATAGCAATAGTTTTTACACCATACATTGTATTGGATTGAATAAATATATCTTTTTTGTTTCTATATTTTTTAATTAACATTAAAATTGCAACTAAACCAGCACCATTAGAACAAAAAGGGATAGCATTATTACAATTTGTGTACGATTCAAAGAAAGTACCCAATTTTTTATTCCAACCACCTTCTGCTAAATTACCAGATTCAAAAATAGAGGGGTAATGTTTTTCAAAATGTTTTATAGCATTATTAGGTATTTTAATCATTCCCATAACTTAAAATTTAATTTGATTTATTATTAAAAGCGTCTTTCCAAACAGTATTTGACATATACTTATTTGATTTCTTATTTTTATCTTCTGATACATATTTTTTTGGATTCATTTTGTATATTTTTCTGTAAAATTCTGGAGCAATACTAAAACCCAATGTGAATTTTCCAGGGATTATACCGTAAACATTTTTAGAAATATTTAAAATATGATAAAGATAATTTCTAGGTTGATTTTTTAAAATTATTTCTGATTTTTTTCCGATATATTTTTTTATTACCTGTAATTTTGGATTATAGCTTTTATGCTTTTCTATTACTTCATTAATATAATCATCACATTTATTTATGTTTGAAAATGAAATTCCTCCAATCTGACCTACACCATCTTCTTTTGTTAAAATATTTATACAGTTTTTCGGGTAATAATCTAATTCTACATATGAAAATTCATTTGGTTTAATATTTTTTATAATTGCCATCGGAGCATAGCTAACTTTTAATTTAGAATCAATAAGATTAGCTAAATTAGCTCCATTAGCAAAAACAATATTTTTTGAAATTATAGTTTTTTTTCTAGTACTTATTTTGTAAAAATCTTCATTATCATTATGTGACAAATATTCATTATTAACTGAAATATCTAAACCATTTTTAATAGCACTATTTAACAAATCATTTAAAATATTTCTTGAGTTAGCAGTAAAGTCCGGTGTTTCTAGATCAAAAAACTTAGATTTTGATTTCATTAAATTGATAAATATTTTAAATATTTCCTTAAATCTAAGTTTAAATGGATCTACCTCACCTGCTCTTCTTCTTAACCAATCATGCTCTTTTATTTTATTAATTAAAAAGGTTGATCTAGCTATTCCAAAAATCCATGGAAATGTCCATTTTCTATTTTTTAATCTAAATTTAAAATGAATCATATTCTTATTAAACCATCCGTTTTTATTTTCCTCTATTCTCAAGCCTTTTTCTGTTCTTATTAAATTCATGTTTTCAAAATCAGAATAATACTCTAATAAATCATCTATAGCTCCTAATAAAAATTTTAGAGTAAATAAATTATCAGGAATCAAAGTATATAATGAACCTATATGTATCCATTCATGAAAATCTCTGGTTGTTTCACTAGATAATTTTTTATTTTTTTCAATCATTATTACAGAGTGTCCTTGCCTTGATAAAATTTCAGAAATAACTACTCCAGAGATACCACTTCCAATAATTGCATAATCATATGTTTTTTTAGTCATTTTTTGTTTTTTCCCAGTTTATTGTTTTCTCTAATCCTTGTTTAAGTTCAACAAATTTATAAGAATTCATCTTAAAAAATGATTTCATTTTTTTTACAGATCCTTCTGAAAGTTCAGGATCACCTTTAGGTAAATCTTTATAATTACATATAGGTTTAACATTTAATATATTAGCTAAAGTATCAATAAGAAAGTTAATCGATATAGACTCACCAGTTAATACGTTAGATACATATGCTTTTTTGTTTTGTTTCAAAAAATAAAATGCTTTTATTATACATTGCACAACATCATCTATATAAACAAAATCTCTAGTTTGATAACCACCATTCACAATCAATGACTTATTATTTAAAAGTCTATTTATAAAAATAGATATTACTCCAGAGTAAGGGCTACTAGAATCTTGTTTAGGCCCGTAAACATTAAAAAAACGTAATCCAAAACTTGGTAAATTATTAATAATATTTGAGGATGATAAATACATTTCAGTTGAAAATTTATCAGCAGCATATGGACTTAATAATTGAATATCTCCATCTTCATAACCAAATGGCAAATTACCATATATTGCAGAAGAAGAAGCGTATACCAATGATATTGTATTTTTTTCACAAAATTCTATAATTTTAAAAGTACTTAGCATATTAGATTTTGAGCTACTAAAAAATGATTTAATAGATATTGGTACACTAGCTTGTGCAGCTAAATGGAAAACTCCATCAACTTTTTCTAATGAATTAAAGTTAAAATTCTCAACCTTGTTTATATAAACCTCCAAATCTTCATGATCTTTATTAATATTTTCTATATAACCTGTTGACAAATCATCTATTATTATAACCTTATTATTTTCTTTTAAAAGTCTATTAACTAAATGACTTCCAATAAAACCACAACCACCAGTAACTAAAAAAATATTCTTTTTCAATCTAAATTCAATTTGTATACATTTTTACATAAATTCCTCATTGATATTTCTTCATCAAATTTATTAATTGCTTCCCTAGAAGGGAAGTATTCATCCTTTATTAAATAATTACTTTTTTTTAGTGCATCTATAAACCAATTCTTATCATTGATATCTATTTCAATTATTCTTTCTTTCATACATTTAGGAAGGTAATTTATCCATCCTGATTTTGTAACTACAACAACACATCCACAAAAAATTGCTTCATAAACTGTTCTTGGAGAAGAATCACTTATAGGAACTGAAATAGCTAAATTTGTCATCCACAAGTTTTTATATAAATCATTTTTTGATAGCTTCCCTAGATCTAAGTCATCTTTTATAAATTTTTCTTTGATTTGATTCTTATATTTTAATTCAAAAAATGGATATATAAAGTTTATGGGGTATTTCTTATCTGACAAATTTCTTGACTCTAAAATTTTTAATATTTGATAATTAGGATAAAACCCTCTAATTGAGGATATATTTTTTCTTATCAAATTTTTATTTCTATAAGATAGAATCTCTGATGTATTTATTCCATTTTGAATCAGATATGATTTTTTACCAGTTAATTTAAATACTTTATCTACCAAACGCTTAGAATCTACAGTAATTTTATAAGCGTACTTTAAAGACAAACAAGTAAAATATTTATATATTATTGATCTATCCGGTTTAACTAAAACGTCTGAACCCATTGGAGTTGCTATAGCTTTTATTCTAGCTGCCCAACACAAAAAGATATAGTACATAGAATGAGCATGAAAAATAGAATTTGGATATTTTTTTTCTAATCTTCGAAGTTGTATAATTTGAATTGGCAATACAAATAATTTAATAAAATTTCTATATAAATTTGAAAACATTGTCTTCTTATTAATCAAATACTTTTGAATTAATAATAATTTTAAAATTTTATCATCATTATTTATAATCTTTTCTGATTCAGAAGATGCTAATTTATCAGTAGCAATCATTACTTCACAATTTTTACAAATTTTCTTTACCATTCTATACCAATCAATAGCATGAAAATCTGTTGAATCAATAACATAAATAATTCTTTGTTTCACAGAATATGTAATTTATGATTTTAAAAACTTATTGAAATGAAGTGCAATTTTAAAAAATTTTAATTATTAAATTAATCTTTTTATTGGTCATATTTTTAATATTGAAAATATTAAATACCTTACACTTCTTCTAAGTAAAACATAACAAACAATTAATCTTGAAAATAATTCAAGATTATAATTTTTAAGTAATCTTAATTCAAATTTCACATTTACCATTTCATTTTTCATTTTTGATTGACGACTAATTGAGTTATCAACAACACTATATCCAACGAGAGGCTCCTTAATAAAAGTGAAATTTAAACCTAACAATTTTAATCTAATCCATAATTCATAATCTTCAACAGCAATTAAAGCTTTATCTTCATTAAACAATATATTTTTATGATTTTTAACCATAACTGATGAAAGAGTAATTTGACTTTTCAATAGGAGTTTATTTAAAGTATCTATTTTTGAATAATTTGTTATTGTTGAAGTCTTATCATTAAAAATTAATTTAATATTTGAATAAACTAAATCTGATTTATGATTAGTTAGATACATTATTTGTTTTTCTATTTTTTGTGGAAACCATACATCATCATCATCACAAAATGCTAAATATTCTCCTTTTGCTTTTTTAATTCCATAGTTTCTATTTATAGCAATAATACCATGATTTTTATTTTGAAAACTTTTTATTCTTCCATCATTAAAAGAATTAATCAATTCAATGAAGTTATAATTAGAATAATTATCAATAATAATTAATTCAAAATTTTCAAAAGTTTGTTCTAATATAGAATTAATAGTTTTTGTTAATTCTATTCTTCTATTATAAGTAGTTACAATTATGCTAACCTTAGGTGATTTTTTCATAGTAGCTTTAATTACCTTTCATATATATTTAAAAATGCCTTTAATAATATATTCTATAAGATCCTTATTTTCCCATTACTATTATATTAATTAGACTTTTCATAATATTTTTTTTGATAATTATACAAAACAGGAAGATAAAGCCAACCAAATAATACTGATTCCCAAATAGTAGTTCTTTGCACAATAAAAGGGAATGTACTTATTAGGGAAATAGCAATTATTAAATAAAGGGGATTTGAATAATATTTATTGTATAATATTCTTAATGAATCAGACAACGAGTAAAATAATATCATTAAATAACCTAAAAAAGATAAAATTCCTCCTTTTTGTAAATAATCAATAACCATGAAGTTTGATCCTATATATAATTTATTTTTTAAGTTTTCCTCTGTAGAGGAATTATAATTTAATCCAAAAGGTTTATTAAATATTAACTTAGGAATATTTTTAATTCCTTCTATGAAATTATCTTCTCTTATAGTTGCACTATCATTTTTAGTATTATATTCATTAATTATAAATTCATAAGGTTTGGATATAAATATTAATGGAATAATAATTATAAACAAAAGAATTTTTTTGATATTTAAATTTTTAAAATAGATTAAAAAAAATGTTAAAATAATAGAAATATATCCACCCAGTGATGAAGAAAGAAAAATAGCAATTAAATAAATTAAAACGCTAAAATATTTTTTGTAAAATATAGAATATACTATGAAGGGAATAACGAACATTGCTAATGTTCCAGGTTCTTGAAAAAATGAATAAAATCTAAAATGAGGGATTCCAGCTCCAAGATCATATAATATTGAAAAATTTCCAGCAATATAACTTCCATATGGAGTTTCAATTTGCACTCCATTTCCAAGAATATAAATATCATAATAATCATATAGTCCTAATGTTATAATAATAGTTAAAAAAATGTTCATTATTTTCCAAAGTTTATTTGGATAAACTTTACTTCTTACAATATAATATGGAATCCCAATATTAATAGCCCAAGGGATAAGCATTCCAATTAATGAAATATTACTAAAATCACTTAAAACACTATAGGATAAATTGATTAATAAACCAATAAAAACAAGAAAACTAGGAAAAATATATTTTTGCCAAAATTTTTTATTAATACTTAAATTAGAATGAGCATAATACGAGAAAAATATAAATAACAATAATAATAATGAATTTACAAACTTGGAATATTCATAAATTCCCCAAATATGTTTAAGCATAGCCCAAGGGAAGACAATACTTAGAATAAAGAGAATATTAAAATTTTTAAAATATTTTAGTTTCAATATCATGACCTTTTAAATTCTTTTTTTCTACCAAAAATTATAACAATTACACTATTAAAGAATTGTTAACCATTTTCTAATATTTCTCTTAATAATGAATTAATTTCTTTATTAATAGGATTAGTTGTAAAACTTATTGTCTTATTTATTTTTTCGTTACTAATAATTTGATTAGCTGATGATTTTTTATTTAAAAAATTAATTTTTACATTATTATTTATAAAAATATCAATTTGTTTATTGAAAATTTTTTCAAACTCACCTTGTACAATAAATGCTATTTCTAATAATGAAATTGAATTTCCAGATGATAAGTTAAATGTATGAATTAAATCTTTATTGTTTTTTTTAGTTATTAAATTATCTATTGATATACAAATTGATTCATGATCTATAAAATCTCTAAATTCAGTACCATCACCTTTTAAAACTATTTTATTATTTTTTATTGCAGATTTACATAAATCATTAATTATTAAATTCCAACTATAAGGATTTTTTAATTTTGGATAACCAAAACTATTTGAGAGTCTAAGATTTATACACTCAGTTTTTAAATTTGCATTATAAAAATTAACTATGTTTTCAGATATCAGATGAGTTAAAGCATACTTGTTTTTTGGGTTTGGCAAAGTGTTTTCATCAATTAATGTAAGATTAGATTTGCCATATACATGAATTGTTGAAAAATATATAAACTTTTTTAATCCTTTTTTAGAACATAAATTAAGTAAATCCCATGTAGGTTTAATATTTATTTTATAAAGCTTTTCTATACTTGTTTCAGAATCTTTATCATTAAGCGAAATTAAGTGAATTAACACATCTGCTTTAATATTTGCTATTTTTTTTATAGTTTCTTTAGAAGTAATATCACCTATTATAAATTCATCAAAACTATTAATCCAATCTCTTTGATAATCATATATAGAACGGCATACAGGTATAATTTTATATTTAGTTTTTAAGTACTCGCATAAACTTACTCCTAGATATCCTGATGCGCCTGTTATCAGAATTTTCATTTTATTTATGTTTTATCCCCCAATCATAAGGAATTGATGAATCGAATGCAGATTTACGAATAATTTCATGCGGATCATGTGGAATTGTAGCACAATTAGCTACAATAGAAGTAGTTGTACCTATTCCTTTAAAACCATTCCAAACCAATGGTGGAACAGTAATTAATGAATAATTTTCAATTGATAAAAATAACTCTTGAACTTCTCCAAATGTTTTACTGTCTTTTCTATCATCATAAAAAACACATTTTATTTGACCAAATACAACGGCATAATTTAGAGTCATTTTTTTATGTAAATGCCAAGCTTTAATAGCTCCAGGGTTTGTACATGAAAAATAAATTTCACCAAATTTTTCAAAATCTGGAGAATCATTTCTAAGCATATGCATTACCTTACCTCTTTCATCAATAATTTGTTTGAGGGGGGTTATTTTTACACCTTCAATCATATTTAAAAATTTAAATAATTTTTTATTTGCTTAATAGTTATATTTTTAGGAATCTTTCCTTCATAAATTAATTTATACCACATAGCTGTTTCATCTAAAGTTTTATCAACATTCCATTTAGGGAACCATTTAAGTTGTTGATTTGCCTTATCACAATTTAATTGTAATAATTGAGCTTCATGGAAATCTCCTGATTTTTCAATAATAATTTCTCCTTTTTTAAATGTTTTAACTATAGATTTAGCAACTTCATGAACAGTTCTAGGCTCATATGCAGATGGTCCAAAATTCCATGAACCTGAATATTTTTTTGAATCTTTTGATAAATTATATCCTAACTTAATATATCCATATAACGGCTCTAATACATGTTGCCATGGTCTTGTAGCATTTGGATTTCTAAGTTTTATGGGAGTATTTGAAGTAATAGATTTTATACAATCAGGGATAATCCTATTATTAGAATAATCACCACCACCAATAACGTTTCCAGCTCTAGCAGAAGCTGCACCAATATTTTGCTCATAAAAAAATGATCTTAGATATGAAGAAAATACTATTTCAGCAGATGCTTTTGATGAACTATAAGGATCATATCCTCCTAATTTATCATTTTCTCTATAACCCCATATCCATTCAACATTTTCGTAACACTTATCTGATGTTATAAAAACTAATGTTTTAATTGAATCTGATTGTCTTACTACCTCAAGAATATTAGCTGAACCAATTATATTGGTGTTATAAGTATCTAACGGTTCATCATATGATTTTTTAACTAAAGCTTGAGCAGCTAGATGAAAAACAATATCTGGTTGAAATTGATCAACCTTTTCCTTTAGATTTTGAAAATCAGTAATATCTCCAATTTCGTTTATAATATTTTTTTCTAAACCTAAAGAACTAAAATGAGAATTAGATTCAGGCTCAAGAGCATAACCCATTATTTCACAACCTAATAAATCTAAAATTGCTGTTAACCAACTGCCCTTAAATCCAGTATGACCAGTAATTAAAACTTTTTTTTTGGTGTAGAATTTAATTAAATTATTTACATCCATGGAATATTATTTGATTCATATAATTTATTTAAAAGAATATATTCTCTGCTGGTATCCATTGGCTGCCAAAAACCATCATGCTTGAACATCATTAGCTCTTTATCTAAAACTAATTTTCTTAATGGATCTTGTTCAAAAACTAAATTTTCGTCTTCAGATATATAATCAAATAATTTTGGACTAGATACAAAAAATCCACCATTAATTCTTCCTCCCGATGTTTGTGGTTTTTCATTAAATTCTGTTACAATATTATTATCAGAAACCATTTCTCCAAATCTTCCTGGAGGTCTTACTCCTGTAACAGTTAATATTTTATTATGAGATTTATGAAACTTTAGTAATTTATTAATATTAACATCACTTAAACCATCACCGTAAGTTATCATAAATTCATTATCACCTACATATTTTTTAATTCTTCCAATTCTTCCACCTGTCATTGTATTTAAACCCGTATCAACAAAAGTAATTTTCCAGTCAAGATTTTCTTTATTTGAATAAAATGTTGATACACCAGATTTTAAATCGATTGTAAAGTCACTTGAAAAAGATTTATAATTCAAAAAAAAATTTTTTATAATATTACCTTTATATCCAAGACATACTATAAAATCTTTAATTCCATATTTACTAAATAAATACATTATATGCCATATAATTGGATATGGACCAATTTTTATCATCGGTTTTGGAATATCTTCAGATACATCTCTTATTCTAGTACCATAACCGCCTGCAAGAATCACCAATTTCATATAGATTTGAATTTATATTTTATATAAAATTATTTTTTTTTAATTCATTTGCAATATAATAATAATCATCTTTTTTATATTGATGAGAATTAAATGATTTGATTTGTAATGGAAAATAATCCATAGAAATACTCTCAATTATTTCAATAGTCTTCATAGAATTATTTAAGTACTTATTTATTTTTAAATTTGATTTCTTACTAAGTATAAGATTAAAATAAAATTTAATCATAGAAATAAGTGGCTTATCTAATTTATCCCAATTATCATCTGCAATATATTTTTCACTGCCATTAATTATAAATCCTGGTTCACTAGAAAAGTCTAAATATATATCATCATCATCACCCTTTATTAATATTAGTCTTTCTCTATTTTCTGATTTTCTATCTAATTTTAATAAAACAGGAATATTTTTAAAATTAAATTCTAAATCTACTTTAGCACCGCCTTTATAGATTTTTTTGATTTTACTATATTTAGGAAAATCACCAAAAAGATATCTAAATATTGGTATTATATGATGAAGAAAATCTTCATAAATCATTATTTCATGATCTATTAACTTATTTTCTCCATATCTACTTTCATTCACAATATCTGACCATGTAATCGTTATATAATTTATATTTTTATTTTTATTTATTATTTTTTTGAAATTTTTAATATATCTAGAAAACAGAAATATAGATGAAGGTATTATATTTAGTTTTTTTTCTTTTGATAGTTTAAATAATTTTAATGAATCATTATAATTTCGAGTAATTGGTTTTTCAACAATTAAATTATAACCTAATTTTATGCATTCTAAAGACGATTTAAAATGATTAGATGATTTATTAATAATTATTAAAACCGAACTAGTTATTTTATTTGCCTTAAATAATTTATCTATAAAACATATTTTATTTTTACTTACTTTTTTAGTCTTTAACCACTGATAAATTTTACTTTTATTATAAGCTGTATAAATATATATAGTTGATTTACAATTTGGATCATTTATTAAAACGTCTATATAAACTCTAGCCCATCTCCCACCTCCATATATAATTATATTGTCAGGATAAATAATAGAATCAAAAATCATTAGAATTGATTATATCTATTATTTCACCTTTAAAACCATTTTTTTTAAGATACTTTTTTATTTCATCTGATATGTGCCATGCCAGATTGAGTATAGGTTTTTTTTCATTCAAATTAAAATCATCATCAGAAAGTATTGGAATTCTAGTTCCAGGAACATAATACCCTATTTTCATCGATCCAGGTTTTTCAAATACTTTAGATATATTTTTTTCATGTAAATTAAGAAGCTTTATAAGAATTGCTGATCTACCTGGAAAAGCCTTTGCTGATATTTTACCAAACTTTGAATTTATCTTATTCAACTCTTTTTGTTTTTTAATTTTCCATCTATCAATATTTTCATTCATTGATTTAAATTTCATAAAAAATTCACTTTCCTTGTTAATTAAATCTTTATCTACATCAGGCTCCTTTCCATTACCTATAAAAACACGAATATTTCCACCATATCTAATAGGGAATTGAACCTTTAACAATTTAAAACCAATAGATTTTGAAATTTCAAGAAATGATTTATAGCTATAAGTTCGAGGATGTTCATGATAAAAAGTATCAAACTGATTTCCATCAAGCACAGATCCTAAATAATGATTTTCAATGATAAGTAATGTTTTATTTGACATTAGAACTTTTAAACAATTTAAAACATCATTTAAATCTTCAATATGTGCAAAAACATTAGTAAATGTAATTATATTAGGTTTTCCATAATCATTAACAATTTGATTACAAGTTTTTATAGACAAATAATCATTATATACTTTATGGCCTTTTTCTTTTGCATCTAAAAAGGCTCCTGTTGGTTCAATTCCAAAAGTTTTAGCTCCCTTCAAATTGAAAAAATCTAGTAAACTTCCATCATTACATCCAATATCAAGTATCTTCTTATCTTTTAAATTTCCATATTTATTTTCACAAGAATCAACTAAATCCTTCATACCATTCAAAACATCAGATGTAAATCTAGCTCTATAATGATAAGATTTAGGAAATAATTCATGTTTAGGAATCTGATAATGTTGATGTGCAGTAAAACAATTTTTACAATAAAGAATTTCAATTGGATATTTATTAGAAATTCTTTTGTCTCCAACTTTTACTAAATCATCACACATTGGATGTAACCCTAAATCTAAAACTTGATGTAATTCATCATTTCCACAAACCTCACAATTAGATATTTTTTTAAGGTTTTTAAAACTTTCATAAAATCTATTGTTATTCATTTCCTAATTATTTTTTTTGAAATGTTCTTGTATAAAAACTTTATTTTAATACTTCTAAAGTAAATCTTAGAGAATTTAATGGAAGTAGATGAGAAATTCTAGATTCATATCTCTCAGGATATTTGTTAGCAAAATTAATTAATAATCTATGTAAAAAGCCTGCATTTCCACTCCATTCTTTATCAAACTCCATTTTAATTGTTTTAAACCTGGCTTTGCTATATTCATATCCAGTACAAAAAAAATGGTCAGGATTAAAATAATTAAAATAGTTAACACCAAAAAAATTAACATGAGTTGGGTCGATAGTAGCGTAATGACTTCTAAAATATGGAACTGCTATATTCACAATACACTTATTTTTTCCTATTCTATGCAATTCCTCAATAACTCTCAAGGGATTATTAATATGTTCTAACACATTATCCATCCAAATTTCATCTGCAGTACTATCTTCAAATGGATAAGGTGTTTTATTTAAATCGTGAACAACGTCTACCCCATCTAGATTTAAAATATCAACTCCAAGAAATCCATCTTTTTTTTTCTTTCCACACCCAAAGTCTATTTTCATAAAAACTTTTTTAAATTAAATATTTTCCTACGAAAGTAATAAAAAACAGACAGATATACATTCGGATAAAAAATATTATAAATTATATGCTTTATAGGTTTAATATATTGAATTCCTGAAATTTTATAATTTAAAACTATCCAAGCAAGATCAGGAATAAATGTTCTTAATCCATAATTTCTACATAAATAATAATTATATGAAGAAAGTCCATTTTTTTTATATTCATTTAAAGCTTCGATTAGTCGAAAACTTCGTACAAATAAATGTAAGTCTGACCATTCTCTAGCTCCAGTTAAACATACTGATAAGGGTTCAGCATGAAAATATGCTTTAGATTTAGAAAATGCTTTTGAAAAAATTTTTATATGAGGAAATGTATTATCAAAATGTGAAAAAGTATTTGAATCTTTAATAGCAAAAGAATCCAAATGATTTATATTTTTATCCCAATTTTTTTTTCTAAAAACTGCTAAAAACATGCCGCCTAAAAAATCAAAAGATATTTTAGGATCAATTAAATCCATAAAATTTAATTTTTTTGAATTTTTATATTTTGAAAATGGTTCCATTACACTAGTACTAGGTAAATTTTTAATATCGAAAGGTTGAGGAAATGAAAAAATATAATCAGTATCTAAATGATATGAATTAATATAAAAAAAATCTGCATCCTTATTATTAGTTATTAACTTGTT
>MDSW01116156.1_pt1 | contig 13134 bp, 11 predicted proteins | sample 811171 | NCBI WGS metagenome assembly MDSW01 (sample SAMN05326641, study PRJNA326480) | marine metagenome | isolation source: seawater | place: Atlantic Ocean: North West | collected 2012 | reverse complement strand
TACTTGGGAATGAGTCCATTCCACGCTCCAAGTCTATTCACGATCCTTGCATATCTGGAGTACGAGCATGGGGTTTTCCACACGAAGGGAGGCTTGGGCACAATTACAGATAGGATGGGCGAGATTGCAAGAGATTTGGGAGTGGATATCCGACTGAATGAGCCTGTTAGCGAGTTCTTGTTTGAGGGTAAGACAGTAGTCGGTGCCAAGACTGAGATGGGGTCCTACACAGCTGATAGGTTCGTCATGAACGTCGACTTTGCTACAGGAATGAAGGGTTTGATACCAGACGAGCTAAGAAAGAAGTGGTCCAACAAGAAGTTAGACAAGAAGTCGTATTCATGTTCAACCTACATGCTTTATCTTGGAGTAGACAAGGTGTATGACACCCCACATCATCAGATCTACGCTGCCAAGGACTACCAAAAAAATCTGAGAGAGGTCACGGAGAACAAAGTGGCATGGGACGACCCCTCGGTTTACGTCCAGAACGCGTGCGTCACCGACTCATCAATGGCGCCTGAGGGGCATTCGACAATCTACGTTCTAGTGCCGGCCAGTACAAGTAACCCTGGCATAAATTGGGATGAAATAAAACACGAGTACATGGACGTGATTCTTGAGCAGATGGAGAAGTTGGGTTTCTCGAATCTGAAGGACCACATTGTCTCACAGACTATCGTGACTCCCGATGATTGGGCATCTAGGGACATCTACAAGGGTGCTGTGTTCAATCTTGCCCATGGTCTAGATCAGATGCTTTGGCGAAGGCCGCAGAACAAGTTTGAGGAGCTAGAAAGGCTCTATTTGGTAGGTGGGGGGACTCATCCCGGAAGCGGATTGCCCACTATACTTGAAAGTGGCAGAATTTCAGCTAAGTTGATTTGCGCTGACATGGGGATCGTGCCTGATTGGAACGGTGCTGATCCGTGGTTCGAGGACCTCAGGAGGCCGAAACTCAAAGTGGGGAGCGCCTGAGGGAGTCCTATGGACTTGTACGATCTCTCGTTCTTCCTATCGACAATGTGGGTCGGACCCTTTTGGCTCGCGATGCTAGTTTACCCCGAACACGAAAGGACGAAACAGATTCTCAGGGGGCCTTGGTTCTTTATTGGGCCCATTGCCATTTGGTGGATTGTCATCGCTTCCGATCCCAAGGGACTAATCGAGCTCTCAGAGGGCTTCACGGACCCCCTGAACATTGTGGATAGTTTAGTGGGTATTCTCGGAACCCGGGCTGGGGCTTCCGCAGCGTGGGCCCATATGGTGGCAGGTGACATCTTCATCACCAGATGGATGTGGAACAGATGTATGGAAAGAGAAACAGAAAGATGGATATCTGCAGTATCCGTATTCTTCGGCGTGATGCTCATGCCTGTAGGAGTGGCAATACACCTTGCCTTAGTTCGTGAAGAATCGGACTGATCAGATGGCTGGTTGGCTGGTTAATCTAATCGCGGTCCCTTACGGCCTGTGGATTGCGTGGGTGGGGGTCCAGCACTTCCGTGACCCAACATGGTTCGAGCCAATAGTCCCAGAAGTCATTGGCAATGCGAGGTTCTGGGTCTACGTCAGTGGTGCCTTCGAGATAGTACTAGGAATCGGAGTTGCTCTACCTTGGTTCAGAAAAGAGGCGGCACTGGGACTGACCCTGATGCTGATAGTGCTGTATTGGGCCAACCTGAACATGTGGATCAATGAGATTCCGCTCAATGGACGAGTGTATGAGAACCACTGGCATATTCTGAGAGGAGCAGGACAAATATTACTGATACTGATATCACTCTGGTTGGGTGGTTGGGAGATGGGGAATAGGATCTTCCATTCTGTCAGAAATTAGTGGATTTTGTCGAGGTCGCTTAAACGACTGTATATATGCTCAGTCTGGCTTTTCTGCATATGAAGGATGCACTATGGGAAAGGCTAGAAGAGCAACTGAATGAATGGATTAGAGAACAGGAAACATAGTTCAGAGGTGAGGATGTGGGCTCTTTCCTGTTGGTTGGCGGGAGTAGTGACATAGGAATTCTACTCACGAAAAAACTGGTAGAAGGGGGAAACAAGGTTACCCTTCTTGTGAGGGACGAATCTAGAGTAAGCGACCTACCAGAGGAGATGGTAGAGAGGTTCGTAGGGGACGCAAACGACGAGGGGCTGGTACTGGAAGCGGTCAAATCCTGCATAACGTCCGGCGGCGGGACGATTGACGGCGTTGGGCATCTAGTTGGCTCCTTCTCTGTGAGGCCTCCACATGCAATGAACAGGGAATCGTTCGAAGAAGTCCTGTCGACGAATCTCACCAGTGCTTTCGTAACTCTTTCAATCGCTTGCAAGCAGATGCTCAGAGCCGGAGGAGGAAGAGTTGTCTTCACATCAAGCGTGGCAGGAAGTCTTGGACTGATGAATCACGAGGCCATATCCGCGGCTAAGGGAGGGTTAGAGTCAATGGTCAGATCAGCGGCTGCCACGTACAGCAAGAGGGGGATAAGGGTCAACGCAGTCGCTCCCGGACTTACCGAAACAAGGCTTTCTACTCCCATAACCTCATCAGAGGCCTCTAGGGATGCGGCAGTCGGTATGATTCCTCTAAACAGGATCAACAAAGCGGAGGAAGTTGCAACTACGATGCACTGGCTACTCACAGAAGCCCCTGACAACATCACGGGCCAAGTTTTCCATCTCGATGGAGGAATGTCGAAGGTGAGGAGTTAGATGCAGTGGAAAAATGCCGTTCGTCTCTCTAAGCTGAAACCAGACAAGCCCAAGATGGTGAATCTAGGACTGAAGACCCTGATGATCGTAGAGTATGGTGGGGAGTACCACGCTACTGAAGGTCTTTGCAGGCACATGAGGTGGCCTTTAGGGCTGGGTGGAAAGGTGAAAGACGGATGCATAACTTGCCCACTCCACCAAACTCGTCATCGACTTGATGATGGATGTCTTGAGGAGTGGTCCCCCTTCCCTCTTTTCCCACCTTATGGAAAGCTGGTGGGAAAGATGTCCAAGAAGAAGGACCTGCCGCTTTACGAGACCAGGGTAGAAGGCGACTACCTACAAGTTAGGATTTAATTGGGCCGTACTATTCCTCTTCATCCAAAATTCTCTGGCCTGATGGTAAGATCATGACTGCGATTAGGAGTATCGGGACTGCTAGGAAAGTTGCTCCAAGGGCGTCACCAAGTGTCCCCTCTGGGCGTGGTATCATTGGCTCAATGAGCATGCCGATGACAAACATCGTCAAAACCAATGCCACTATCGGGAGATTGTCTCTGAGGGGCTTTGTGCCAGCTCCAGACTTGTTCGCCATCAAAAGCATCAGAGACACGACAAGGGCCATCATTGGAATCGTCATTAGTAGGATTTCCCCTTGGGGTCCCCTTCCCTCCTCTAGCGAGTTCTCCATCGATATGAGGTTGCGAAGAGAAATCGCGAGAATTACCACGGCTATGCCTATGATTAACGGCATCAATCGGTCTCTTTCGGTCTCAGATGTCAGAATTCCACCTCCTTTAGCTCTACTCGCTTCCCCATTCCATCTCTGATCCTCCTAATGTGGCCTTCTGACTCCATACGAGATAGCAGCCTGCTAGCCTTTGAGTCAGTGAAACCCGTGTCTCGAACAAGTTCTGCCTGCCACATCGAGTTACCATTTGAGGACAGGGCTTCAACCACCTTCTGCTGATCCTCTGAAAACATCGAACTAGTAGTTTCTAGGCTTCTACTCTCTGGTTTGGGCTTTCGTCTCGGGTCGTTTAGCCACGTGAGTGAGACGCCAATAATAACCCCGAGGCTGGTCAGGAATAGGGAATAGATAACGTATGATGCCAGATATCCTGATGAGTCAGTATCGAATGTGAATGGAGCGGCAATTAGCAGTATGAGCATGAAGGCAGCCAGGGAGATTGTGATTCTAGCAACCCTATCCATGGAGCCTGCGATCTCTTCCCCAGTAGCTTGGCTCATGGTCGTCCTATCCTAAGCCCAAATGTGAATGTTGGGCGCCATGGTTCACCCGGGGGCGTCGGTTGCCCTGTTTTTGCTGATCACTCCGTGTGGCAATACTGCCTGTCCTCGTACCACGTTCCGCCGTTGGCCTCGCAGTCCTCTCGGTTATCGGAGGTCTCCCGCTCCTCGCGGTCTCTGTCATCCACCTCACGGTCATCGCTCCAGTCGCAGTAGAATACCCCCTCACCGCGATCGGTCGCCTCAGTCCACACACCCATTCTGGATTCGCACATCTCCTGAGTTATCTCTAGTTGAATAGGCGCTGAAAGAGGCTGACCACGATCCTCGCACCTGTCTAGCATCTTGCAGAGAAGGCCCCCTATTCTGCCTCGGAATCCCTTCCTACTGTCATGATCACGGTCGCACCTCCGATCATCTGAGCAGTCACTGTGGTGATCCTCTCTTGAGATCAAATGCTCCATTAGGGTCCCTAGTGACTCTCGATCGGCTGAGCAGTCTTGGTTTGCGATGCAAAAGGATATTGCTTGCCGGGCCGCTCTAATCTGGATTGCCTTCTCCTCAGAGAACTCGATCCTCTTGTCCTCGTCCCAGTCCTTCCTCACGTCCCAGTCCTTGTATTCACCCGTGAATGAACAGAACGCGCCCTTTCGATCATCAGTAGTCCAGGTTCCTCCCTTTTCCTCGCACGCTTCCTGAGTTCCGTGCTCGAAGTCATCCTTGTCGACTAAGGATTCTGAGCCTTCCAGTACAGCCTGCATCCCATCCACAGCCGTGTTCAGTTTTCCGATCATCTCGAAGAGGGATTCGTTATCTGCTGTGCAGTCAACATTGTCTTGACAGAATTGGAAGGCTGCGATTAGGTTGGAGTTGATCTGTATCCTCTTCTCGAGGTGCTCGGTCCTGTCCTCCATTCTATCGTCCATACGACTCTTCATTGCCTTCCTGATGTGCTTCCCGAACGGCTTGCTTTCCGTTTCTTTGGGCTTCCATGTGTCCTCCCCGGTGACATCGTCTACTGCTCCCTCGAAGGGTTCCTCCTCGGCGTACACCGGCGCAGCGTAGTCCTCTAGGGTCGCTGATACGGATGCCCCGGCCAGCAGGGATACCATTGCTAGTGTGATTACTCCGATTGTGGCTCTGCTCCTGTTCTGCTCCGTCCTGAAACTTCTCTTTGAGTCCATTCTTCTTCGCCTTCATATTCACAAAAGTTGCAAAACCATATGATTATCTGGAGCAAATGCTCGTTATTTCATGCAAAAAGCCGCAAAAGGTGTATACCAAATTCGTCCTCAAATGTTCGATGAGGTGCATCCTATTGGTTGTAGTGATGCTACTGGGAACATTGGTTCCCGGCTCCCTAGCGGACGCCTCTACATCCGAGGAGGTCGTGGTAACAGTAGATAGCACGAATCTGAGGTTCTCTCCATCTTCGGTCACAATTACTGAGGGCGACTCTGTGCGGTTTTTCTGGAGTGGCGAGCTACTTGCTCACAACGCGGTTGCAGAGGACGGATTGTTTGATTCAGGGGATACCTCCAGGAATGTGGACTATACATTCACGTTCGAAGCAGGAACGAACGGGACGCACCATTACGTTTGCGAGCCCCATGAGAGCGTGGGGATGGTGGGAACGGTTATCGTAGAGCCAATGCAAGGACCGGTTTCTCCTGAGCCATCCAATGGCACGAGTGACCCTATTGTATCAGGGTCAGGGGAGGTTTGGATACCTTTCTTCGGTTTGGAAATAGTGGTCCTCATAATGTTAGCCGCTCTTATCTTTCAATTAGGAAAGGCTCAGGGCATCGGGGACGTGCGTCTGTTCAGCGGAAGTGAAGTGGAAGATGAGTAGAACAAGCCGGGTTATTCCAACGGGTTCGTCGGAACCGTCCCATATGCGTTAATCTGACATCACGGAGAGGCAGTTATCTAGTTCGGAAAGCGTTCTATCTACGTCGTCATGGTTTAGGACTATTGGTGGCTTAATCTTGATGACATTGTGAAGGGGTCCGTCCGTGCTCAGGAGCACCCCCTGATCCCTCATCTTATCCACTATTTCCGACGCCTCAAGAGCCGCTGGTTCAAGGGTGATTCTGTCCTTCACCATCTCGACTCCAAGGAAGAGCCCTCTCCCCCGAACATCACCAATCAGCTCGTGCTCCTGCATTAGAGAGTTAAGACCGGTCTTGAAGCGTTCTCCGAGGGTATGGGCATGACTAATCAGGTCCTCTTTCTCGATGACGTCCATCACCGCCATGCCAATAGCACAGGAGACTGGGTTCCCGCCGAACGTGCTGAAGAACTCCATATCCCCGAACGAAGAGGCGATTTCCGGTGTCGTGAAGACGGCTGCCATGGGGTGACCATTCCCTATCGGCTTTCCCATCACCACAATGTCCGGCACGACATCACTCTCCTGGAAAGCCCACATGTGAGTTCCCACTCTACCGAACCCTACTTGTACCTCGTCTGCAATCAGGAGCCCTCCTTGTTTCCTGACTGCTGAAGCCACATCTGAGAAGTAACCTGGTGGAAGTGAGACCTGCCCCGCACAGGATAGCATGGACTCTATCAGAAGGCCTGCTAATGGGCCCGCCTGCTTCATTTTCTCCATTGCCTCTCCTGAGTAATCGATGGCGGGTCTTCTGTATGTGTCGGGAATCGGCAGCACATGCACCCATGCCTCTGGCGACCCGTACCCCCCGGGCCCTCGAAACTTGTACGGACTGAGGTCGATCAGCATTCCCGTGTGTCCGTGGTAGGCACCCTCGATCACGGCCATGTCATGATTTCCTGTGAATGATCGTGCTAGCCTGACTGCGAGTTCATTAGCTTCAGAGCCTGAGTTTACCAAGAAACCTACAGTCAAGGACTCGGGCAGGGTGGAGGACAGTCGGCTCAGATAATCGGTTATCCCCCCATACACGTATCTGCTGTTAGTGTTCAGAATGGCCATCTGCTTCTGGCCAGCTTCAACAACATGGGGGTTACAATGACCTACATGGGAGACATTGTTCACGAGATCCAGGTACTTGGTCCCGTCAGAGGCATGCAGGTACTGCATCTCTCCCCTAACTATGTGGAGGGGTTTCCCATGTGCAATGGAGAGGGCCTTGCTGATGTGACGGTTTCTCGCTTCCAGGAGATTTCTTAGTTCCTCCATTACGACACCTGCTACGGTCAACCCACTCCCGTCACCGTCCATAATGGGTGGGTCAGAGGCTTCCGGAATCAGGAAAACGGGTTCCGTTCTCCTAATGGTTATCAATGGCTATGAAGAGGGGGGTTCATGCCCGGAACGTTTGACAGAACAAGGGGTCGGGCTCTAACCAGAGAAGTCTCTCCAAGTTACGCGGAGGCCGTGTCCAGCTACATGGGCAGTAGGGTTCCAGACTACGAGGCCGCCAGACGTGCACAAGAGGTCTATTTCGCAGCGCTTAGGGCACATGGCACCGAGATCATCACCCTCCCTACGTTGGAAGATTTTCCAGACTGCTGCTTCGTAGAGGATGCAGCAGTAATTCTAGATGACGTGGCCCTGATTCCGAACCTCGGCCATCCAAGCAGAGATGGGGAGAAGGAGTCGATGGCAGAGCATCTTGCAGATGACTTTGATATTATCAGGATGCCTGATGGAGCGACTCTAGACGGCGGAGACGTAGTCTTCTATGACGATCGCTTTCTCGTCGGTATATCCACCAGAACCAACAGGCAGGGTGCCGACTTTCTGGCAGAGCATGCGAAGGGGGCGGGTATTGACGTGCAGTTGTTCGATGTTCCTAAGAGCACTTTGCACCTTACAACCGTCTGTTCGAGTCCGAGGCCAGGTACCATGGTCGCTGCGATGGGGCATCTGAAAGAGAACGATCTGGCCTTCGCTGAAGAGGTCATCTGGATTCCCGAGGAGGAGGGTTATGCTGCCAACACAATCGCATATGGTGACCGGATAATCATGGCAGAGGGATACAAAAAGGCCAGACACTTGTTGATGGATGCGGGATTCTCGATCACGTCAATAGAAATGACCGAATTCAGGGAGGTCGATGCTAGTCTGACCTGCCTCTCTGTCTTCATCGGATAGTTTGTTAGCAACTGCAGACTCCGCGGATCATGCACGTAGCAGCAAAACTGACTCTAGGAGTCGGAGTTGGGATGCTTGCAATTGGTGTCTTGCTTGTTGGCTTAGGTGCTAGAACAGCAGGTTCCGTAGAGGATTTTTCTGTTGAAGAGGATGAGGTCTGGAATGGGAGTTCTGGTCAGTACGTTCATAGAGACCCATCGGAATGGGGACTCCTAATCTTCGTTAGGGAGGATGTCAGATGTGACGAGTTCGACCTCAATGTGAGTGTTGTATCATCCGACACCGATGGTAAGGTATGGTACGAGCATGACTGGTGCACTGATGGTGGGAAGTTGCCTTCCGGTTATGCCGATGACCCTGAGGGGTGGCTACACATGGGAACCGTTCGTGGCCTCGAGATAGGAGCGACTTACGAATTCACGTCGAGGGATGAGTTTTTCGCGGTAGAGGAGAGTCAGGTCGTCGAGCTAATCGAGGGCGTGTTCGCAGGTATCTTGGGAGCTATGAGCGGAGGCTCATGCGCATGCTGCGGACTCCTGATTCTGCTTCTCGGAGTCATTCTGGCATTTACCATGAAAGAGGAGGCCCCAACGAGCTACAAGGTGGACGCAGATGGCAAGATTATTCTCGGGAATCTCGGAACCGCGGACAATCCAGAAACAACGCGGATCACGGATGGTCCTGATGGGTCTGGGGGAGAGCTTTCGGGAGATACGGACGCTTGGTATAAGCAGAACTAGAACATATTCCGTTTAGTGTTTATTTTGATACCCTTTACCGAATCCATTAACAATGACTCTTAGAGTCATTGCGCAATGGCTGAGCGGAACGCTAAGAACTCTGCCCAATATGGTTGGGGCAGAGCCGCCGTTCTACTATCCGTGCTATTCCTAGTTCAGTCAGTGGCTCCAACAGCCGTTTCAGAGGACTCATTCGATGAGATGACGCTCTGCCAGCCCTCTCCGGGACTGGACGGGGTATGTGACAGCAGGTCCGATGCCGATGATGCGACGCAGGATATCACTAACTGGGTTGAGGGGGTGTTTCACTTCAATATGACCAGCCCTACAGAGATTCAATTCCAAGCATCGTGGGCTATCAGGGAGTGGGATAAGTCAGGGATGGGACTGTTCACATCCGGTTCGATGACCGCGGCACTGAGTAGTGACAATATCAATGCAAACGATGGGTTGCCCGCGGACGTACTCAGGTCCGCCTTCGACGAGAATACGGACCCGAACGACGCTTCTTCACCAACCATACAAGAGTCCCTTCTTGGGGAGATTGATGGTTCGATAAGCGGCTTCTTGGCTAACTGGGGCGGCTCTACGTCTCCTGTGACCTCATGGGAGGATAAGGTGTTCCTACCTGATGACTCTGGAGTGGTCTCTGCGGTCGATTGTACGATTGATCCCGCTGCTGACAGTGATGGCAATGCCTTCGAGCCACCCATCTGCATTTCCACTGACGTCAACATTACTCTACCTGTTTCCTCGACTTATGGGCTAAACGGGGTAACTGAGTCCGATCTGAATACTGCTCTGGAGGCTCTACTTGTGATGGGGTCAGAAATCACTACTAAGTTCGACGTCGGGGTCGAGCCTGGTCACAAGGGGACCTATTCCATCCAACCACCACCATATGCCACAGTTACCGACGCGACCGGGTGGGGGATCAATGAGGAGGTTCTAGAGGACGGCGGGGCGTACTCTTCTGGTCTTTGGACCGTAGACAACCGTAACGATCCCAATGGGCTGTCCCCAGATAGCCAACCTGCTGACTTGGACATGACCATCGGGATGAGAGACAAGAGCACAACAAGCATTGTGGAAGTCTCACCTAATGACAAGAGCCTGGATCTCAGAGTTTCGATCGATCTTTCCAACGAGACTAGTGCCTTAGTGGAGGTAACAGCAGGGATTTACCAGATACAGTCCAGTACTCTGAGTAGTTGGGGCGTCCCAGATTTAATGCCTAGAGACAAGGCGGTAATTCCGGTAATCACTTCCGACGGGATCAGGATGGCCTATCACACTGGTCTGCTGGACCTTAAAGACCTGTCAAAGAGCATCCCGATCTCGGGGATCGGTCAGGCGCTCACTGACTCAGGAAGTGGTCCGAGCGTGAAGATGGGTGATTTCCAATGGATCGGAGTGTCTAGTGCTCCCTTGGATCAGGGAGGTCTGAACTACACCCACTCCTCCACACAGTGCGAAAGGGGAGTGAACTACTGTATGGAGGGTTCCGTAGCCATGGATGACTCCTACCCGGTATACATGAAGTCGGTAAGTCACACGTTCCCATTCAGCCTCGCTGACTTGCTGGGCGGGAACCTCGGTGACTCTGGCTTTATGAACTCGGTTTCTGGGGACGATCTAAGCAAGCTTCTCAACTCAGGGCTGGAGTTCTCAACGGTCCTGAGCGATGAGGCCATGGAGACGTTCTTAGGAAGCTTGCTTCCAAGCGGAATCAGCGCAGATTTAACCATGGAGATAGTTCTGCCTTCCTGGGCGTCTACTACACAGGGGGGAGACTCAATCGTGTTGAATTACAGGGCTTCCGGGGACCACAACGGGATCATCGGGCTCACCGGTTCTGATTCTTTCTTCTGGAACCACGCAATATGCAGGGACACCGTGCCGAGCGCTTGCTTCGATGGGGGAGGGGACACAGTTTGTCCGTCGACGTCGAAGAGTTGTGCCTACATGGACGTGGACATGGACCTAGGTAAGGTGTCGTTCGCAAACCTCCCACTGACCAAGGGCGCGACGGTCGAGTTCGCCTTATCCGTTGACATGGTCATCCACAGGATTGCTGTCCCCGATGAGTTGTTCGAATCGCTGAACACCGATTCCACCAGCATGAGCCTGGACGTCCTTCCCTCCGACCTGCTCAGGGCGCTGTTGGACATAGGTTCCAGAGGGGACCCTCTCGAGGTGGAATTCTCCTTGTGCGATAATGGGAAGTCGTACTGCGAGCAGCGCATGCCCATATCGTCAAGCCAGACTTCAGGTCTTCCCTGGTACGTCAATGAGTTGGAGAGGGACATAAAGTCCCTGATTGAGGACACTGCAGAGGAGCTAACTGAAGAGGAGGGGAACGGTATCGGGAATATCGACATGTCTGAATTTACCATCGATATTGAGTTTCCTTACGAGATGATCACAGATAATGACGACGTTATCGGGGATGAAAGGGGCATAATCCTCAGTATCGATATTCCGAAGGTAAGTATAACTGCTGGGATCACTAACTCATGGGTTGAGTTGATAGGAATTCTCAGGGGCAATGGAGAGAGCCCTGAGTTCGGCATTGCCACCAAAGACGCCTCAGGATCCACTCTAGCTGCCCCGTTCATCGCCCCTATGGTTACAGCGATGGGGAGTTTGGCCGACGGGCTTTCATCGAGCATGGTTGCCCCCTCCCCAGAGGGAGTCAGAGTTAACGGTGCTAGTGCTGATTTGCCCACTTCGAATCTTGCCAACATAGGCGATGATTCTCTCGGCCTGAGTCTGGCAGGAACATACACGATCACAATGCCTAGAGGTATAGAATTAGAGAATCTAACATCAGAAGAAGGAAGGATTACCTCTGTGATGAACAACAATTCTCGTCAAGTAATCTCATACACCATAAGCCAGGGAATGGGGGACGATAGTGTGGGTTTCACCCTTCTGCTGACCCCGATGTGGGTTATCTCTCAAGTCCAGTTCTACCTCATAGGGGTGTTGGTATTCATGCTCTGGAGAGTTAGACGCAGGATGACAAGAAGGAAACGAAAGAAGAGGGCCAGGGCACTAGAGGCTCTCGAAGAAATGGCCTCCTCTCCTACGGGATATATCGCTCCTCAGCCCACCGTTGAGGTTGTAGAGGTTACCGACAATGGAATAGTGATCAAAAGAAGGCTGACCGCCACCTAGTGGAGATAACATGCGAGCAGCCCTGATGGTCTTCGTAATTTTATCCGCACCTCTAAGCGGATGTATGAGTGGTCAAGGCGGTTCCCTGACTGAAGAAGATCTGGATATCGGTCCCGATGAGTTGGTATCCGGGCATTTCCAGAGCATCTCATTTGAATCCAGCCAAGATATGTCCGTTTACGTGCCATACCTCGTCAGAGATCCAGTCACTGGGTACATTCAAAACTCAACCGTAATTGATATCGTGAGGGGGGAGTCCTTCAGTTTGGATCTGTTATCCCCGCCAAGGGTACCGATGCTAGTTATGCTAGTCGGGGAGTATGGAAGGACCAATTGGCCGGTAAGAGATGAGAGTCAATCTTGGGAGTCTTGGCTGGAAAAAGGGGGGGATTCCGGCGATTGGGGGTCCGCGGTTACTAGGGTCGACGGCAATGGCTCATTGGACACTCTCAACAGTAGCGCCGATCGCGGGGGCCCTGTCTTCGTAAAGGTCGTACAGACAGTGCGAGCTAGCACCACCTCGATAGATGATGGTGGCTTTCACTCGTCAGGAATAGTTCATGGAAGAGAGGTCTACGAGAGGCTCTACCGGATAACTGACCCGACCGATTCTCTTGATCCATTCGACGGCAAAGAGGGTTACTGGGACCGGTGGGCAGGCCAAGGGAATGCTGCTTACGAGGACGCTGCCCAATACCTGATTTCAGAGCTTTCCTCGTTCGGCCTTGAGGTGATGTCCCACAGGTACGAGTATACCGATATGTTGGGGGCTCAGAATCCTGAGGCGTACAATGTCTGTGCCTACAAGTGGGGTAGCCTTTACGCCGACGAGTGGTTGGTCTTCGGAGCGCACTTCGATGTCGCTCCTCCCGCCAATCTTGCGGTCTTAGACCCTCACATAACTGGTATCAGGACCTATGGAACGAGGGTTGGCGCGTATGACAACTCTGCTGGAACGTCAATGGTCCTGGAAACCGCACGGGCTCTGTCAGAGTTCGAAAGCAGGCGAACTATGGTATTCTGCCTATGGTCCGGGGAGGAGGGTGGAAAGCGTGGCTCCGACTACTGGACGGACTACTACGTCAAGGAGGACAACCCGGATGTGACTGTTACCAGCTACATCAACCTGGATATGGCGGGAGTCAACTGGCCGGGTGGAGGAGGGGCTCC
>MDSW01109746.1_pt1 | contig 13134 bp, 11 predicted proteins | sample 811171 | NCBI WGS metagenome assembly MDSW01 (sample SAMN05326641, study PRJNA326480) | marine metagenome | isolation source: seawater | place: Atlantic Ocean: North West | collected 2012 | reverse complement strand
GGAAAATTTATATGACCGAATAGATAATCGTCCAAAAGAGCCAATGGCGTCAGTTTTTACTGCCGCCATGCGAGAGTGGCGAAGATCGGCCGCGAGAGGTTTGTCCGAGACCGCGCAAAAGGCAAGTTTGGCACAACGTATAGATCGGGTTATGCAAGTTACAATGGGGCGCGAAATTGAAGCGTTAGAGAGAAATATGACGTTCTTGGCAACCGTGGGGTCTACAGCACCATTTGTCGGGCTGTTTGGGACTGTATGGGGAATAATGAATAGCTTTCAAGCTATCGCTCAATCCAAGGATACGTCTCTAGCGGTAGTTGCTCCGGGAATTGCGGAAGCATTGTTCGCTACGGCCCTGGGGCTGGTGGCTGCGATCCCGGCGGTGGTCGCCTACAACAAAATCTCCACTGACCTTGGTCGGTATGCGGCACGACTAGAAGCATTTGGCGATGAATTTAGTGCCATCCTATCGCGACAGTTTGAGGAAAACGATTTCTAATGGGTATGGACGTCGGTTCTAGGAGAGTCGTTAGTAAGCCCGGCGCTTCCGGCAGTAGGCATCGGCGCGCGCCGATGAGTGAAATTAATGTGACCCCTCTTGTCGATGTAATGTTGGTGCTCTTGATTGTCTTCATGGTGACTGCGCCGCTTTTGACGGTTGGTGTGCCTATCAACCTCCCAGAAGCTGCCGCTAACCGAATTATTGGACAGGATGAACCATTAGTTATTAGCATTAATAAGAAGGGTAGTTTTTTTCTACAAGATACGGAGATTAAACTCGATCAGCTCGTTCCACGACTCACCGCAATTACCCAAAATCGCAAGGGCGCTCGTATTTTTTTGCGGGGGGATAGAAATATTGCATATGGCCAAGTTATGTCCGTCATGGGTGCTTTAAATAAAGCGGGCTTTAATAGTGTTTCCCTTATTACACAAATGCCCCGAAAAAATTCTAATCGGGGCACACGGTGACGTATGAAACGTGGCGTTATTATTTCAGCGGTTTTACACGTACTCGTGATCGGAGTGGCCTATTTTGGATTGCCGATTTTGTTCGATCCACCAAAAATAGAAACAAGTCCTCCAATGGCAATCGATATTGTTGTACCAGAGGAAAAGCCTCAGAAACCAAAACCAAAGCCAGTGCCACCTACAAAACCCGAACCGGCGCCGGAACCAATCAAGCGAACACAGCCATTACCACCACTCGTCCCTGCGCCAACACCTTTGGTCAATCCTGTGCCCGCGCCAAAGGCAACTCCGCCGTTACCAAAAGCCAAACCGAAACCGAAACCAAAAAAAGTAGAAAAGCCCAAGAGGAAAAAATTGAAACGCGTGGTGCGCGTGGCGCCAAAACCGATGCGAAAACCGCCACCACCCGACGAACTTCAATTTCGGAGGATACTAAAAGATTTAACGAAGCGAAAAAAGTCAGCGCCAAAGCTTGCACAAAAGCCTTCACGGATTATAAAGCCAAAACCAACAGCGGTTCAGCCCGCATTTGCACGCCGTAAGGTGGAAAACGATCTCTCAATGAAAGTTCGGCAGCAAATTGTTCCGTGTTGGAATATCCCGGGCGGTTTGAAGGATGCGCAAAAAATGAAAATTAGCATTCGTATAAGGCTCAAACGTGATGGTTCGTTGTTAGGATTACCTCGCGTCGTGGATACGGTGCGTTTTCGAAGCGATGGCTTATTTAAGGTTATGGCAGAAAGTGCCGTTCGAGCACTTTTAAATCCAGGTTGTAGCCCTTTGCGGTTGCCCCATGGTGACTATGATATTTGGAAAGATATAACATTCAATTTTGATCCGAGCGAAGCCTTGGGCCCCTAACTTCGAAATGGAACGGGTGTAGAAAATGAGGAAGAAAAAATTGAAATCGATCTCTTGGGTTTGGCGAATTTTATTTGCTTTTTCCACGATTGGGTTGTTTGTCTGGGCGGTTCCTGCGCATGCAACGCTAAAGGTTGATATTACTAGCGGAAAAATTGAACCGCTTCCCATCGCGCTTCCGGACTTTTTTGGAACAGGCGCTAAGTCTCAGGCGTTGGGCCGTGATATCACGCGTGTTGTCGCGGCGGATTTGGAACGGTCAGGTCTTTTTCGGCCGATTGATTCTAGGGCTTTTATTCAAGGCCGAGGTTCGCTTCGCGTGCGGCCCAACTTTCCGGCATGGCGGCAAATAAATTCTCAGGCACTGGTTGTCGGCAGTACCGAAATGAGAGCAAACGGTCAATTACGTGTTGAGTTCCGTCTTTGGGATGTATTTGCTGGACAGCAACTTGTCGGGCTACGAACAGATACTCAACCTAGGAATTGGCGTCGGGTCGCTCATATTATTGCCGATGCAATATACAAAAGAATTACCGGCGAACAGGGATATTTTGATACAAGGGTTGTTTATGTCGCTGAATCTGGTCCTGCGAAAAGACGCGTGAAACGTTTGGCGATCATGGATCAGGATGGCGCTAATCACCGGTATCTGACGACGGGCAGTGAACTGGTATTAACGCCTCGCTTTTCGCCTACAGCACAGGAGATAACATACCTTGAATACCGAGCTGGAAAACCGCGCGTTTACATTTTTAATATCGACACGGGCCAACGTGAAGCATTGGGCGATTTCCCTGGTATGACCTTTGCCCCTCGTTTTTCGCCCAACGGCAAAAGGGTCATCATGTCTATGGCTCAAAATGGTAATTCCGATATCTTTGTGATGGATTTACCAACACGACGTGTGAATCGTTTGACCAAGCATCCGTCGATAGATACTTCGCCGTCGTTCTCACCTGACGGCCGGCGTGTCGTTTTTAATTCTGATCGTGGTGGGCGGCAGCAAATCTATGTGATGGATTCTGATGGCAGCAATCCAAAACGGATAAGTTTTGGCAATGGAAGATATGCTACACCAGTATGGTCTCCCCGCGGCGACCTCATTGCTTTTACGAAAATAACCCAGGGGGCTTTTTATATTGGGGTAATGCGGCCTAATGGCAAAGGCGAAAGACTTTTGGCAAAAGGGTTTTTAGTAGAAGGGCCCACATGGTCGCCGAATGGTCGCGTTTTGATTTTTTTTCGCCAGCCCCGGGCCGGTGTGGGCGGCGGGAAGCCGAAACTTTATTCCGTAGATTTGACGGGCTTCAACGAACGGTTAATTAAAACACCGGCTGCCGCGTCGGACCCAGCGTGGTCGCCGCCAAAAAGATGAGGCGTGTTTGTTCAATTTTTTGAAATATAAAAGAAGGTCTGTTTCGAAGGACGAAGAAGTCTTTATTGAATCGAAAGTAGGGCTTATGTTCGTATAAGGATGGGTTCATGAGAGGAACGTAAAATATGCGTTGGAAAATTCTTTTTACAATTTTTGCTGGGTTGATGCTTGGTGCGTGCGAAACAACCCCAGATAACACTGGATCTGCTAATGGTACCGGCAGCGCTGTTAGAACGGCCCCATCTTCGGGTGGGGGTGTTACAAGCACACCTCAAGTTTCTAATCTTGCGCCTGGTGGTGTTACTTCTGGAAGTCAGGAGGACCTGGTCACAAATATCGGTGACCGCGTGTTTTTTGGATTAGATAGTGTAGCGATTTCTGCAGACGCTCGCGATACGCTTGAAAAACAGGCGCAATGGTTACGGAATAACCAAGGGGTAACGGTAACAATCGCCGGCCATGCTGATGAACGTGGAACCCGCGAATACAATCTTGCGCTTGCTGAACGACGGGCTACAGCAGTTCGCGATTATCTTGTCGCGCTAGGGCTTGACCAGAACCGGATAAAAACCATCAGCTATGGTAAGGAGCGGCCTGTTGATGCGCGATCTGTAGAGGACGCATGGTCAAAAAATCGGCGTAGTGTTACGACAGTGGATTAACCTGTTGGGTCTCTCTTTAGTTAGTGAACGTCGCACTTTGGTTGGTTTATTGTGAGATGAGGTTTTGAAGATGTCATCGCTTAAGGCAACTTTGATAAGTTATACCAAAATCGCGATTTTAGTCATCTTGTCGATAAGCATCATGCCGTCAGCAAAGGCGCAGCAAACACAAGAGCTAAGCAATCGTTTGCAGCGCATGCAAAATGAGCTGACGACCCTGCAAAGTTATGTTTATCGGGCTAAAAGCGGGAAGGTCAGGAACAACCTATCTGCTTCGTCGTCCCCCTCATTTAACACGGCAATTGCCCGGCTCTCTAACCAAATGACTCAGTTGGATATGGAAATTAGGCGTTTAACCGGTGCTAACGAAGAATTAACTCACAAAAATTCGGAGTTGCAGACGCGCCTTGATCGAATCTCTACTGACTTGGAATTTAGGATTAAAAAGCTCGAGGGTAATCTCAAATCAACACCGCAGGCTGATATCCAAAGTCCAGTGACCGCCGACCCATCGATGGACCCGAGTTCAGTTGCGCTGCCTGCCACCAAAAAATTAAAAGGTGCAGATCGGGGTGTTCAACCGTTTGGTTCTAAAACCCCATATTTGGGCAAAAAAAATAGAAACGCATCAGAATTGGCGGCTGAAACTAGTGAAACTCCAGAGCAAAAATATGATAGAGCACATTGGTTGATCATTAAACGACGAGATTTTCTCGCGGCGGAGCGTGTTTTGACGGAGTTTATTAGCGCTAACCGCAGCCATCAGCTAGCGCCTAACGCATATTATTGGCTTGGCCGTACTTACTTTGTAAGGAGCAATTTCGAGCAGGCAGCAATCACCTTTGCTGAGGGGTTTCAACGCTTTCCAAAGAGCAAGAAAGCCCCAGTCACACTTTTAAATCTCGGTAATTCACTATCCCGGTTGGGTAAGAACCGTGAAGCCTGCATGACCTATCGTAAACTGCAGAAAAATTTTCGCCAAATTGAAGAGGCGGTAAAACGCAGATTAGACCGGGAGCAGAAGAGATCTAAATGTCTTCGATGAACTTGCGAGAACTATTTTTTTAATTTCAGAATGGCGTCGGAACCAAAAAACCCGATTGGGGAAGTGGAATTCTCAACTCTGATGAAACCACTTGGACCTTTTGAGCCATCCCCAGAAGTAGCTGTTGGGTTTTCTGGTGGAGGCGATAGCACTGCTTTATTGCTGCTCGCCGCTCGTTGGACGAGGCGAAGGGGCGGTAAAATATTTGCACTGACTGTGGATCACGGCTTAAGGCCTGATTCTTCATCTGAGGCAAAGCTCGTGCAAAGGCGAGTTAAGGCCTTAGGTATTTCGGGGTCAATCTTGCGATGGGAAGGCCCTAAGCCGGTTTCCGGAATTCAGAATGTTGCCCGGCAGATGCGTTATGAGTTGATGACGCGGTGGTGTCGTCGAATGGGTATTCTGCATTTGTTGCTTGGCCATCACCAGGAAGATCAGGCGGAGACGCTATTGCACCGTCTTGGTCGACAAACTGGCGCAGATGGATTGGCGGGAATGTCCCGACTGCGTGAGACTAATCATTTACGGTTGCTGCGCCCGTGTCTTGGAATATCGAAGACGCGGCTGCAAGCTGTTACGAAAAGTTATAAGCTGGACTGGGTTGATGATCCATCTAATCAAAATTTAGCCTATGCACGCGCAAGGCTGCGCAAATTGCTACCTTCATTGGAAGCAGAGAAAATTTCCTCCGCTGCGCTGGCTGGGACCGCAAACCGTTTAGCTAGTGTACGTAAAACTCTCGAATATCAGACTGCTAAAATATTGGCTGCTACTAGTGAATTAAGTAGTTTTGGCTACGCTAGAATCCGTTTCGAAGCCCTCACTGATTTAGAGCCGGAAATTGCTCACCGAGTTCTTGATAGGGTATTGGGAGCCATCGGTGGTCATTTTTACCCGATTAGATATCAATTGCTTGTCAACTTACTAGAGAGTATTCGACACACTAAACTTGCAGTAAGTCGCACCCTCGCTGGTTGCATAATATTACATCAGAATGGCGATATCCTGGTCGTTCGAGAGGCGGGGCGGTGTGAAGAACGAAAAATTTCAGCGGGTTCCTGGGTAGATTGGGACGGCCGCTACAGAGTTCGTATTAATAGTCCCCAAATTTCGAAAAAACAAAATTTTTTTATTAGACCACTCGGGAATAACTTAACGCATACAACTATGAGGAAGAACAAAAAAAATGCCTTAATTGGTGTTAATCCCGCGGTTCGACGAGCCTTGCCATCTATTTGGGACCATCGTGGGATAGTTTGTGTTCCCCATCTGGACTATGGACGTACCAAGAGTAATCCTGCTAGCGTGGTCAGCGCTCAAATCGAATTCTTGCCAAAGAGGCCGGTAACTAGCGCCTTTTTTGCGGTTGTTTAATTATTAACCTTCACTATGTACTTTACAGAGGTGTATACGTGTAAATAAACGATACTATTGCACAATTGCTATAAAGAAGATCGGGGTTTTGGACGTGAATAATTTTGGTAAAAATATTGCCCTCTGGGTAATTGTTGGGCTTTTGCTAGTCGCGCTATTTAATTTGTTTCAGCAGCCTGGTGACAAAGGCAGTCAGGTAGGTATTCCTTTTTCGGATTTTCTTGCTGAAGTTAATAATGGTCAGGTCCGTCAGGTCACGATCAAAGGTAACAATATTTCCGGTTTTTATGCGGATGGGCGCGGTTTTAAGACCTATGCGCCCAACGATCCGCAATTAGTAGAAAAACTTACTAAACGAGGCGTCACGATTGAAGCGATGCCTGTAGACGACAGCTCTCCTTCGTTGATCCAGATTTTGATTTCGTGGTTCCCAATGCTTCTATTGATTGGGGTGTGGATCTTCTTTATGCGTCAAATGCAAGGCGGCGGCGGGAAGGCTATGGGTTTTGGGAAATCACGAGCTCGAATGTTAACTGAGAAGTCTGGTCGGGTAACATTTGAGGATGTTGCAGGGATTGATGAATCAAAAACTGAACTTGAGGAAGTGGTGGAATTTTTACGTGACCCTCAAAAATTCCAAAGGCTGGGCGGTAAGATTCCCAAGGGTGTCCTTTTAGTTGGTCCCCCAGGTACTGGCAAAACACTATTAGCTCGCGCTATCGCTGGAGAAGCCAACGTTCCTTTTTTTACAATTTCGGGCTCAGATTTTGTTGAGATGTTCGTAGGTGTTGGTGCGTCCCGAGTTAGAGATATGTTTGAACAAGGCAAGAAGAATGCGCCTTGTATCATTTTTATAGATGAGATTGACGCCGTGGGGCGCCACCGCGGCGCTGGTCTTGGCGGCGGAAATGACGAACGTGAACAGACGTTGAACCAGCTTCTCGTTGAGATGGATGGATTTGAGACTAATGAGGGTGTAATTCTGATCGCAGCGACAAACCGGCCTGATGTTCTCGACCCAGCGTTGTTGCGTCCTGGGCGATTTGACCGGCAGGTTGTGGTGCCGAATCCAGATATTCTGGGTCGTGAAAAAATTCTTAAGGTACACATGAGGAAAGTGCCCTTGGCGCCGGATGTGGATGCCCGCGTAATTGGGCGCGGTACGCCCGGCTTTTCGGGAGCTGATCTAGCCAATTTGGTTAATGAGGCTGCGTTGATGGCTGCTCGGCGTAATAAGCGCTTAGTTACCATGGCCGAATTTGAGGACGCTAAAGATAAAGTTATGATGGGTGCAGAACGTCGCTCAATGGTCATGTCGGAAGATGAAAAGAAATTGACGGCTTATCATGAGGCAGGACACGCTATAGTCGCTCTCCATGTGCCGAAACATGACCCATTGCATAAGGTAACCATTATCCCGCGCGGTCGGGCTTTGGGCGTAACAATGTCATTGCCGGAGCGAGATGAATTGTCCATGTCGAGAGTTCAACTTGAATCGAAAATTGCCATGGCCTTTGGCGGCCGAATAGCGGAAAAAATTATCTTCGGTGATGATAATGTGACTACAGGGGCATCGAATGACATTCGTCAAGCCACAGGCATGGCTCGGGCTATGGTGACAGAATTTGGCTTTAGCGAAAAGTTGGGGCCATTGCGCTATAGTGATAATGAAGAAGAGGTTTTTCTCGGTCATTCGGTGGCCCAAAAGAAAAATGTTTCTGATGCTACGGCAAAAATGATTGATGAAGAAGTGCGGCGGATCGTTGATACAGGGATGGTGACAGCAGAGCGAATTCTTACGGACAATCGCGATCAACTCGAGAGCCTTGCTCAGGCACTGCTCGAATATGAGTCTCTATCAGGTGAAGAAATTGGCGCTCTGCTCCGAGGCGAGGCCATCGTCCGGCCAGACCCGGACGAACCACCGACCGATAAAAAAGGGCGTACATCCGTTCCTACGTCTGGTCCAGTGAAAAAAACAGGTGAAGGTGGGCCAGACCTTGAACCCCAGCCTCAGCCCGGCTCTTAAAATAAAGAAAATTTTATCATGAACATCAACAGAAGCCTTACGTTACCAAGGGGCTTCTGTTTTTCGCCTGAATTAGGTGCGGAATTTCAATTGCGCCCAATTTTTAATAGTTTCGGGAATCTTACTCATGGGGAATTATTTCTTCCAAAGCTCGGAGGTGTATCAGTTGTAAAGGCCCCAATTTCCGATATAAAGTTCTGGGCGGCTGAGAATAAGGCTGAGTTGTGTGTTCTGATTAATACCCTTTTAGAGCGTGTTGCTCGACCAAGTAAAACTTTCGCCGGGCTGTCTCTTGCAGAGCCCGTATTGATGGGCGTTTTAAACGTAACACCGGATAGTTTTCACGACGGCGGTCAATTTTACGATCATGATACAGCGGTTTCCCATGGCAAAAGATTGATTAATGCTGGCGCAGAAATTGTTGATATTGGTGGGGAGTCGACTCGGCCAGGGGCTCAACCTATATCCGTGCAAGAGGAGGTTGATCGTATCCTTCCGGTAATAGAGCGCCTTGCGACAGAGGATGTGCTCATTTCAGTTGACACCAGAAGGGCCACCGTTATGCGTGAGGCACTTGCAGCTGGTGCTGCTATTGTCAATGATGTAACGGCTCTCTCTGATGATGGCGCGGTTAGGTTAGTCAAAGAGTCCGGAGCCTCAGCAATCATAATGCACATGCAGGGTATACCAACAACTATGCAAAAAAACCCAAGTTATGAAAATGCGCCCTATGAAATTTCCACTTTTTTAACGAAAAAGGTAATTGAATTGGAAAATGCGGGGTTCCCGTTGGAGAGAATAGCAGTTGATCCTGGTATTGGCTTCGGCAAAACTGACGCTCACAATTTTGCAATTTTAAGGTCAATATCAATGTTGCATGGTATCGGGACTGCTGTGGTCATCGGTGCCTCCCGGAAAAGCTTTATTGGGCGTACTGCTGAGGTAGAAAGTACTCAATCTCGGTTGCCCGGTACAATCGCTGCAACGCTGCATGCGGTATCACAGGGCACGCAAATACATCGTGTTCACGATGTTGCAGAGGTCAAACAGGCGCTTAAAATTTGGCAGCAAAGTAGACTCGAAACTATATATTGAAAAGCCACTTAGCCGCAGTTTGCTTTACAGAAAGGTATGTGGCACTTAATCGTTTATTAAAATTTTGATACGCTAGGATCTCGGGTTTATGCCAGATAAAATGTTTGGGACAGACGGTATTAGGGGCACCGCTAATATTGACCCTATGACTGCGGAAGTTGCCCTTAAGGTTGGCTTGGCAGCAGGAAAAATTTTTACGCGCGGTGAACATCGCCATACGGTGGTTATTGGAAAAGACACGCGGTTGTCAGGCTATATGTTTGAACCAGCGCTCGCCGCCGGTTTTATAAGTATGGGTATGGATGTGATTATGGCGGGGCCGATCCCAACGCCAGCGGTGGCAATGTTGACGCGGAGCCTTAGAGCTGATCTGGGCGTCATGATATCAGCATCCCACAACTCATTTGAAGACAATGGAATTAAATTGTTTGGACCAGATGGTTTTAAGTTATCTGACGTTATGGAGTCCAAGATTGAGACCTTGATTTCTGAAACCCATACCGATGTGCTTGCGAGGCCGGATAAACTGGGTCGGGCCAAGCGACTTGAGGATGCTGAAGGCCGCTACATTGAATTTGCTAAGAATACCTTCCCTAAAGGGCTGAGGCTCGATGGTCTAAAGATAGTTTTAGACTGCGCGAACGGGGCAGCTTACAAGGCTGCTCCTGCAGCGTTATGGGAGTTGGGGGGAGATGTTTTTAATATTGGGGTGTCACCAGATGGATTTAATATCAATAAAGATTGTGGTAGTACCAACACGGAGCTTATGCAGCAGTCGGTTGTCAGTCAGGGTGCTGATCTTGGAATAGCGCTTGATGGTGATGCCGACCGAGTCATCATCGCGGATCAAAATGGTGATATCATTGATGGTGACCAGATTATTGCCCTGGTCTCTCAATCTTGGCAACGTAATTGCAGGCTGCGGGGTGGTGGAGTGGTTGGCACAGTGATGTCTAATCGCGGATTAGAGAATTACCTTCACGGCATCGGGTTATCGTTTTCCCGCACTAAAGTGGGTGACCGTTACGTTGCTGAGCATATGATAAAAAATGGATTTAATGTCGGGGGTGAACAGTCAGGACATATAATCCTTACCGATTACAATACGACTGGCGATGGTCTTATTGCGGCACTGGAAGTGCTTGCCTCTCTCGTGCAATCTGGCAAGAAGGCGAATGAAATTTGTCGAAGTTTCGACGCTTTTCCTCAGTTGTTAAGAAATATTCGGTATACCGATTTGTCGCCATTAGAGGCGAAGATTGTTAAAGACGCGATTGAAGAAGGTGAGGCGAGACTTGGGGAAACTGGAAGGTTATTAATTCGTCAATCTGGGACCGAACCCATTATCAGGGTTATGGCAGAAGGCGAAGATGCAGAATTAATTGATGAAATCGTTGATGATATCTGCGTTACCATCGAACAATTAGCGGGGTAAATCAAAAATTGGTTGGGCGTGTTTTGATTATTGCCGGGTCAGACTCGGGAGGCGGTGCGGGTATTCAAGCTGATATAAAATCTTCAAGTGCCCTTGGTGCCTTTGCGACTACAGCGATTACCGCTCTGACCGCACAAAATACGCTGGGTGTGCATGGAGTTATGCCAGTCCCTAATGAGTTTATAGAACAGCAAATCAACGCGGTATTGAGTGATATTGGTGCCGATTGTATTAAAACCGGGATGCTACACGACTCTTCAGTGATTGAGACGGTAATTAAAGCGTTAGATCGCGATGCGGGTGATATACCTATAGTTGTTGACCCAGTTATGGTTGCAAAAGGAGGGGCGGCTTTATTGCAGAAAGAAGCCGTGTCAATATTAAAGGGTCGCTTACTCCCTCAAGCAACTTTGTTAACACCTAATGTTCCAGAGGCCGAAGTGCTCGTGGGTAGAGAAATGCAAGGAGAAAGTGATATGGAGGCCTTTGCCCTAGCTCTATTTGATCTCGGCCCAAAAGCGGTCTTGCTAAAGGGTGGGCATATGGATGGCACAGTTGTGCGTGATATCCTCGTTACGGAAAATGAGACAAGATGCTATGAGAATTTGCGAATAGATACGCTCCACACACACGGTACTGGCTGCACCCTCGCATCTTCGATTGCGGCGGGTATAGCAAATGGACTACCTATAGAGGCTGCTGTTGACCAAGCTGAAAGATTTTTGCATAAAGCAATAGAAACAGCGCCCAAATTAGGAGGCGGTCATGGTCCTATAAACCATTTGCATACGGTCAAAAAGATCCAGACCTCAGGGCAGGGCTTCTAGGGACGTTATTGACCCCGCGTTTTTGATAAAAGGAAGTTCCCGCGCTTTAAAAACTTTTCTCGATCTTTTTCGTTAATCATCCCAAGAATGACTTTGCGATAACCTTCTACGGCCTCAGCACCAGCATCGCGATATGCTCGAGCAATTCTGTCGCGTTGGTTTTTTGATAACTGCTTTTCAAGTATTGAGCCTTTTTCGGTTAACTCCAACAGCCTTTTTCGCCGATCCTGTGTCCCTGGCTTTTGCAAGATGAATCCTTCTCGTACTAAATGACTTAAGACACGTGAAAGGCTTTGTTTGGTTATCTGAAGGATATCTAAAAGTTCGGAAACGGTAATACCCGGATTTCGGCCAACAAAATAAATTACTCGGTGATGGGCACGTCCAAAATCATACTCTGCTAAAATAGCGTCAGGTTCCGCAGTGAAATCACGATACGCATAAAAAACGAGTTCCATCCCTTGCCGAAGTTCTTCGTCGCGGAGAAAGAGCGGGTTAGCGCCTGATTTTATGTCAGTCATATTGACATATATGACCGCGAATGATACGGAGAGCAACTACTAATTTAAGATCAGGAAACTTTTTATCAGTATGAATTAAGTAGGTTGTGCCGGAATGTTGAACTTCGACGATCAAGACGGACAAATTTGGTTTGATGGTGCCCTGCAAGACTGGCGCGATGTGAAATTGCATGTCCTGAGCCATGGCCTTCATTATGGAAGCTGTGTTTTTGAAGGCGAGAGGGTTTATAACGGCAACATCTTTAAACTAAGAGAGCATACAGAACGGCTTATAACTTCAGCAAAAACTCTGGGTTTCGAGATTCCTTATTCTTTAGATGAGATTGAATCGGCCACTCTAGCAACGGTCGAAGCCCAAGGTTATGAAGATGCTTATGTCCGCCCTGTTGCATGGCGCGGCAGTGAGATGATGGGTGTTTCCGCACAGCAGTCGACGATCCATTTGGCCATAGCGGTGTGGGAATGGCCATCTTATTTCTCCCCAGAGGCGCGCTTGCAGGGTATTAAACTAAAATGGGCGCCTTATAAACGGCCATCACCTGAGTGCGCACCAGTTCACTCAAAAGCGGCCGGGCTATATATGATCTGCACCTTGTCAAAGCATGCCGCGGAAGCAGATGGCTTTGATGATGCGCTGATGTTGGATTGGCGCGGACAAATCGCTGAAACCACAGGTGCAAATGTTTTCCTCGTTATTGATAATGTTATTCATACCCCGACCCCAGATTGTTTTTTGAATGGCATCACTCGGCGTTCGGTGATGGATCTCGCTCGTGGTCACGGGATAGAGATCATTGAACGTGCTATTATGCCTGAGGAGCTCTCGAAAGCCGCTGAGATTTTTGTTACTGGTACAGCGGCAGAGGTTACGCCGGTTAGTCAAATTGATGATATGAAATTTACGGTCGGGCCGATTACTAAAATGTTGTTGTCTGAAT